>Ga0209702_10002008_pt1 | contig 36881 bp, 29 predicted proteins | sample FRY01_FD_187210 | JGI IMG/M metagenome (GOLD analysis project Ga0209702, IMG submission 187210) | Freshwater microbial communities from Lake Fryxell liftoff mats and glacier meltwater in Antarctica - FRY-01 (SPAdes) (version 2) | ecosystem: Environmental > Aquatic > Freshwater > Ice > Glacier...
ATCTTTACGGACTATCGTTTCAATCCATCTTTTATGGACAGGTACTTTAGAAGTACCTCCGGTTCCGTTTGCTCCGTTTGGGTCTATTAAGTTTCAATCCATCTTTTATGGACAGGTACTTTAGAAGTACTTAAAAGCACGACTAGAAAAGCTATACAGGTATGGTTTCAATCCATCTTTTATGGACAGGTACTTTAGAAGTATCGTAACTGGATAGGCTACCCGTCACGGGGATTTTGTTTCAATCCATCTTTTATGGACAGGTACTTTAGAAGTCCCTACCAGCCAAGCAAGCCCACGACGACAATTTTAGTTTCAATCCATCTTTTATGGACAGGTACTTTAGAAGTAGGAGAAACGGGAACGCCGTCTTTTTTTGTAGATCCTGTTTCAATCCATCTTTTATGGACAGGTACTTTAGAAGTTTTATTCTCATAAATTCAGGAAAGTAATCCGGCCTATGTTTCAATCCATCTTTTATGGACAGGTACTTTAGAAGCACCGTGTAAAACCGATCCGTTTTACCCAGAAACCACCGTTTCAATCCATCTTTTATGGACAGGTACTTTAGAAGCTTTAATGGTGTTGTCCATCCAGACAAAACCACTACCCGGTTTCAATCCATCTTTTATGGACAGGTACTTTAGAAGCAATCCATCGGCGATAGAATAGATATTTGAATTTGTCTGTTTCAATCCATCTTTTATGGACAGGTACTTTAGAAGCGCTCACCGCCCTGCGCATTGCCGGTAAAACCTACTACGTTTCAATCCATCTTTTATGGACAGGTACTTTAGAAGCTTTAATGAAAACGGAGGATATAAAAAAGATGAGTATTGTTTCAATCCATCTTTTATGGACAGGTACTTTAGAAGCCGTGTTGCACATGCTTTCCTCCCTTCCTCCCTTCCTCGTTTCAATCCATCTTTTATGGACAGGTACTTTAGAAGCATCGAAAACTACAACCAAGGAATTATCATCGGCGACGTTTCAATCCATCTTTTATGGACAGGTACTTTAGAAGCGCTTCAAAAGGCTCTGTACTCATGGCTTGATCAAGTAGTTTCAATCCATCTTTTATGGACAGGTACTTTAGAAGCTTGTCTTTACCATCTACAATTAATGGTCTCTTAATACTGTTTCAATCCATCTTTTATGGACAGGTACTTTAGAAGTCTAGGATAAAGACTCCGCCCTTTTCGTATGCTTCTCGTTTCAATCCATCTTTTATGGACAGGTACTTTAGAAGCTCAGATTTGCCAGCGCCACAGTCAAGGATTCCAGTAATGTTTCAATCCATCTTTTATGGACAGGTACTTTAGAAGCATTATTAACCGTTGGGTTCAGAAGTTCAAAAGCTCTTTGTTTCAATCCATCTTTTATGGACAGGTACTTTAGAAGCCTTTTGGGTAGGTGCTGTTATAAGCTGGGCGGTTAATGTTTCAATCCATCTTTTATGGACAGGTACTTTAGAAGCAACCAAAGGTTACGTTTCTACTATTGCACCACGTTTGTTTCAATCCATCTTTTATGGACAGGTACTTTAGAAGCCTTTTGTCCGTTTTAGCCCGTCCTTTTGAATCGTTCGTTTCAATCCATCTTTTATGGACAGGTACTTTAGAAGCTTTAGACTTGTGCAATATTCAGACGGCAAATGGTCTGGTTTCAATCCATCTTTTATGGACAGGTACTTTAGAAGCTGTCATCTACGCCCCCCCACTCGATAGCCCCCAGGAGGTTTCAATCCATCTTTTATGGACAGGTACTTTAGAAGCCGCTGGAGGCCCTGCTGCGCTTTTGCACCCACTTAGGGTTTCAATCCATCTTTTATGGACAGGTACTTTAGAAGCAGCATGAAGGAGCTAGGGCTCAATAGCCAGGAAGCCAGTTTCAATCCATCTTTTATGGACAGGTACTTTAGAAGCCCTTACATTTGCTAGTGTTATACCATTAGAGGTATTGTTTCAATCCATCTTTTATGGACAGGTACTTTAGAAGCAGTCTGTTTGCTTGCTTTTGTTATAATGGCATTTGTCGTTTCAATCCATCTTTTATGGACAGGTACTTTAGAAGCAGCTGCATCGCGGCCGCTCCCGTACCCATTGGCTTAGTTTCAATCCATCTTTTATGGACAGGTACTTTAGAAGCCTTAAATATCTTTCTTTTCTTGTTAATACATATTCAGTTTCAATCCATCTTTTATGGACAGGTACTTTAGAAGCCGCATGAAAGTGCGCCCCACCGATTACGAGCTCTACGTTTCAATCCATCTTTTATGGACAGGTACTTTAGAAGCTGCTGGCGGTATGGCCGGCAAGCCGGGCACGCCCATGTTTCAATCCATCTTTTATGGACAGGTACTTTAGAAGCTTTTCTTGCTGCCATTTTGATGTGAATAGTTAATTGGGTTTCAATCCATCTTTTATGGACAGGTACTTTAGAAGCGATAGACCTTTTTTCCCTTCCGGGTTTTCTATTAAAGTTTCAATCCATCTTTTATGGACAGGTACTTTAGAAGCAACCTGCCGTTTTGAGTTGCTCCGCAATCAGGGTACAGTTTCAATCCATCTTTTATGGACAGGTACTTTAGAAGCTGGTTTCGAAGAGGGCTTGAACTAGCAAGCAACAAGCGTTTCAATCCATCTTTTATGGACAGGTACTTTAGAAGCCTTAGCTAACTTCACGACCATCGACCTGGCCCTGTCGTTTCAATCCATCTTTTATGGACAGGTACTTTAGAAGCTGGGTGGATTTGGGTGCCGAATTTTAAGTGAGAAATTGTTTCAATCCATCTTTTATGGACAGGTACTTTAGAAGCATCCTCTATCCTTCCTTAGAATAATAGATTTCTTAGGTTTCAATCCATCTTTTATGGACAGGTACTTTAGAAGCATCAGCTCGAAACCTATATCGAAAAAGTAGGGCTTCAGTTTCAATCCATCTTTTATGGACAGGTACTTTAGAAGCATTCTTTTAGTGTTATTAACTCCCATAGTAGTATAGTTTCAATCCATCTTTTATGGACAGGTACTTTAGAAGCTGGGTGGATTTGGGTGCCGAATTTTAAGTGAGAAATTGTTTCAATCCATCTTTTATGGACAGGTACTTTAGAAGCAGGGCTTTTAGGGTTAGGGCAAGCGTACCCTAACTCGTTTCAATCCATCTTTTATGGACAGGTACTTTAGAAGCATTACGATGTCTTTCATAATTAATTAAGAAAACTCTTTGTTTCAATCCATCTTTTATGGACAGGTACTTTAGAAGCTTTCATTTTTACGGTTTCATGCCGGCCTTACATTAAGGTTTCAATCCATCTTTTATGGACAGGTACTTTAGAAGCTATGCCTCCAGGAGTACAGCGTATAATTACAGCTTTGGTTTCAATCCATCTTTTATGGACAGGTACTTTAGAAGCAATCGTCTGGTAATGTCACGATCGTGCAAAGTAACGGTTTCAATCCATCTTTTATGGACAGGTACTTTAGAAGCACCCTCGCCCTCACCGGCGACGCCACCGAAACCCTGTTTCAATCCATCTTTTATGGACAGGTACTTTAGAAGCCCGCCGGGGCGCCAAACGATACCTTTCTGAAATACACTACGATTACGTTTCAATCCATCTTTTATGGACAGGTACTTTAGAAGCAGCCGGTAGTAATTACGAATCCAACGGCTACACCTAGTTTCAATCCATCTTTTATGGACAGGTACTTTAGAAGCCTACGAGGCCGCTCTGGACTTCATATCCAGTTACGTGTTTCAATCCATCTTTTATGGACAGGTACTTTAGAAGCAATCCAATATCTCCACGCGTCTAGACAATTCTTTGCGTTTCAATCCATCTTTTATGGACAGGTACTTTAGAAGCACGGGCCGAAAAAACTTGTAGTAGTTTGATGTTTTCGTTTCAATCCATCTTTTATGGACAGGTACTTTAGAAGCTATATTGATCTATATTATATACCCCTTTTTTTCTGGGTTTCAATCCATCTTTTATGGACAGGTACTTTAGAAGCTTTATAGCATCAATAGCGGCTGCATTTTTTGTTTCAGTTTCAATCCATCTTTTATGGACAGGTACTTTAGAAGCGAGAATCACGCTCAGACAATAATGGGAGCGAGAAAGTTTCAATCCATCTTTTATGGACAGGTACTTTAGAAGCACAATGGCTCAGCCGATGTTGAAAAACCCGTTCGGAGTTTCAATCCATCTTTTATGGACAGGTACTTTAGAAGCTTGGCGACATAATCGCCCCCTCAAATGCTCAATAGTTGTTTCAATCCATCTTTTATGGACAGGTACTTTAGAAGCCCGCCGGGGCTCCTAAGTGGTTTATATATAAATAGTTACAGGTGTTTTGCTCTTGTTCAATTATTGATTTACAGTACGTCAAAGAACGGTTATTGGGTGTTTTTTTACGGGCTCTCCGAATAGCCAAGTCTTTGACTACTAGGTTATAATGCCCTGATTTTAGTGCTCGCTCCATAAATTACCACCCGGAAAGGGTTATTTTACACACATATTTCTGTACGTGCAAAATACGCAACGTGCCTTATATTTGGTAGCTTTTGGGTACCTGTTTTGCTCAATAATATCAAAAATATCGGCCGCCGCTTTCTTGACGTGTGCCTTGTTTTCTTCACTGATTTCTACCTCGATTACCTTGTTCCGGCTTCGGGTATATACCAAGAACCCTTTGTTGACGGGCTTACCAAAATTCTCCTCAATGAGCCATGCGTAGCAGTACAGTTGGGTTTGGTAGGTGTCGTAAACCCGGTCTTTGTATTCGGCAAACTTATAGTCAAGCGGTGCCATGCTGTTGTCTTGCAAAGTCAGTACCTCGTCCACCCGGCCCCGCATCAGGTCGTTAGTCAGATATTGGTCCAATAGCTTTTCCACTACGCCTAGCCGCTTGCGCAGGTATTCCTTGTTTTGTTCGAGCTTGTCGTCGTGCAGGTTGCGGCCCCGCATTACCAGATAGTTGGCTTCTTCGTGCTGGGGTATGCGTAGTACGTACTCAAAGTAGGTAAAGCGTGGACAGTACAGGTACTCAATGATATGTGAGGGTGTGAGGCTATGCATAGTTATAGAAATAATGCCCTTATCTGATCGTTTACGAGGCCTTTATCAAAAGCTTGCCCCAGTAGTACTGTGTTACGAAGTTCGTCCTGGCTCATCGGGAAGATATACACCTTGTCCTTTTCTTCGTTGATTAACTCTTCCAATTGTAACGACAGGGCGCTTTTGGCGGCGGGTGTCAGGGTACCCAGAAAACAGGAAAACTGTACCCGATACAGCCCAGCCTGTTTGCAAACCTTGGCCGCTTTGGTGCGGCTGCGGTCATTTTCAATATCGTATAGTACCCAGATAAGCATTTTTCTTACATGTTAAAATTCAACAAAAGCCGATGGCTAATAGCCGACAGCCGATAGCTTTTTATTTTTTTCCAATCAATGTATTGCCAAAGCTGTGGGCGTCGTATTGGATAATGGTGCTGCGGGCCATATTGCGGCCCCCGTGCCTTATGGGTTGGCCGTCCATATACTCATTGAAGGCTGTTACCAGCAGGGCTTTCCCCTCTTTATTGAGGGTTACCCCGTTGGTTAGTTCGTCGATATGTGCTTTATTGACCTTCTTGGCGGAGAACAGGCGGAATACTACTTCGTCTGCATATATACGATAGGGTTCGATAAAGTCAAATACCATACTTAGCTGATTGTAGTCGTCGCGGTGCATGAAGCCGAGGTAGGGATCAACCCCCGCAATAATCAGGGCTTTCTCTACCTTGCTGTACATGATTCCGTAGGCATAATTGAGCATCGCGTTGAAGGCATCTTTGGCGGGGCGCATACTTCGACCGGCAAATTTGCTCCCTTCGGGTAGCACATAGTTGAGGGTTTCGAAGTAGAGGCGCCCCGCCGTTCCTTCCAGTCCGCGCAGGGTATCGGCCACGGCGGCCACGGTATCAGCTTCCTGGCTTTGAATAGAAACGATCAGAGCTTCGATCCGGCTGATTTTATCATTCAGAAAATCTGCGTGCTGCGGCCGGTGCTTTTTGAGATCTTTGATAAAATCCCGCTGATTTTCGAGTTTCTGGGTTAGCCAAGCTTTGATCCAGCGCAGGCCTTCGGGGCTGAGGCTGGCTTGGAGTTGACACTTTCTGATTTTGGTGGTACTGCCTAGTTTGCTGTGCCATACCCTACCGAAGGGCTCGCCGTCCTGTTCCAGAAACACAATGTCGACGTTGTGGGTCATGGCCAGCTTGATGGCGTCGGTACTAAGCGCCGTGCCTGTGCATAGCCAAAGAGCCGTTACCTTCTGGGCTGAAAAGTGTTTTTTTTGGACTTCCTTGTTCTCATCGCGGTTACGAATCTCGAACATATCGTCCTTTACGTGGACGTAGGTACCGTAGGTGTTGATGTGAAGCTGCATAAGACTAATTGATTTTCCGAATGGTACCAAAGCCCCGGGCGGCTTGCTTGCCTAGTCCTACGTCGTCGGGTAGGAGCACATTGGTGGTAAAGCTGCCGCCAAAGCCCAGAAACTCCACGTTTTTGAACTTCGTGATGGCTGGTTCGGTGGGTGAAAGTTTGAGCATTACGCGCTGCGTTGGGTCATTTTTTTTAAACCGCAACCCAAACGCCTCCACAAAAGTGAGGATATTAGCGATGCCCGTATTTTTCAGGATTTGGGTTTTACCCATCGGATCGGCGGTGGTGTATGCTTTAAAGTTTTTTTGGTTGAGTCCGAGCCAAAGCGTTTCGTACCGATACGTGTGGAGGTCGTCTGACAGGCCGATGGTGGCTTTCTGATGCTGTATATGTTTGCTGAGTACGGGGTACACCTCCCCGTCTAATTTCAACTCCTGCATTTTCAGGAAGAGCTGTACCAGTAAGTCGGCTCCTTCGCCCAGCCCGACGAGCGTAGGTACCCTTTTCAGTACTTTATACTGGACCAAAGGGTAGGCGTAGCGGTACTTTGGGGTGGTGGGGTCGCTGTCGTCAAAGTGATTGTGGAGCAGCGGCGAATGCTCCTGAAACAGCCGCCCGAAGTACCCCCGTAGTTTGTGGGCATCCCGCACCTGGAGGGCTATTTCGGGGAAGGTGATGGTGGTGATTGGGATTTGGGTGGTGTTTTGGGTCATGTTGGTGTCGATTTGACTGTGCAAGGATATTTCATCCGACATAATTTTCATCTTCTTTCCAGTTCAAAGGGTTTTGAATGATGTAGTGTTGAATTCGGTGTAGTTCTTCCTTGTTTCGGATGATGCGGTCATGGAATTTGGATTGCCAGTCAAAGCCAGTGTCGTGTTTCTGCCTGATTTCCTTAGAACATGCCCCTTTGTAAGAATTCAAGACCCGCGAGATGCTACCCGATTTTGGAGAAATGGACGCCATGAATTGGTTTTTGGTGTTGTTATCGTTAGTACCCGTTGTATGGTTGGTACCCGTTGCATCGTTGGTGTCCGTTGTATCGTTGGTATCCGTTGTATTGTTGGTGTCCGTTGCATCGTTGGTACCCGTTGCATCGTTGGTGTCCGTTGTATGGTTGGTGTCCGTTGTATGGTTGGTGTCCGTTGTATGGTTGGTGTCCGTTGCATCGTTGGTACCCGTTGCATCGTTGGTATCCGTTGTATGGTTGGTACCCGTTGCATCGTTGGTATCCGTTGTATGGTTGGTATCCGTTGTATGGTTGGTACCCATTGCATCGTTGGTATCCGTTGCATCGTTGGTATCCGTTGTACCGTTGGTACCCGTTGTATCGTTGGTGTCCGTTGTATCGTTGGTATCCGTTGTATGGTTGGTACCCGTTGTATCGTTGGTACCCGTTGTATGGTTGGTACCCGTTGTATCGTTGGTATCCGTTGTATCGGTAGCATCGTTGCACTGCAACGATGCTACCAACGGATAAATAATGGCCAAAATCCCGTGAATATGATTGGGCATCACCACAAATTCATCCAAAATGATGTGTGGCGAGAATTGAGGGATTTTTAACCAATTGTCCAACACGATTTGCCCAATGTCTGATAATACCGATTGTCCGTCCCGGATATGACCAAAATAATTTAGGCGGTCTTTGGTACAGATCGTTACAAAGTACATACCCTCCCGGCGGTAGTCATAGCCTTTCAACCGGAAAGACTGGCGGCGATACTGTGAGTAGTCGTTGGGCATGGGGGTTAGAGCATTACAGTCTGATGAGCTAATATATTTTCCTTGCTTCTATCAAAACCTGTAATCAGATCATAATAATCACTTATCTCATCTGTGTTCACGATATATAGGCTGTCATGTAATTTGTTCCGTTTGTCTAGTTTCAACTCCTTTGCCTTTGGCAAATAGTCTGGAATGCTGATAATACGCTGGTGAAAAATCAGTTTAAACTTCTTATCAAATTCTTCTTTCAGTTTTTTCTTTTTGTCTTCCGAATTGTTGGCTAAAAGTTGTTGAAAAGCTTCTTTTGCTGCGGTTCCCTTATCATCTATTTCGATAAAGACGCTTGATATACCGCCTCGCTGCTCTATCACCTGAAAATCACACACTGGGTAGGTACCCTTATCCTCATTGGTATAATTTAAATTTCTCATACTCTCAAAAAACATCCGCGCCTCACGGAAAGACTTGGTGTCAATAGCCGATAAAGATTCATAGTATGTTTCGATCAGGCTTAGGTAATGTCGTTCGTGAATCTCTGCACCAAAACCTTTTATCCCTTTTTCTAGCGCATTCCGTGCCTGAATTGTCGTCAGGCGTTCGTATATCTTTATACAATCATCGAAATCAATAATGTATAGAGGTGAGTCTTTTCGTTCAGGAGTATTCTCACGATTGATTCGCCCGGCTACTTGAATAATGGAATCAATCGGCCCTAGATCGCGAAAACCCATATCAAAATCTAGGTCAACTCCGGCTTCTACCGATTGCGTAGATACTAATATTGGATGCAGTCCAGCTTTCAGATCAGCCTTCACCTTCTCAATAATATCGAGCCGATGACAAGGTACTATGTTGGTGCTGAGGTAATAAACTGGGTTCTCCAAGCCTTTCTGAGCTACATATTCATTGATTTTTGAAAAGACATCGACAGATCTTTTTACTAGGTTAACAACTACTAAGCAGGATTTATCTGGCGTCCATTTATCTAAAAAAAAACGATTTAGAAATTGCTCCTCACTGGATATTTGAGATTCAATGAGAGGAACAATTTTAGTTCTACTAAAAGCGGTAAATACGTTTTCGAATCCCGTCAATAATTCAAGAGGCTCCGCTTTCTCCTCTGCGCCTTGAATTTGGATAATTTCCCGGTTAGCTAGTTCAAAAGTTTTCGGCTTGGTTGCAGTCATCAGAAGTACCCGCGTGTTCAAAAATTTGGAAAGATAGAACAACGCTGCGCCTACTAAGGGAAGATGATCAAGTTTGATGGTCTGTACTTCGTCTAGTATAACGATAGACCCTGCCATATGGTGGAATTTTTTCAAAAGCTTGTTCCGATTTCCAATCAGGGTTTGAAGGAATTGGACGAAAGTAGTGATAACAATGTCGCTTTGCCATGTGTCCAGCAACATGGTTTGCTGATTGTATTCCCTGTTTTCTTGTACTTCTGACAGTTGCCCCTTGGTCAATTGCTCAAAAGCGTCGGCAAATTGATAATGAGCCAATACCAGCCCTTCTTTTCCGATTACTACTTCGTACTCCTTGATGGCTTGTTCAATAATATTGATAAAAGGGAGGGCGTAGATTATCTGAGCCTCATAACCTTCTTTAACTTGTATTTTTGCCCTTAATCTGAGTGCAAAGTCAAGTGCAGTTAAGGTTTTGCCTATGCCGGTAGGCGCAGTCAGTGTAAATAGTCGATGCGTTAGAATCTCCGGACTATTGAGGTGGTTGAGCGCCACTGCACGTGCAAAAGCTCGCAACTCATTTTGAGAAAGATTATTTAAAGTGGTTTTTTGAATTAAGTTAAAGTCTACCTTGCCAATTCTATTTTCTACCAAGAGTTCAGGAATGGGAACCCTATTATAAAGTGTTGTGTCGGATGCATCTAACTTATCTGCCTCAATCAATAGCGAGAATAGATAATTGATTAGAAAGTAGTTTTGAATGTCTAACTCGGCCTCTATACTCTTGACTTCTTTCCTGAATTTTTTGCTTGGATAAACTAGAAAATTGATCAGATTAATATCTCCAATCTCTTTTGAAATTTGTTCTAGATTCTCCTTAATTGTATCAAGCTGTCTCTTGAAAATATCTTCATCATTGCTTTCTTCTACAGCGTATTCTTTTAGATATGCAATGTTTGTCAGACTTGCATGATGATGAATGATAATATAAGCGGCCAAAACTGCTTCGCGCTCCAAAGACTTAGATTTTAGCTTTTGATAGAGGGTAAATCCACCAAATTTGGCATGTTGCTTCAGCTCATTTTTATACTCTCCTTGATTTAACAGATATCGTTGAAAATGAGTGGTATATTTTCCCAAATCATGATAGAGGCATACATCTTTTATAAATTCCTTAATTGGAATGGATAGCCTTAAATCCGACCGAACGAAAAGCGAATGAAATGCTTTTTCTGAAACCCCGGAAGTGTGGTCAATAAGTTGTTTAGAACCGTATGTCTGCCCTCCGGGGTTTTTCTTGCTATGGGAGAAAAATGTTGTCATTCAAGGAAAAGTATTTTCTGTTCTTCGTCCTCGTTTCTCAATGTAAGGTGAGGCTGAGATAATTGTACTTTTATTTTTCTGGATGTTGTTGAAAATAGAACACGGTTCATCTTGCTTAATTCGCGATCAAAATCAGCCACAAAATCAGCAGGAAGTAGCTCCTCCTCGATCATTTCAAGTGTATCTCTTTCACGCTCATTGTCAAAGTCTAGTTTTTCAATGAAGGCAGATGGAATTGCAGATGCCATATCAATCCAGCCTTCGCTTGGAGTTTCAAGTATACTCCCGTAATTATAATGTTGTAAAATAGACGCAGTAAAGTTTGCTGTTCCAAATGTTAAAGCAAACTTTTGTCGATTCTCCCTCAGGCAAAGTTTTAGCTCATCAAAGGTCTTTGCACCGGCGTCTGTACATGAAACAAATAGCCGATACTTCACCATGTCACGGCTTATATCCAAACCACTAACTATTTCAAAAGGGGTTTGAATCCTGCCACCTGAGCCGTCAAAATCACTCTTGCTTTTTATGCTTAGTAAATTCAGCCGGTGAAATGACTTTTTTAATGGACTGAGTACTCTTATCCCAATCCGGATTTTATCTGAGGCAAACTCTTCATAGTAACTATCTCTTGGTCTTCCCAATATTGCTGCTAACATTCCCATGATCGTAGTGCGTGGAGGGATACTAAAAGTCATAGCAGTGTTGTTTGCATAATACTTTCGAAAGTGGGCGAGTTTGCCCCCTACATCAATTTGAATAACTTCCATGGGTTAGATAGTTAGTGATATACCCGACGCAGTTTTTATTACTACCTCCTGAATGGGTTTCCCTTGTCCTCTGTTTTCGGTGATTAATTCTTTTAATTGGGACATATCAAAGGTTAAATCACCAAAGCTCCTAATCTGTTTGACGTCTATGCCAGCTTTTGGTTCGGCACTCACGTAATTTCTCAAATCTCCAAAGTGCCCATTAAAGAACCCATCGTTATAGATGATCTCGACATAAAGCTTTGGGTATTGATTGAGTTTTGAACGGGTAGGCATGGACGGTACACTATTCCAAATAGCCTCTCTGAATGTGGCAATATCAGTGTTAGTTAGCCCGGTACTTTGTGCAGCAAATTTGTTGATAGTACCATTGAAGGCAAGTAAACTGTAATGCACCCGATAGTCTTTACCGAAAGTGCTACTATCGTCATTCATAATGGTTACGATAGAGCTGGACTCCATCAACTGAACCTTGTGTAGCGAGTAGCCCCAATTGATTTGGACGGGGCCCGTATATGCTTTTGTAAAGCCCTCTACCGCAAATGCGCTTCCGAAAAGACGTATATCTACAAAATTTAGCTTAACCATTTGTGCAAGAAGATATACACTTAGTTGCCGGTTGGCTTTATCTTGTAATTTCTTAAAAATCTTATCAGGTGTTTTTTCTGACTGAATGATTTTATTGAGGGCCTCCTTTTTGGATTCGTCTTCTACGAATAAACTGTCAAGTACCTCTTGATTTTCTAAGGCACGTTTAACAACAGCTTCTAGTTTTCGCTCTGGACTTACTTTATTATCCCCTTCCATATCCACAAATATTTCAGTCCCGATCATTTTTAAGTAGTCTCGGATATACCGTTTGAGGCGGGTGTCTGTCACAAGGTTAGTATCGGTGTCGTAATCCATACGAGGCTTGTTTTCCTGATCAGGATCACCGTTTGGGTTACATTGGGAAGCTTCGTAAATAAACAAGAAGTCGGCGTTGTTTGAAATGGTGCTCATTGAGTTGAAATAGTAAGGAGTTAATATTTATTTTGAATTGAATGAATAGCCCGATAGTATAAAAAATAATGCTTCATCTGGTTTTAGTCCCCAGTTATTATAGTCGAACAGCGGGGTGAACTTGTTGAAAATAGGTTCTGTGAACTTATGTAGTTTGAACTGCTGAGTCTTTTCTGTAAGATCCCTTCGAAGCCTAGAAATATCATCTCTATCCATTCCGTTGAAATTTAGTTTGTTTAGCACGGGCTTTGACTGGTAACCTTTGCGGTATTGTTCGTATGCAACAGTATTTAGTATTCTACCCAGATAAAACAGTGCTTTCTGAGAATCGGAATAGCCCATCTTGATGAAAAAGTCCTCTACTTTTTTTTGATAATCGGATAGCGGCACCAGCGGCTCTTCGGTTTCTTGATTTTGGTCATTAGTTTCTTCCATATTTTTTATCAGGTTGAATTGTTTGAGTACTTGAAAAAGGGCTAAGTATTGAAAAACAGCATTTCGTATGGCAAAATCAAAAGGATTTCCCTCATAAATATTGGTGTAGCTTTTATACCGCTCGAACTTATGGCAAAGAATTAGTTCTTTGAAGTACCCGAATAGCTTTTCCTTTTCAAGGGGTCTTTTTTCTAAAATCTGCTTAAACAGGGCAAGAGCTACGTTTTTCTTTTCTTTGTCCTTACGGAGAGGAATTAGAGTATATACTGTGTAAAGGTTGAATTCAAGAGGGTTACCCTCCCCAGCACTCATGATAGTATCCCAATTAATGCCAACAATATCTTTGAATAATTTATTGGTTCTCCTGAAAGTGAGAATAAGGTTTTGGAAATGGGTACGGCTTACGTCTTTGATGATATTGACTGTCTTAAAGAAATTGCCATCTGACTCGAAACCAAGGAATGTTATCCAATAAGGTGTCTCATCAACTTCGTCTTCAATGTCATTAACCATCTCTTCAAAGGGTCGATATTGGAAAAGAAGGTCAGACTTGCCTGAAATCTTTTCAAGCTTTCCTTCTATATCAACCATTTCTTGACTAAACAGCTGTGGTATTATACAATGGTCAATGCCGGCAATTCTAGTTTTGTACCTTTCAAGTAAACTTTTTGAACCTCGTTCAAGGTAGTTCTGAATGTCTTTATCTACTTGATAGTTTTTTGCGAAAGAGCCACCATCGAAAGCGTTTGCATAGTTAATAGTTGTCGTCACAAACATCTTATTGAGACTATACCTCGAGCTAATTTCTAACTCTTTGACAGTATCTCTAAATTCTCCGGTTGCATAGCAGATCTTGGGAGACGTTAAAGGTGAGTTTTCATTTAGATCGTCACCAATAAATTTTTTACGTAAAAAGTCCTTGTATCCTGCTATATCCCTAAAATAGGTGGGTGCGTGCCACCCTTTGTCAGACCAGATTACCCCAACAACTACTAAGCCTATCTGCTCGTTTGAATTTAACGACCATTGAGAGGTTATGAGCTTAGGATCTGCTATACCTTTATCCGATAAATAGAACTCTTCAAAGCCTTCACGCTGCTTAAAGGTCTCTTTTAAGGTCTCGTAAAGGTCAGTAGCGACGAAATCTTCAAAGTCTTTATCGATCGCTTCGGTAAACTGCCCCTGAGTAGAAGGCTCATTGTTTTTGTCAGGTTTCCCAAAAAAAGTCTTTCTTATCTGCTCAAGGCCTTTTAACTCAGTGCAGGTATAGATAGACTTGTTATTACCTCCCTGAATCTTCACGTTGAAAAATCTTTCTGGTGATTTCTCTTCGTCATATTCCAGTAGTTCTCCTAGGCCTAAAATTCCAGAATTAAGGTTGAAAATTAGCGTTGCTACGTAATTTTTGATTTTATCTCCTTTCTTAGTCTCTGTTTGAATTTTGGGCCTATCCAGGATATCGTCCCATTCGCCCAAGCCTTGGCTGGCTTGTTTTCCTAGTTTAATGAGGGTGTCTAGCATAAATGTCTTATTTTTAAACTCTTTGGCAAGGTCACTAACCCGAGTGACAATAGCTGTCAATCGGTGAAATATTTTGAAAATTGTTATCAAGCGGTATTCCTAGTACCTACGGAATCGAAGATTCATCAAAAGCTCGACCATTGCAGATATCACATTCATAGAATTGCTCTTGTCCGCAGTTGTGGCACTTCTTGAAAGAGCGATTTATTAGCTTGTGTTCGTCAACTTGGTATTGACACGGGAAACTTTTAAATTTGGACATAAGAAATTTTGGTTTAGTTATTCAAGGTTTCTCTGAGCAGACGACGGGCCTCGTAATCCTCGTCTGCTCTTTAACTTTGCAATCCTTCTTTTATGGATAACTTAAATGGGAAAACTTCATGGTTTCAATCTTGCTTTGAAATTTTAGAAAGCTAATGGTAAAACATCATGTAAAGATTTTATGAATCGAAAGTATGAAATCGAATCTTGTTTTCCAAGATAAGAAGAAGTTTATTTTTTGGTAAATATAATATATTGCTTATTATCAGGTAGTTGAATATATGGCTAATACTACTAATTCTCCCCTTCGCCTGAACGAGGCCCAAATGACCTTACTGGAACTGTTCCAGCATCGTCAAATGTCTTCTGACGAATTAAACTCGCTAAAAAGCACGCTCGTAAGACACCTAACCGATGAACTGGATCAAGAAATCGAACAGGTACTGAAGGATAAGAATCAGACTCCGGAAGACATCGCAAAACGTACGGAAGCGATGAATGAGAACCGGACGGAATTCCGAAGGAAAAACCGGTAAGTGATCTCCCTCACCACCCAGCCCGCTTCACCCTCTCCCCCAAAAACCTCCTCAACGCCTCCGACTCCACCACCTCCACCTCCCCCGGTAGACCCAGCAAGAATCTGCCAATACCCCGAAAATCACGCACGAAGTACCGAAACTCCCAGGGGTAGGGTTCGTCCTTGTATTTTAGGCTGAGGTAGGCGCGCGAAGCCGAGAACTCCTCGTGCAGTAGCCGGTGCGCCAAAAACGACAGCCGGACCACCACGGGGAGCGGTGCGGGGCCGGAAAAACCAAAGAAGTCCAGTTCTTCGGAGTCCGTAACGTGGGTAGTGGCCGTGGTCAGTACTTCCACGTCGTCCATGCGGGTCAGCTTGAAGGTCTTTTGCTTTTGGGATGCAAGCTCAAATGCGGTAAGAATGGCGTAGTCGTCGGTGAGACTGATGGGTTCTACCAAACGGTCTTCGATGGTGGTGGAGTTGTTGGAATGGTACTTGACGAGCCGGATCTGTTGACCGGCCGTCAGGGCCAAATTGATGCGACTGATGAGTGTACCCCGGTGCTTGTCGGCTAGTTCGTCGGCCAACGGAATGAGTTCACTGCTGAGGTAGAGTTTGCGCTCGATGCTTGTTTTGAGCGGGTGGACCACCGACAAGGCCGAGAGGTGTTCACGGATCAGGCGGGTTTCTTCAATGGTAAACTGGGCGCGGGTAGCGGCAGGATTTTCTTCGAGACAGTATTGATGCTTGTCGTGACGATGAATCAGGTACCCTACGCCTTCCAGCGCCTCAATATCCCGATAAATATTTCGGGTGTTCGTTTCAAGCAATTGGGCGAGTTGGGATACGGTTCTTTTGCGGTCGCGGAGTAGGCGGATGAGTCGGAGGATTCGCTCTGTTTTGGGGATTTCGGACATGTGGATTTTAGGCGTTCCGGGTGAGAGGAAATTTTTCCGAAATATAAACTAGTTACCTAATTACTTGCAAACCGAATAGTAACTTTCCTTTATTTTTTTGCATAAAAAGAAAATAAAAGTCGTTCAAGTTACCGAAGAGTAGCTTAAAAAGCACAACTCAGCACTTTTTTGATAAACTTTTTCATCCCTTCACCTTATGCGTCACAGCGACACACTTCTACGAAGGGGCAATTGTGGGAGTTGTAGGTGCAGAACTCAATGGTCACGAAGCCATCCTCCGACAGGTACACCTCTCGATTTAGGGTACTTACCAATAGAGAATAGGTAATTGGGAGGGATAGTTTATCGGGGATGTCGGCACAGATATTCCAGCTAAAAAGTAAATCGTTGTAGGCCCGGATTAGTTGAGTCAAGTGCAGGGGGCTTAGCTGATTGGCTGGTGGAAATTGTTCGGGAATCAGTTGCAGTACATTGCCGATGCGCTGCTCGTTTCCCCCACTCAGGTAGCGCTCGATGTCCCCAAAGACATCGTTCTGATCGTTACCATCGCCAAAATACGGTGTTTTGGGCTCGGGGTCGGGTTTGTGCTTTGCCCGCATATCTGCAATGAATTGGGTAATGTACTGCTCCATAGTCAAGTGAGGTTGCAAGGAAACTTACTCGAAAGAAGCGAACCGTGTCCAAAAATATACTTTTGGACATAGTTTTATGTTGTGGTTCTGACAGGATATGGTCTATATTTCAGAGTTCCCGAAGAATACTGTCAATTTCTTTGTCTACATAATCAGCGTCCCATTTTTGGCGGGCACCCATACCAAGCCATTCTTTCATCTCCTTGTGCTCGGAATGTTTTTTATCATTCAGAATGACTTTCAGGTTTTCATAGCCCCAAGGACCGCCGCAGTCTTCTGGTGGGCAGGCACCTTTGGCAGTCAATAGTTTAGGTTGAGCTATGGTTTCATTGGTAATCTTTTCAAGGATGATTAGGTGCTCCCAATTATCCCCAAAATCATAATTATACATCAACTTCTGGCCTTCCTCGTTGAATATTTCCTTTAATTGCATCTCAGCGGCATCAAGTATTTTCGGTCCCCAATCCATGTCGTCATCCGAGGGTACCCCTACTACCTCAACGGATCTAAAGCCAGCCTTCGAAAACTGGTATAGGTGACAATTTCCCCAACCGAACGCTACCTGAATGACCAAATGGAAGTATTCGAAGTCGGAGGTTTCGGGGACCAGAACTCTCCTCCAAACGGGCGGTTTGGTGATGTTTCGGATCTGAATTTTGAATTGAAATGCCATAGTACGGTGAGGTTTGGGTTTGAAATAAAACTAGGACAATTTAAGTAAAACTACGAGAAAATCGAATACCAGGATCCGGTTTTGAGGATCCATACTTTAAACATAAAAAACTCCGGAATCAGGGATGCTCCTGATTCTTATTTGAAATAAAATCCAATCAAAGGTACTTGGATACAACGGCTTTAAGTTCCTCCGGCCGTTGGGTGCCGATGAGGAGGTTCTCGCCGTAGGTTTTGTGTACTTGCAGACCCACATTGCCGTGGGCATTGTAGATCGCACCGTATTTACTGGAATAGCGGATACCGTACCCCACGAACCTGTAGGTAATGATTTCAGCGTCTCTGATTTGATCCCAACTATAAAAGGTACTCATGAGGGGATAGAATTGTATTTTAATACCTCGGGAACTCACTTCGGTTTTCAGGGCTATGGTGTAAAAAAGGGCGATCAGGATGATGGGAATCACGCTCGTGACGATGAGCCCGGCGTTGGAAACCGGATTGGTACCAAGCGGCTTACCAAGGATGATTTGCTGGACAATCCCCCACACCCAAATACTAGCTACCCCGAATAAGATTAGCCAGATCCACCATTGTCTGATTTTCTGAACTTCCTTGAATTCTGTCATATCTGTATATATTTTTTCTGTTTTGTCTATGATGAAAATATCAACGGACAATGTAGAAAAAAAGGATGCTTAGGGCAAGGGTAAGTTCATTAAAAGTGGGCTGTGCCTCTGCTTTTAGGTTGTTTTTTGCGTTTAGCAGAGCATGAGGGTTAATACCTTAATACCCTGCCATGTAGTTGTTGATTGCTATTCCACAATCGGCTTCCCCTCATAATTGATTTTGTTGTAGGGTACGGTCTCCGTTTCGTCGATCACATAGCCCCACTTTTTTACGTACTCCAAACCGGGCAGAAACTTGTCTTTTCTTTTCCGCAGAACGTTTGTCAGACGCTTGTCTAGGTCAGCCTGTACTTTGGCGTATGCCTGCTTTCCCGCGAGGTTATTCATCTGAAAAGGATCTTTTGCATTATCAAACAATAGCCAAGGGCCATTCAAGTCACGGGTATAGGTGTACTGCTGGGTTACGATGCCGCGGTACTCCTTACCGCCTCTTGCCCGGGTCCACTGCCCGAAGGGCTGCACGCAGGAAATGAGCGTTTCCTGGACGGCGTTTTTCTTCTTACCCAACAACACCTGCGAAAAGTCAGTACCTTCTACGGTTTTGGGGATATTGATTCCGCTAAGACTTAGCAGAGTAGGCATGATGTCTGGGGTGTTGAGCAGGACGTCGGAGGTTTTACCAGAAGTACCCAATGCCTTGGGGTAATGAACAAGAAACGGCACCCGGATACTCTCCTCGTAGGGTTGTTGCTTGTTCCACCAGCCGTGTGAGCCCAGCAGGTCGCCGTGGTCGGCGGTGAAAACCAGCATAGTGTTCTCCTCAATACCCGTTTCTTTCAGTGTTTTCCAGAGCTTATCCACGTTATCGTCAATCGCCGCCATGTGGGCGTAGTACCCGCGTAACGTTTCGATGGCTCGTTCGCGCTTGTCGGCTGGGATGTTGTCGCGCAGGATGATTTCCTTATTCTCAAACATTTTGCGGTACTTTTCTGGTGCCGTTTGGTAGGGGTCATGGGGGGCGCCCATGGAGACGAATAAGACAAAGGGTGTATCTTGGGTTGCTTGCTTTTTGATGTACTGAATGGCGTCGTCGGTTTGTTCGATTACATCGTAGCCGTCCCATACTTTGCGCTGATCGGATGCCCCTTCGTAGTATTCCGATTGGTTGTAGTTGTGCGTACATTCCAGCACTTTCCAGTACTCAAATCCTTGCTGACGGGTGGGGGGAATGTAGCTGCGACGGCCGTGGCCATCCACGTGCCATTTGCCAATAAAGCCCGTAGCGTAGCCGTTGTCGCGGTATACCTTGGCCAGGGTGGTAGCGGTAGTGTCTAAGAGTACATCGTTCATGAATACCCCGTGCGTGAGCGGGTATTGTCCCGTCAGGAGCGAAGCCCGGTGGGGCGAGCACACCGGCATACCCGATACCGCATTGCGGACGTTGAGGCTCTGCGCAGCCAGACGGTCGAGTGTGGGAGTGTGGGCGTTTTTGTCACCAGCAAAGCCAAACGCCTGCGCCCGCCATTGATCTACGAGTACGTACACGATATTAGGTTTTTTGGCGGGTTTTGGTGCCGGGTGGGTGGCGCCCAGAATGAGAAACAATGCTCCGAATACAAAGATGAGGCTGGCTGTTTTTTTCATGGGTTTGGTAGTAAGAGCATCCTGCCACCAAACCTAGTGTTTGATTGCAGGATGCATTTTCTTATTAAGAATAAAGACAAAAAATGGCTTAGCTACTCGTAGGGATGGTGAATTAATACCCCGGATTCTGCGCCAACTTATTGACTAGAATCTCATTGGTAGGAATAGGCGCCAATAGTTTGTTGAGCGTAATGGTGTAGGCACCATCGAACAAAAAGGATTTTTGAGCTACTTCCCGCTTCCCGTGGGCGGTCATGACTTCAATGGCTTTGCCCGTTCGTTTCAGGTCGTACCAGCGTTGATTTTCGAAGCAGAGTTCTACCTGACGTTCTTTGGCAATCTGGTTTTGCATGGCCGTTTTATCCAGGCCCGATAATGGAACGGTAAGGCCAGCGCGGGTGCGTACCTGCTGCACGAAGGGAAGGGCTTCACTGGTTTTTCCCTGCTCATTCAACACTTCGGCGTACATGAGTAACACATCGGCGTAGCGAAGAATCGGGAAGTTATCACCGCAGCGATTGTCCGGTGCCGCGATCGGTGCCTTATACTTGGCACAGTAAGGTACTGGTCTCACAATGTTATCCCAGTCCAGCCCGGTCCAAAAACCAACATTTACATTCTTACGGCTATCTCCCGGCTCAAATGCGTTGATCAAATCATCAGTAGGCTGATTCCAGCCGGCATTTACGATGTTGATGTTGGGTCTCTTCGTAACGGATCCCCCGGAAGTATGGGGCGCAAACTGGAAAATAAACTGGTTGGCTACCTCAGCGCTGGCTTCGGAGTATTGAATCGCAAAAATGGTCTCCTTGTAGTCTTTCTTGGAAGGATCAAACAAATCGGCGTAGTTGGGCAGCAGCTGGTACTTACCGGAGCTCATCACAGTCGAGAGGGCTTGTTGCGCCTCAGGGTATTTTTTTAGCGTTAGGTACACCTTGCCGAGCATGCCTTGCGCGGCCCATTGATTGGCGCGGCCGACTTCTTCCACGTCGGTGGCTTTGGCAAAACGGGCGCTAGCCTCCGTTAAGTCCTTTACGATCTGCTCGTAGATCTGCTCTTCGGTGGCGCGCTTGATACCCACTGCTTCCTGCGAAGTGATGGGGCTAACCACCAAAGGTACCCCGCCAAACTGCCGAACGAGGTTGAAGTAGTACAGTCCCCGCAAAAACAAAGCTTCCCCGGCGCTACGATCCTTAAACGATTCTTTGGAGAATACGACACCTTCGCGGCCCAGCTCACTGAGGAGTTTGTTGCAGCGGGTGATGCCGTTGTAGGAAAGGTTCCAGAAGTCGCGGTAAGCGGCGTTGTCGGAACCCAGAATAAACTGGTCAATCACCCCCCGCGAAGCTTCCCCGGTCCGGATGTTGTTCTGCTTGGAGCCATTGTCCGAAATCAGTTCGGCCAGTACCCAATGCTGATTTCTCTCGTAATCGCGCATGGGTAGATAGCAGCCGTTGGCCAGGAGAATAAACTCCACTTCTGACTGGTAAAAGTTGCCTTCGTTCAGGGAATCCTTGGGGTACAGTTCCAAAAAGCTGTTGGAACAGGAAGTCAGGAAGCCGATGAGCAGGATACAGACTATTTTTTTCATTGCTAGAATCTTTTGGGGTAAATGACTTTAAAATCAAGTGGATCAGAACGACAGGTTAATACCTACCGAAGAGGTCCGGGATAACGGATACGATGACATATCAAAACCAGGCGACAGGGTATTGTCGATGTTGCGCGACTGTCCCTCGGGGTTGGCTCCTTCGTACCTCGTAAACATGGCCAGGTTCTGAATCGTAGCGTAAATCCGGGCGCTGCGAACAAAACCGGTTTTCTTCATCAGGTTATCCGGTAGCGAATAGCCGATGTTGATGTTGGCAATGCGCAGGAAAGAGGCGTTCTCCACCCAGATAGAGTTGACCCGGTGGCCCCAACTTGGGGCAAGCTTTGGCACGCCAGAAAGTTGGCCGCTGCCGGGGTTATCAGTACTTCTCCAACGATTTACCCACTCCTGCCGTACGTTAAAGAAGCCTTGCAGGTTGTCGATGGATTGGCGCAGGCCGTTCATAACTTGCCCGCCCTGCTGCCCGTTGATGATGATACCCAACGTGAAACGCTTGTAGGAAAGGTTGTTGGAGAGACCAAAGATGAAGTTGGGCTGGGGATTGCCGATAATGGCGTAGTCCAGCAGGTCGCTCACAATACCGTCACCGTTGGTATCGCGGTACTTGGGGTTTCCTTCGTATACCTGCGGGGTCTTGATGATTTCGGGATTGGCAATATCGGCGGCGGAATATACACCATCATTGATGAAGCCAAAAAACTGCCCGATGGGCTTGCCCACCACGCTAATGTGGGTAGGATTTCCGTCGTTGTTACCGGACAGGATGCGGTCGCTGTTATCGTTTAGTGAAAGCACGACGTTTCGGTTAAAAGCAATGTTGGCGTTGACATCCCAGCGAATAGCCCGGTCGATGGGACTGCCACCCAGCGAAATTTCCAAACCGCGGTTCCGGACGTTGCCTTTGTTGACAATCTGAGAATTGAAACCGGTAATGGCCGGAATAACATCATTCAGCAGCATGTTTTCGCTCTTTCGGTTGTAGAAGTCTACCGTCAGAAGTAGGTTGCTTTTGAATAGTTCCAGGTCAATCCCTGCGTCAATCTGACTAGATTGTTCCCAGGTCAGGAAAGGGTTAGACAAGCCGACGAACGAGGCCGTAACCAGGTTGTTGGCAAATACGTACGACCCCGCATTGATATTGGCCAGGTGCGAGTAGTTACCGATGTTGTTGTTGCCACTGGTACCGTAGCTGGCTCGTACTTTAAGGGAGCTGATGACTTTATTGTTGGCCAGGAAGTTTTCCTTCGATACCCGCCAGGCACCCGCAATAGAAGGGAACGTAGCGTAGCGGTTGTTGGCTCCAAACCGTGACGAACCGTCGGAACGGATGGTGGCGGTGAGTAGGTACTTGTCCTGATAGTTATAGTTAATACGTCCCAAATAGGAGAGGATACTCCACTCATTTACATTCTGATTCCAGGTACTGATAGCTTGGGCGGCATTGATGGTCTGAATGAGGTCGTTGGCGTAGGGGCTAGCGTTGATGTTGATGCTGTTGCCGGTATTTTTCTGCGAAGTATAGCCCGCCAGCACGTTGATACGGTGGTTACCGAAGGCCTTATTGTAGGTCAGGGTATTTTCGATCAGCCAATTGAAAGACTCAGCCCGCGAATTAGACGACTGGCCGGTACCTGCCACTGGCGGACGGTTGGAACCACCCACGGTACTGGGAGTGAACGACGTAAATTTGGAGGTAGACCAGATGGTATTGAGGGAAGTACGGGCTACCAAGCCGGGGATAATGTCCCACTGCACATACGCCGAGCCCAGGTTCTGAAACTGCTCCTGGGTTTGGCTGGTTTCGCGGAGTACAAACAGCGGGTTGGCAAAACTCCACGCCGAGTGGTACTTGCTCTGTGGCGAACGCACGTAGGGTAGCAGCTCGCCGTTGGCATCATAGGGCGACACCACCGGATTGGCCCAGTTGGCTACGCCGATGACATCTTCGCGGTTGGAGTTGGTGTTCGTACGGTTTTGCTTGATGAAAGTAGGCTGCACGGTAGCACCCACGGTCACGCTTTTACCCAGACTGGACTCCATACTTAGCTTACTACTGTACCGCTCCACACCCGTGTATTTTAGTACTCCGTCCTGCTTGAAATAGCCCAGACTAAAATCCATCCGAGAATCCTCCGAGCCTTTCTGAACGCTCACGTTATAATCCCGGATGGCGGCATCCCGGAGCAACAGATCGTACCAGTCGGTACCCTTGCCTTGTAATTTGTCCAGGTCGCGGTACTCCACGGGATAGTCATTGAGGGTAGCGGCTCTTTTTTCGGATCTAAAAACCGCAATGTCAATCTTGTTACGCTGATACTCCGCAAAATCGCGCTGACCCATCAGATTCGGGCGGCCCTGCTGTGGTACCTGTTGTACGCCGGTCATGGACGAGAAGCTAACCTGGGTACGATTGAAAGTGCCTTTTTTTGTATTGATCAAAATAACCCCGTTGGCACCCCGTGAGCCGTAAATAGCCGTGGAGGAAGCATCTTTCAGGATTGTAATGGACTCAATATCGTTGGGATTAATCAGCATCAGCGGATTGAGGTTCTGGTTCAGACCCGACGAATAGGGCATACCGTCAATGACATACAGGGGCTCGTTGCCCGCGCCGAGCGAGCCGCTACCCCGGATACGGACGGAGGTTCCGCCGCCGGGCGAGCCCGAAGGTTGTGTGATTTGTACGCCTGCCACCTGACCGATCATCTTCTGATCCAACGTAGCTACGGGCAGTTCTTTTACAATGTCCTGGTTGATGGTCGCCACGGCGCCCGTCAAATCCTTGGCCCTTTGCGTACCGTATCCCACTACCACCACTTCGTTGAGAGCCTTACTTTCGGGCTCCATCTTGATAGTGAGGCTGGTCCGGTTACCAATTGATACTTCTTGACTTTTGTAGCCTACAAAACTGAATACCAGTACGGTGGAGTTGGTGCTGGCTTCCGGAATTTCCAGCTCAAATTTGCCATCGGTATTGGTGGTGGTACCCCGGGTAGTACCCCGGATCACCACGCTTACCCCTGGAAGTCCCGTGCCGTTCTCGTCAGAAACCGACCCCGTGATGGGTAGGAGGATAGCTACTGGTTTGACGCGTTCAACTTCCCTAACCAGTACTTCGGTTCTGGCGGGTAGCACCGACGCCTGATCTTTGGGCGGGGCGGGGTTTTGGTTCTCTTTACTATCTGTTTTGGGTTCGTCCTTCGAAACCACTACAAATGCACCAGAATTGGTTTTCTTGTAACGTAGTCCGTGCGGCCGAAGGATAGCGTCCAGATTTTTCTCTAATTTCTGGTCGGTATCAATCAGACTGGTGGAAACCTCTATGTTCCTGACCACATTATCAAAGTACAGGATGTCTACTTTATAATAGTCCTTTAGGTCCTGCAATACGGCGGTCAATTGCTTTTTAGCCTGCCGGGGTGCTGTACTGGAAGGAGAAATATTTCGCTGATTTCGGGCAAATACCTGCGACTGCACTAGCTGGGGAAATTGGCCCAACACCAGCGCAGCAAGTATCAGCGTAAGTAATCGGTTTTTCATAAGGAAAAGTAGGTTTAGGATGATTAAGGTTATCGGGTTTGGAGAATTATTTTTCGTTTTTCTTTCTGGTAGGATAGGGTAGATGCTTCCGAAAGCGTTTGGATGAGTTCTTCGGCGGAGTGAGCCGTAAAAGAGCCCGAAACGGTCATCTGAGCAACCTGCTGCTCCGGAATGATGACTTGCACCCCAAAAACCTCATCCAGCATTAGGGCTACCTCGGAGAGTGGAGTGGAAGAAAAGACAAAGCGGTGGTCTTTCCAGGCCGCCGGATCTTCGGCCGCCAGAATCAGTTGGATTTCAATTTGCCCTTTATCGTCGAGGATAGCCAGCTCACCGGGTTTCATCAGTTTCCTTTCGGTCTTGTTTTGGTTGGTATACGATAGCTCCACCTTCCCGCTATTCAGGGCTACCCGGGTAGCGCGCTCGCGGGTAAACACCGTAAACTCTGTACCCAGTACAATCACATCCAGTGCTCTGGGAGTTTTTACAATGAATTGTTTGTGATCCAGGGTATGCTTTACCAGAAACTCCGCTTCTCCTCTGAGTAGTACCGTTCTTGAATCTTCATCGAAACCAAAACGTGGAATCCGAAGGGAGGAGTTAGCATTGAGCGTTACCTGACTACCATCGGTCAGTGTAAACGAGAGTGTTTCCCCGTAGTCGGTGGCGTAGGTCTTGTACTGCCAGAAGGCCTGATACAGTCCGGCACCCGTCAGTAATAGTAATGCAAAAGAGGCGGCGATTAGCCAGCGGAGGCGGTATACTTTTCGGTAGGAAACCTGCTCGTCGGCGTGGGTTGTTTCGCTAATGTCTTCCTCCATACGCGTGAGATGGTAATTGATGGCCTCAGCAGTGTCGGACGAATATTGAAGATTCTGCTTTTCCCAATTTGCCAGGGTCAGGTAAAATTGTTCCAGATTATCCTCTTCTTTTATCCATTCTTCTACCTGTTTTTTTTGAAAGCTGCTGGAATGCCCGGAAAAGTATTGGTAAAGCTGGTCGTATTTCATAGGTAATGATTTCATGGTAGTTCAGGTAGGGTGGGTTAGACCATAAAGAGCAAGAGCAGTACAAACCATTTGGCACTGAGCTGTTCTTTAATTTGTCGGAGAGCTTGGTACAGATGCGCTTCTACGGTGCGCACTGATACGCCCAGCTCGTTGGCAATGTCCAGACTTTTGCGGCCATCGAAACGATGCATGATGTAAATCTGTCGTCTTTTGACGGGCATAGCGCCAATCGCAGCTTCCACATCCTGACACAGGTCTTCGTACTGGGTGATGGAGTCGGGTTCCTGAGCGGACTGAATGCTCAGGTGAGAGGCGTATTCCAGTGAATTACTACGGCGGGTTTCGCGGCGGACATAATCGAAGGACCGATTGCGTACCGATGCAAACAGGTAAGCCCGGTAGGAGGTGGTAATGGTACGGTAGAGTTCGCGGGAGTGGAACTCATAAAATATATCAGAAACGATGTCTTCGGCAATGGCTTTGGAGGAAACAAACCGCACGGCGTGGCTGCACAGCAGGCTGTGGTAGCAATGAAACAAGCGCTGAATGCCTTCGTTGGGGTTTTCCGCAAAGGCTTTCCGGATCAGAGTTTCAGAAAGATCCGTTTCTTCGGCTTTTTTACCCTGCCAGTGAGGAGTCCGGACTTTTGGAATCACGCTGTCATTGTTGCTTTGGCAGTCTTTTTCTTGCATGTCCCCTACCTCTTTATGTGAAAATGAATAATTATTACAGGAATAATTGTATCCCAAGCATTTTAAGGAAGACGATCCGGCTGGAATAATTACTTAGTGTACACTGTGAAAAATTTAGAATAATTTTCAAGGGATTATGAAAGCATGGAAGGATGAGTGGATGAAGGGGGTGGAAGGAGGAGGGTGAGGGGAAGAAAGAGAATGAAGGGGCAGCTGCTGCGGGGATTAGAAAAGGGGTTACTGTTTTGCTTATTTAGAAAACCGAATCGCGAGATAAAGGGAAAAACTCTTTTTTATCGTCTATATTGAGAGGTGATTATTCCATAAACTTAAAATACTAATGAACAGAAGAGACTTTGTAAAAGCGGGTGCCCTTGGAGCAGCAGCGGGAATATCGGTCATCCCGTCGAAGGTGATAGGAAAACCGCTGGGCTATATAGCGCCCAGCGATAAAGTAAACCTGGCTTGCTGTGGTATTGGGAATCGGGGAGGAGAGATTACCAAATCGCTGCATGCGACCGGCCTCGCCAATATTGTGGCATTTTGTGACGTCGATATGGGTGCTCCTCATACGCTTGAAGTGCTGAAAATGTTTCCTGATGTACCCCGCTTTCAGGATTTCCGGGAAATGTTTGATAAGATGGGGAAGAAAATAGATGCGGTTAGCGTAGGTGTACCTGACTTTGCCCACTTTCCTATCACGATGCTGGCGATGTCGCTGGGTAAGCACGTGTACGTAGAAAAGCCCATGGCGCGTACTTTCAATGAGGTAGAACTGATGATGAATGCCGCCAAAAAGTATAAGGTAGCTACCCAAATGGGAAATCAGGGCCACTCGGAGGCTAACTACTTCCAGTTCAAAGCCTGGAAAGAAGCAGGGATTATAAAAGATGTTACTGCCATTACGGCCCACATGAATAGCCGCCGTCGTTGGCATGATTGGGACCCTAAGATGACGAGCTATCCCAAAGCGCAGCCAATTCCGAAAACACTCGATTGGGATACCTGGACGATGACAGCCATGGAGCACGATTATCAGAAAGATTTTATAAACGGACAGTGGCGTTGCTGGTATGACTTCGGAATGGGAGTACTCGGCGACTGGGGTGCCCACATCATCGATACGGCCCATCAGTTTCTGGATCTGGGATTGCCCTACGAGGTAGATCCGCTCAAATTAGAAGGCCATAATCAGTTCTTCTTTCCATTTTCAACCACCCTTTCGTTTAAGTTTCCGGAACGGGGAGCGATGCCTCCGGTCGAGATTACCTGGTACGACGGAATGAATAATATTCCCACGGTTCCGGCTGGCTACGGAGTCTCTCAATTGGACCCCAACATTCCCCCACCAAGCAACGGACAATTGCAACCGGCTAAACTGAATCCCGGGAAGATAATTTACAGCAAAGAACTCACCTTTAAAGGTGGTTCACACGGAAGTACGTTATCTATCATTCCGGAAGATAAAGCCAAAGATATGGCCTCCAAGTTACCCGTAGTTCCCCAGAGCCCTTCTAATCACTTTGCTAACTTCCTGAAAGCCTGTAAAGGAGAAGAAAAATGTCGTTCATCCTTTGATATTGCCGGACCGCTGAGCCAGGTGTTTACCCTTGGTGTAATGGCGCAACGGTTGGGCACTAAATTGGTATTTGACCGGGAGACCAAACGAATTACCAACAATCCGTTGGCTAACTTCCTGCTCGAAGGAGCCACGCCTCGCAAAGGATGGGAGCAGTACTATATGTTGTAAGCGCACTTCTGAGTTGATCATTCGATGAATAGCCTTTTACTTCACCAAAAGGCTATTCATCGAAGTTCTTTCATTCAAACAAACATCGCGACAGAATAAAAAAAACTGTTTTCTTCAGCCCCTATCTGCTTTTCTCCCATATTAAAGTTTGAAAGGGTATAAACAATTCAAACAGATATGAAAAACCGCTACCTTCTCCTCGCTGCCTGTGCGCTACTCGTCCTAGCTATTTCAATCATGTCATTTCGATATGAAGAAGAGGGGCCTATCAAGGAGCGAATCACCGTGGACAACATCACCCTGCCCAAAGGATTTGTCATCGAAAAAGTATATACCCCCACCGAGCACGGTCAGGGGTCGTGGGTGAGTATGACCAAAGATGATGACGGTAGACTATACACGTCAGATCAGTTTGGCTACCTCTACCGGGTAACCTTGCCTGATGAGCAGAATAAACAAATAAAGGTTGAAAAGCTGGACCTGCATCTTGGGTTGGCGCAGGGATTACTGTGGTACAAAGGTGTACTGTACGCGCTGGTAAACTCTAACCCCAATCGTGACCTGAAAATTTTGAGTGGATTTTATAAAATTACGGATACCAACGGTGACGGAGACTTTGATAAGGTAACCACCCTGAGGGTATTTGAGGGGAGCTTTGGGGAGCACGGACCGCACAATATTGAGTTGTCGCCCGATAAGAAATCGCTTTATTTGGTACTAGGTAACCGGATCGTTATTCCGGATAATATCCCGAGCTACGCGCCCAGGGTGTGGGACGAAGATAACTTGCTGCCCATTATTAAAGACCCGAGTGGCCACGCCAATACCCTGAAAGCTCCCGGCGGCTGGGTAGCTAAGGTGGATCTTGAAACGGAGGAATGGACGGTACACAATGTGGGTATGCGTAACACTTACGATATTGCTTTCAATCAGGATGGCGAGCTATTTGGGTTTGACTCCGACATGGAACTTGACTTGGGTATGCCCTGGTACCGACCCATCCGGTTGTGCCATTTCACGAGCGGAAGCGAGTTTGGTTGGCGCACCGGTACGGGCAAGTTTGTACCAGATTATCCCGACAACCTTCCGGGGATAGCGAATCTTGGTCAGGGCTCTCCCACCGGACTGATGAATGGGCAAGGACTCAAATTTCCGGCCTACTACCAGAATGGAATGTACTTGTTTGATTGGAGCTATGGTACCATGTATTTTGCCAGCCTCATTCCCAAGGGTAGCAGCTATGCCGCCGAAGTTGAAGAGTTTATTTCGGGAGTACCACTGCCGCTTACCAATGGAATAGTGGGTGACGATGGTTCCCTGTATTTCCTGACGGGAGGGAGAAATCTGGAATCGAATCTCTACAAGCTAAGCTACAAGGGAGAAAGATCCACCGAAATAATAACCCTCGCTGAAAATACGAAGGGGAAAGCGGAGAGAGAGCTGCGCAAAGAATTGGAACAATACCACACCCAAAAAGCACCGGACAAACTCGACTTTATCCTGAAAAATCTGGATCACCCCGACCGCTTTACGCGGTTTTCGGCCCGGATTGCCCTGGAAAATCAGGCCTATGATCTATGGAAAACACAAATTAATACCAGTACTTCGACGCTCAAAACTATTGTGCTAGCCATCGCAACCGCCCGAAATGGTACTGATGCCGACCGGATGAATGCCCTGACCAAACTGCTGGCCTTTGATTGGAAACAGCTGGACCAGTCCCGGCAATTAGACTATCTCCGGGCGGTAGAGTTACTGTTGACCCGTACGAAACAGCCACTGCCTGAGGCGTCGATAAAACAGCTGGTGGCCACCCTGCTGCCCGTCTACTTGAAAAGTGCAGAAAATATCAACCGGGAGCTCTGCATGATCCTTAGCTATTTGCAAGAAGGGAGTATTGTTGAGCCGACGCTTGTTATCCTGGAAACGAACGCCGTTAACCCTGACCAAAAAGCCTTGTACTTGTCGGAAGACGTCGCCAAAAGAAGCAAAGAGTATGGTATTCAGGTACAGGAAATGCTCCAAAACATGCCTAACGCCCAGCACATCAGCTACGCCAAAAGTTTGAGTGCACTACAAGAAGGCTGGACGGATCAGTCGAGAGAGCGGTATTTTAATTGGTATAATAAAGCCCTCAAAAAATCGGGTGGGCACTCGTATATCCAATTTATCCGGGCTATTCAGGAAAATGCGTTGGCCAACGTCCCCTTAGAAAAACGGCAGTACTACGAAGCCCTGGCCAGCGAGGTAATGGCGGAGGCTGGTAACCTCATGGAAGGTGTAAAACAACCCAAAGGGCCGGGGCAGGACTGGACGGTAGAGGACGTTAAAAAGGTTTTTGCGAAGAACCAATCGAAGGCTAGTTTTGAAAATGGACGAAACTACTTCAAGGCAACGCTTTGCGCCAATTGCCACAATATTCGCGGGGTGGGCGGTAATACCGGTCCCGAATTGACGCAAGTGGGTACCCGCTTTTCGATGGCAGATCTGGCGGAAGCGATCGTCAACCCATCCGGTACCATTTCAGACCGCTACCGTTACACCGACTATCATTTGCCGGAAGGGAGAGTTGTGACGGGTAAAGTGGTGGAAGAAACCCCCAAGGAGCTGCAAGTTAGTACCAATGCTTTCTCACCCACGCTGCGCACGATGATCAAGAAAGATCAGATCATCAAGGAACAAGACTCGCCAGTTTCGCCCATGCCCTCGGGGCTCGTAAATCGATTGAACGAAAAAGAACTAAGTGACTTGCTGGCCTTTCTGGTATCGGGAGGAGATAAGAATCATCAAGTATATGAGAAGTAGATAGTTTCTTTTTAGAATTATTTACCTGAGAAATACTACGTAGCTGTTAGCTAATAGCTTTTCTATTTTATTGACTATCAAATTATTACAGGTGAATTTGATGGGTTTTAAATGTAAAAATAATCACATGACAAACAAACTAATAGCTATTGACCGCACAGCGGACCGCCCAGTTGCTAACAGCCACTTACTACCCTTAAAGGTGAATTTTGTTTTTATTAGCCTGTTTTGCCTGGTCTTTTTGGGATGTAAAGTACCCTCAAAAAAGACCAGTGATTCTTCCAGAGTTGTCTTTCTTTTTAACGAAAAAAATCTTGATAAATGGCGGGGAGATTCCCGCATTTGGTCGGTGGAGGAAGGTTGTATTGTGGGACGGACAACCGATGAAAATAAGATCAAGAAAAACACCTTTCTCATCTACGATACACCATACTCTGATTTTGAGCTTACGTTTTCGTATAAGCTCACTGGTGGAAATAGCGGAGTTCAGTATCGGGCCAAGGTAATGGATGAGGAAACGTTTGTGGTAGGTGGCTATCAGGGAGACATGGAAGCCGGAGACCAGTATTCGGGTATTTTGTACGAAGAAAAAGGCCGAGGAATCCTTGCGAAAAGGGGTGAACAAGTACTGGTAGATGAGTCAGGGAATAAGGCCATTACCCAATTTGCCGATAGCCAGGAAATTCAGAAAAGCATCCTTAAAGAAGATTGGAATACTTACCGGATCGTGGCCAACGGTAACCACCTTATCCATTACATCAACGGTCAAAAGACCATTGATGTAATGGATAAGGAGATTGATAAAAGAGCATCCTCGGGTATCATAGCTTTACAAGTACATCGCGGACCCAATATGTCGGTTTACTACAAGGATATTCGGCTTAAAATCCTGCCCTAAATGGGTAGGTTACTTATTTTCCGCTTTAAAAATAATCCGTTCGGCGGCGCGAATGTCGTAGCTACCATCCGCAATTTCACCCACGATGACGGCTTTTACAGCCGGATACGCCTTGCGGGCGTCGTCCCCAAGCTGATCCAGTATGTTCAAGGCTTGCACCCGGGCCATCTGATTTCCTTTTTTCAGAGCATCGATCAGGGTATCCACGGCTTTTTCCTTTTCGCCCATTTTAGCCACCGCCTCGGCGGCCGCAATGCGAACGGTGATTTCGGAATCACTGAGCATAGGTAGCAAACGACTCTTCGCTCCGGCGGCTTTACTTCCCAAAATAGTGCAACCGGTGGCGGCCCAATAACGAATCACGGGATCAGAGTTCGTTAGTAGCTTGGTTAATTTTTTCAAATTATTCGGGTTACCCAACGAAGCCATTTCGGCGGTTTCTATCACTTTCTTTACATCGTATTTCTCACTGCGAGCGTAGTCAAATAAAGGGGTGGTGCCGGCAATGGCTTCTACTCGACCTTCGGGGATGAATCCTACATCCTTAATTTCAATCAAGTAGTCATGATTAGCCTCCCGCATCCTTTTGAGAACAGCGGTGTACTTCGGATCACCGGCCAGGTTATTGACATTGTGTGGGTCAGCGTTCACATCGAACAGCTCTTCTACCGGCTTGGTCTCCCAGAACTTCTTCTGCACATCGTTGAGTGTACCGGCTTTGTAAGCCGCCTCCCAGGAGCCCATCGACGGGGCTTTCCAGAGGTATTCGAGGTATTGTCCGTAGATCTTATGCGGCATGTAGTTGCGGATGTAGCGGTACTGCTTGTCGCGTACGCTTCGCACCAGATCAATGCGCTCATCCATGCGGCCCCGGAAGGCGTGGGCGTAGTCGCGTTCGGGTGTTTTTTGCTCTCCGAGAAAGGCCTTGCCTTGCATGTATTCGGGAATAGGTACTCCGGCCAGACTTAGTAGCGTTGGGGCGAAGTCCAGGAAAGTCACGATGCGGTCGGTAGTGCTTCCGGCACCGCCGGGAGCCAAGTTGGCGTATTTTTTTGGGAAACGAATCACCATCGGTATATGCAAACCAGATTCGTACATAAAGCGCTTACTACGCCCCAAAATTCCACCGTGATCGCTGTAATAAAATACGATGGTGTTTTCGGCCTCGCCAGATTTTTCCAACTCGTCCAGTACTTTGCCCACGTAGGTATCCATGTCCTCAACCTTATCGTAGTACTGCGCCCAATCGTGCCGCATTTTGGGGGTGTCGGGGTGGTAGGGAGGCAGCGTTACTTGCTCCGGCTTGTGGCGCAGTTGTTCGTTGGGAATGAATTTATGAATGGAACTCTCGTGCGAAATGGTCGTATTAAAAATAGCAAAGAAAGGCTGACCGGGCTTACGGTTTTTGTACGTAGCCTTATTGCTCGACTCGTCCCAGACGCTTTCCTGGTCGTCCGTGTTATAGTCTTTTTTCACGTTGTTACTCACGTAGTAGCCCGCTTCTTTGAGGTACTGCGGGTAAAACTTCACGAAGTCGGGGCTAGGGTAGGTGCTACGCATATTTTCGGTACCCAGCGAGGGTGGGTACATACCCGTGATGAGGGTATTGCGGGAAGGCGCACAGACGGGGGCCGTTGAAAACGCATTGAGGTAGCGAATGCCCTGCGTGGCTAGTTGGTCAATGTTGGGGGTAGTTGCAAAGGTATCTCCGTAACAACCCAGCAGTGGACTGTTGTCTTCGCTCACAATCCAAAGAATATTGGGTTTGTCGGCCGATTGGGCGGTTAAAGCGAGGGAGGCGGTAACTAGCAGGAGTGTCGTAAGTAAGGTGTAAATACGCATAAGTCTATGGGGTTGTTTAAAAAGGGCCTTTGTGATTGATTTTATCCGCATTCATTCTTTGGCCTGGCATTTCGCCCCGAGTGCCTTTGGCGGGTAATGGTTTTCCGGTGTCACGATCGTACCAGTCGGGCGTAAGGGTATCGGGTACGGTATCACCTGTTTGGTCCTGCCATTTTTTAAGGATAATCCGGAGCTTTTCTACTATTTTGCGGTACGATGCATTACCTGACAGATTCTTTTCCTGAATGATGTCAGTCCGGCAATCGAAGAACTCCTCAGTAGGCCTTGGGCTAAGAAACACATCGTTCTGGATTGGACTCAGTGCTCCGGTTGATTGGGCCGCCCGTAGCGCGTAGGCAGAAGGGCTTTGGTTGGCGTCAATGGGTCCTTCGTTGGTATAGTTTGGGCGCTTATTGATCAGGTAAAGAAAGTCTTTGGTGCGCACCGCTCGTTCGTAGGCGGAGTAGTCGTGCCAATTATGCTCCGAAAATATATAGGTACGGAAATCAGCCTGCGGGTTGTTCAGGAGTTTGGCAAAACTTACCCCTTGCACGGTTCGGGAAGCAGGTACGCTAGCTAGTTGAAGGAGGGTAGGGGCGAGGTCAATACTACTCACCAAGCTTTCGCAGACTGAGCCTGACTGTGTGATGCCTTTTGGCCACTTAACCACAAAAGGGCTACGCATTCCGGTATCGTACACCCGGGTTTTACTACCCGGAAAGGGGCGCCCGTTGTCGGCCATGAAAATGAGGATGGTATTATCGGCAATACCCTGCCGGGTTAGCTCGGCTTGTAGTTCTCCGAGGTAGTAATCTATCCGGCTAATCTCGTTGTAGTAGGATGCAAGATCCACTCGGGTTTCTTTGGTATCGAGTAAAGTAGGCGGGATGATAACCTCAGACTTAGGATCGTGGGGCTTCCTGAACTGATCAGCAGACCAGTCGCGATGGGCGTCAAAAGGAGCGAGCCAAAAAAAGAAGGGTTTGTCTTTCGGGCGTGATTTTAACGCATCCACCCATTGTTCTTCGCCACCGGCGCCATTTTCTTTGGGTCCGGTAGATAGCATGTCATACGCCCGGCGGGTGGTAAGTCCTTCGTGCCATTTACCAAGTAGGGCGGTGTAATACCCCGATTTTTGTAGAAGTTCAGGGAAATAATCCAAGTGTTCGGGTAGGGGAGTATGCAGCTCAGCGGCTCCGGTGTTGTGCGGGTACCGACCCGTAAGGATACTCGTTCGGCTGGGGCTACACGAACTGGACGTCAGGTAGAAGTTGGTAAACTTCACGCCTTCTCGTGCCAATTGGTCAATGTTTGGCGTTCGGATGGCCGTATTGCCATAACAGCCAATGTCTTCCGCGGAGATATCGTCTCCGATAATGAAGATAATATTGGGTGGCTTTGTATCTGCTATACCTGCCCGACTAGACACTGACCAACCGACTAGTAAAATGGCAAAAAGAAATTGTTTCATGAGGAAAGGTACCGAGTCTCGGAGAGTAACTATTTACTTCCCCTATAAAACAACGGGAAGGTACTTATCTAATGTAAGTTCAGCACTATTAAAAATCTCCGAAGCTTATTTTAGAAGCTTCGGAGATGCGTGACATTTTTTTAATTGTCATTGCCTAAAATAGGTTGACTTCTAATCAACGGATGATAATGGGAAATGAAATAGTGGGAAACGGGAAAAGTGCCAAGTTTAAATTCCGAAAATGTCGGGTATTCAGTGAAGCCTTCAAACGCGAAAAGGTGGCCGAGATCACTTCGGGAAAGATCACGGTGCTGAAACATTGCTTTTAGGGCTGTGGCCTTTTGGAAACGTATGAAACACCGTTCATTTCTCCATCCAACTCGAACCACCGCCGGGCGAAATGGGTGTCAGGAGAACATCCACGCGAAGCGGATTTTACGTGGCTAAGCGGAATCTGTACCGAACAGCTTCCACTCTAAAATCAGCGATACCGCTCCCAGCTTATTCCTTGATTTACGCTAAAAAACGGGGGATTTGACGCAAAGGATTTGGTAACAACGTTGTTAACCTGAGCGCTGAAGGCAAGCAAAGTGTCTTTTCGGGCCGTTATGCTAAAAAGCCAAACGTTTTCATTGTAATTGGCTTTGGTCCAGGTTTTGCCCTTATCCTTTGCCTGGTATATACGAGGACCCGTGGTAGTGAGCAGGGTATCATCAACATCACCGTATACGCCTTTGATCCCCCGGGCTTGTGGTGCGGTAAGGGCGTACCAATCGTCATAGTCGGGTTGTGCAGGCTCAGGTGCATTGCGTTGGCACGCAGCTAGTAAGTAGAGTTGAAGTAAGTGCATTTTTCATAAGGTCATAATGAAATATTGATCTAAAAATAGGGCAACTATTGATTTCTATCTCACGCTAGTGGTAATATTAACATACTGTTAACGCAGTTACTTCCGCACATACTCAATAGTGTATACCTCCCCGCTCGCCCTTGCTGGGTCGCACTTGATATGTGCTCAGGGTGGTTTTAATTAATATTTGAAATGCGGACTGATGAGGCCGCCTGCTGACGGTTGTTGCGTGGGTGCTGAATGTAATTCTTTGGTAGGGTGGTGATTTGGTAGGATCTTGTCGCGTTAAAAACGGTGGGGACTGCAACGGCCGACCGTCCCAATTGCAAATTGGGGTTAGCGGGTGCTAGTATTTTTAAGCTGTCCTTCTAGTCAAATCAATACCTATAACAGTAATCTGCTCAATTTTGGGAAATCGAGGCGCAAGAGTCTCTCAATGATTTTGCAGGGCTTCAACGAGTTCAGTAAATTTTACTCTTTTACCATTAGGAATGACCCAAGTAGATTTTTCTCCGCGATACACTTAGGAATGATTAAAAAATAAGGTGGTCAATTTCCGGGCTTGATCAGGTAATTCCATTTGGGTATTTTCTCATCAAAAGTGATGTAGCGACCCATGTTGTTTTTGAAGTTGTGGTCAAGCGGCCTCTTGGTGGCGTAAGTCTTGGCGTTTATGGTCGTCGACACCGTCAGCCCCGTCTTTGTGGCGGTCGTGTCGGTGAGTTCTTTGACAAGTTGGATAGTACG
>Ga0209702_10002009_pt1 | contig 36873 bp, 39 predicted proteins | sample FRY01_FD_187210 | JGI IMG/M metagenome (GOLD analysis project Ga0209702, IMG submission 187210) | Freshwater microbial communities from Lake Fryxell liftoff mats and glacier meltwater in Antarctica - FRY-01 (SPAdes) (version 2) | ecosystem: Environmental > Aquatic > Freshwater > Ice > Glacier...
TCTGTTTTAGTAGCTGATGCGATAGTCAAGCTGGGTGTGATCACTCCGGACGACACATACGACGAATAAGCAGTGGTGTTAACGGGACTGCCAAACAAGTCAAACAGCTCGAAATTGGTTGGTGTAGCATTCGTAACTACGTAGACGTTAGAGCCTGCAAAATTGACTTCTGTCATTCCCGATACGTCAGCGATTTGTATCAGTGTTCCGTTAACCGCGCCCGATGCCGTTACCACTCCGACACTTGCTCGTGTGATATCAGTTATATTAATGAGTGCCGTAGTCACAATAGTCGGCAGCTGAAACAGAAGGGTGTAGCCCTGTCGTTTCTGCAACACTCCCCGACGTACATAGACGTTGTCGAGAGATTGATACGCATCGTCTGGAATGAACTGTGATGGCAGGCTCTGATCGACTCCACTAGTAAGCGGCGCTATAGCAAACGGTTGATAGCCCACTTTAGCACCCCTTGCTAGTGATCATATGAGCTATATCGATCACGTGATGTAGCTGATCGGCTGCATCTGAAAAACGCGCATTAGCTGCATCGAGTTTGATGTTCAACTCAATAGACTGATTGCGCAATTGCTCAATAGACGCTTGTTGAGTGACCATTTGATTTGAAAACTCCTGTAACATCAGCATCGATCGCTTCGGTGCGCAGTCAGTCAAAACTTTCAGATCTCCATTGTCGTCTTTCCAGTAGCTCTCGATTTTATTCGGGCACTCGATGTGTCGGCATTTGTCGCAGCACGTGTTTTTCATAATTGAGATGTCCAGCAGTTTTACATTTAAACTCAGTCTCTAGCGCAGATGATGCCAACAGCACCATAGTTTCTGTACGTGTAGCCGTGATTGTGATCAGCAGCTGTTGACGAGCTGATTGCTCCCGTTTTGTCAGTAATCGTCGCATACGCTCTGAAAAACACACCCCCACCCGAGTTGCCCGCTAGATTTGTTCCGGCATCGTGGACGTGCGCCATTTCAGCAGAACTCAGCGCGTGATCAGGCTGCTGCCATGTCCCGCTGATAGTTCCGCCTGCGCTATACGTGCTATCTGTAGAGCAAGCAGTTGTTCCGCCGGATACGTATGATTTGAAACCTGTAGATGTATTGATGCTGAGTGTTAACGATGCTCCCGAGACACTCAGAATAGTCCAGTCTCCGTTGAGATCAGATCCGCTGCCGCTCATGACGATGCCAAGAGTTGTGATTTTCATGCCTTTAGCGAAACCATGAGTAGCTGTATTGAGTATAATCACTCCAGGTGAGCTGTTGCTAAAGGCGACAATATTGTATGTAGTTGTGTCGGCTTTGACAGCCAGCAAACAGTCTTTAGCTAACGCTTGGATAGTCCATCCTGACGGTGCCGTATCTTGATAAAAATACATCTTAGTGCCTGAGACAATGCCTATATTGAGCGACGAGCCTAGGCCGTCTTGAATAGCATTCCAGTTCGTAGTGATGTATCCAGCCGACAGTCTAATTTTAGATTGCGGACGAGGAAGCGTTGGATCCCATACCATTTTGTTACCATGAGGGTTGTACGCGCCCAGTGATGAGCTGCGAGTTTGATCGTTCTTGAACTAATGAGAACTCCTGCGACCAGAGCGAGTACAGCGTACTGACAGCATCTATTTCCATATTTTCTTTTAGAATAATGAGAGCAGCGCCCATAGCGATCATGCGTGACCACTCTGGGTTTGTAATGGATGATGAGTCAGCTGTTAGTGTTGAGGGACGCCAGTAGGTGTTGCAGCGGAGCATAGTGGGTTTAGCGGGTATAGGCCTGATCTGAAGTTGATTCTGATAAAAAAGCACAGCGCGAGGCTGTCCTACGTTGAACCAATCATAATAAACTTGTATGTCATCACTACCCGATGGAGCAGTATTAAAAGTCGCGCTTATATATCCAGTCGCATAATTAATAGTGCCATAGCCACCCAGATTACCCGATAGAATCCCGCTTCCCGTTTTGTCGGTTAGCATTTCAGTGCCATCGGTAACATACGGGCTGCTGGGAATGATGGGTAGTTGCTGGACAGTGCCAGTAAACGTTAGTGTAGATCCGTTACCAGTGCCCAGGAGATAGGCATGATATTGATTTTGATATAGCTCGTAGAAAGAACGAGGGTCTGTATAGAAAGCTAAAGATAGGCCGTTAGCGAACTGCGGGTTGTTGAGTAGCACAATATCTTGGTCTACGTCGTATACAGCAACACCGGGGTATAGATTGATGAAGTAGGACTGAAACCGATCGTAGAGTTTCACATCAAGCGGGAAGTATATCGTTAAATACTCGTTGATGTAGGCATTGAGCTGAGAATCGCTGATCTCGTCAGCGTCCTCTCGTCCCGAATACCGTCGTGTAAGCACTCTAAGATTGGCAAGTGTAGTCATACCGTTATTTCACTCTCTTCATGTAAAAACGTGGGGTGTAGCCAACAATTTTAGCCACTCGGCGAGGAGAGCCGTCGTACGACACGCTATCTACCCATTTCCAAATTGGCGTCTGACGAGACTGCACGTGTTCTGCTATCTCTTCCCGCACTTCAACGACCTGATTGTGATGAAAACTAAATTTCTCAGGACGTCGAGCATCACCGTAGAAAAAACTCAGAGAACGACCAGGCTGTTCCATATTGATAAATTCATATTTGAGTTTTGGCTCGTCTTTTTTTTTGCGGAGATCTCTTGCCTTTTCCTCAGCGCTCTCTTTTGCATCAATGCTCGCTGTATTAATCATAGTTGTAGTCATAAAACAGACTCCTAAAGTGTTACTCATAGTGTAAAAAGGGACAAACAGGGGGCAAACAGCCCCCTATTACGTGTTAAACGACGTTCATTTCGCCGTAGCAAACTGCTTTCATTACTGATAAAGCAGCTCCGACAACACCTATTCCAAGGTTGACGCCCTGGACTGCTGTGTTGACGGTTACATACGGCTGAAGCTCGCCATCTTGGTTTAAGCGTTCTACAACAGTTGCAATACCGCCTGCATTGTAGGCTTGATATCCAGACGCTGTGCTTGCAACGAGCGTTAGTGAAGAGCCGGCAACGCTAGCTACTGCCCACTGCCCGTTTTTACTCAGTCCTGTGCCAGTCTGAATCATGCCTTCTACGCGAATGACATCGCCCGCTTTGAAAAGAGATCCGTTTGCAACAGTAACGACGCCAGGAGCGGCATTGGTGAAACCGCTGACAACAGAACCGAACGAGGCCTGCATATCTAGAGCAGTCACTCCATTAGCAGTGATATATGATGATACATCAGTGGCTGCGCCATCTGAGTTTTTCATGATCATTGCTGAAGCGGCGGCCATGTCCAGCGTCCAGACGCCTTTTTTAAACACAGCGGGACTTGCTACACTGTTCATGTTGCTTTGATCGTAAATTTCAATCTTAGCTACTCGAAAACCGCAATCGAGATCACGAGCAACTGCCGCAGATGGGTTAACCCAAGTGAATGTTTGAATCTGAGCCATTTTTTATCCTTTATGCTGCGGTAGATTGTAGGTTTGCGATCATGAAATCGTTCAACAAAGCAGTAGCGTAGGGGATCTTCCAGCCTACTGAGCCTCTTTGATGTAGCGGATCAGCAGCACCAGCCGAGCCAAGTGGGTTCACGTAGAACTCGCCTGTCTCTTTGCCTAGATACACCGTTCCATATCCTTCTTTAGCGAACATGAGGTTGTTGTAGATAGGAATAGTTTGAGTTCCTACTGATGCTAGGCTTGTTTGTACCCAGCGGCAGTTTTTGGTAGAACCCCATTCGTTATTAGAAACAGCTGTTTGCATAGAGTACTGACTAGTTGGAACAAAGCCCGAGCACGCTTCAAGCGCTTGAATGTTGTCGGGATGAAAAATCCCCCAGAACGCAGCGCGGGTTGGGCTAGTAGCAAATAAGTTTGCTGCTGGAACAATTTCAGTAATGAATTTAGCGTTATTACTGAGAAATGTAGCTGTTACTCCGTCGATATCACTTTGAGAGAGCTCAGTTACTATCCCACCGTTTGATCCACCACTGCACTGCACTGATGATGCAGTAGAGACCAACACATCACGAGTAATGATGTCGATGCTCTGACCCATGTTTTCAGATAGTAGAGTCGAAAACTCGTTAAGAATTTTGTCTTCTACAGTCGCTTGGACTTGGTCAGTGTATTCGATAAAATTACCGTACCAATCCACCCGTGTTTTGATGTCAGTAGTAGAGGGCACAACACCTGGAGGTGTGATACCATCACGAAGGGGCACTGGAGCACTATCAAGCACTTCGTAGCGTCTGAAAACGATTGTATCGCCGTTTTTGGAGGGCATGGTGCGTTTTTGTCCGTATCTAGTGTGAACTAGGTTCGGATAGAACGTTGTTAGCAACAACCTGTCATAATACTCGCGTACGGCAGGTTTTAATTGATTTGTAGTTGTTAAAGCCATTTTTAACTAAATCCTAGATTTGCGTTCATTTGTTGTCGAAATTGCTCATCAGACATGCTCCAATAAGCACTCCGCTGAGAATTCACACTCGCGCCAGGTGAGATTTCGCTTAAATTTCCAGAACGTTCAGCATTTTCTAAAATCCGTTTAGCTTGATCGTTGTGCTCTACTTTTTTTGAGGACTCCAGGAAAGCTGCTGACTGTTTAGTGCGCTTGTAGGCGTACGCAGCTGCATTTTTCCCCGTCTTGACCATGATCTCGATTTCGTGAGCCAGATCCGGGTCCTCTTTGATAGCTAATGGCAGGAACTTAGACACAACATCCTGATAGTCGGGGTTCTGCTGACTCATTTTGAGTTCCTGCATCTCTAGACGCATGCCCGACTCTCGCTGATTTAGATAGCCCTGAGCCTCTCCCCAAGTCACCAGATCTGACGGGTCTTTTTCAGGCTCTTTTGGAAGTTCTTCACGTTTGTTAAATGCGCTCATGCGCATCACGTCATACTGATCGCTCATTATTTTAAGCTGATCTTTTAGGCGGCTTTGTTCCTCTCGCATCGATTTTACGACACTAAGGGGAACTGTTTGAGCGTCATGGGTCTCGGCGGCAGACGATTGATCGCCCGTTTCCAAATCAGCTAAGTTATTATAATTCATGTCCGACCTTCCGTTGTCTTCACGTGTATCTGTAATCTGAAGCCCTCACGTTCGATCTAACACTGCGCAAGCCTTCACCTTTGATATAGGGGGCCAGCGCTTCGTAATCAATCGGCACATCGTGAGGGTTGACTTTCCAATCAGTGATTGAACTAGAAGAAGGGTTATAGGTGATGACAATGGTACCCATCAAATCAGCAGGTGGAGCTGGGTAGGCTCGCACATGCCGTTTAACGCATGCCTCGCCACCTGGGCCTACAATGCTGAAATTTTGCTTGTAGGCGATCACAATATAAAAAGGTTGTTTCCAAGCCTTGTTTTTATTGATAAGTCGCTCTACCTCGTCCATGTCCCTATCGAGAACCGCTTCTCTAGTTTCACCGAGTGTTTGCATGTTGAACCACTTTTAAAACTGTTTTGAGTCTCATGTCATTCCCCCCATAGAAGGGTCTTGAAACTGCTGAGATTGAGATTGATCCTGAGATTGATCCTGAGATTGATCCTGAGATTGATCCTGAGGTTGGCGTTGCAATTGCTGCCGCTCTATTTCAGAGATCTGTTCTTTCGACTGTTCTAGACTGATGTTTTCACTGCGCTGCATCTGTTTTTGAGCTTCTGTTTGCGATTGCAGAATCATGAGCATATCGATGCCCTTTCGCAGGTTATCGAGATCAATGCCTTGTAGCTCTTTGATAGACTGCGTTTTCCTATAATCAGCATCAGCTCTGTTTTCGATAGCCTGAGATTCGCGTTCCGTTTCGAGACCGACGTTTGCCATAGCTCGTGTGTTGCGCTCGCGAGCGCTTGCGATATTGTTGAGCGTCTGAGACTCGAACAGCTTGCTCTGCATATCGAGTTTTTGCATTTCAAGCTGCATCTGCTGCTGCTGCTGCTCGCTCTGCTGTTTTTGCTGAAGTTCTATTGATGCCAGGTATTCAGCTTTGCCCTGGATCGGCGCTGCTTGAACAAACTCAGATGGAGAAACAGGAACGCCCAGCTGCTGTAGCGTTACCAGCTGATTGAAATAGAGCTGTTTCTGTGTCGATGTGAGCATTCCCTCTTCTATCGTGATGTCATATTTCATCAGATCCTCATCGAAGAATGCTGGGGGCATGTCTTCACTGATGAGTCTTTTAATTTTTAGCGGTGACCACTTCTGGGCCATTTTTAGCATTTTGCGAGTAATGAATTTCTGCGATGTGCGTATGTTGTCCTGTATTTCCTGCTGTCGAATCAGTCCGGCCCCTTGTCGCAGCATGACACTGATGCCTGTGTCATTAGCGTTCGAGTCCATAGCCATCAGCTCATCAGAAACGTTACCCGTCATCATGATGTCTTTATCAAAAGAGTTTTTGAGCTCCATAAAGCCAGGGTCTAGCGCTGCGGCAGCTAATGGCTGAACAGCTCCCATCCGGCCTTTCTTAATTTCGATGATCTTGCCCTGACCCGATACAAACAGCTGCTGCAAATCTTTCACAGTGTCTTCTTCGATCATCCAACCGCTGTGTAGCTTCGTTGCGTTGATATCCATTATTTGATTTCGAAGAATATTCGCTTCTTTCTGAGGCCCGATCATCTGAGTGACAGCTGACTGTAGGCGCAAATTGTAGTCATCAGACTCGGGCTGGAAATAGGCGACTACTGCTGTGAACGGATACTCGTCTAGTCCGTCAGGATTGATTTCTGATTTGATGCATTTGCCGTTAATGATTACGTGTTTGTGAATCTCGGCTTTCATGAAACTAGTGTATTCAAAATTCTGAGATGACTTGATAAACGCTCTAGTCTCAGCATTAAGTTTTTTCATGTTCCAAAACTGACCCGTGGTCATGTCAACAACGCGATAACAATTAGAAGACAACCGCTCCCAATATTCGTCATATATGAATAGATTTTCGCCATTCGGTCTGCGGGCTTGAACCATGAATGTGAATTTGTCGTCGAAATCTGACGCGCTGCTAAGGGGCGTTAACTCCTCGAGCTCTTTTGTGTGGCCAGGCAGCAGCGCAAAACACTCTTGTAGCGATAGATACTCACGTCTCATCAAATATCGACAATCTGACAGATCTAATCGTGTCCAATAGGGATCCATTATAAATGACGTATACGCCAGTCGCTGCAATAAGATATCGCCGTCGGCGGGGTCTCCAGCATATGATTTGTACACACAGCACAGATTGAGAGCGGAAATGAGCGCGCCCTTGTGACAATCCGAAATGACTCGGTAGCCGTCGGATAAATTCATCATGGGGTAGATCAACTTCGTGATCTTATCAGCTACTTCCTGGTCTTTCGGCTCAGTGGGACTAACAATAGACACGTGTCTATGTTTCATCTGATAGCCAACCTGCATATCGATAACAGGTTTGATCTGATTAACAACTAATGCGTGGCGATTTTGCGCGTAATACGCCTGACGCTCGTCAGCACTCCACTGGTCGCCGAGATAATTGCGAACGTCGAGTTCGCGCTGGGGATACCACTGCGACCAAACTGCGTAGGCCTCTACATAGCGCTCATTCCAGCTTTGTACTACGTTGTCCATGCGAGCTTAGGTGACGACGATATCAATGCTCTGAGGACTGATCCTCGGCGTGATGTAGCGACAACGATTGTTTAGTGTAATTAAATTTAATTAGCTACTCAATTTCAATAGCGCCTGCTGTATTGTGCCTGTAGATTGCGAATTGTTTCAGAGTTTGATAATGGCTTCTCTTGAGCGTAGATAGCTGCAAGGTAGCGCATAGCGTCACAGCCGTGCGACGCCTGATCATGTTCAGGTGTTTCGCTGTAGCAACCCAATTTGTCATTCCATTTTTTGTGATACGATTTTAAATGCTTAATCAACACATCACATCTGTTTTGATCAATATAGAACATGTTGAAGAGACTTCTGATTAAATCAATGCCCTCTTGAATAAATAATTTGGGAACTATTTCCATCCTAACGCCTAGCTTCTCCATCTGCTCTAGCCGTGTGAGGCCAGTGCCCAGCTCTTTAACCTTAATGTCGTGGGGCGCGTAGTGCACTCCATACGTGTAGCCCTTTTTGTGTAGCACATCCACGTAATGAGAAAGGCCGTTACCGGCCGCTTCGTAATAATCAATCAATCTGATCTCTGATCCGTACCTCTGAGCAAATATGATGCTCGTTGAGTCGTTCATGCCTAAATCCCAGAATGTGTCGACCAGCAGGCCTTGATCGTAGCCAACTTTGCACAGTCGGCCCTCATCAGACATCTTGTTAACCTGGCGTATGAAGTAATAGGCCTCGTCGTTAGCGCTAAACGCCTCCATCTCGGTCGATGGATATTCGCGAGTCATGTTGTCGGCTAGTATCTTTTTCTTTTTTTGATACCAGGTTTTTTGATCAAGCGAGAGGTCAATGCCCTGCGATTTCAACTTTTCAAAATATGTATCGTCTTCATCACTGAATACCACCGTGCTGCAATCGATATATTCGCTCTGTTTCCACCATGGGTAAAACATAAATTTAAAGTCCAGTTTAGACAGATGTGCCTTCACATCTCGCTGATTCATTGAAATTTGACAAAGATCGTAAAAAAGACCAGCTGAACCCTCGGCTGTACTTTCAACGACGATGATGCCGTTTTTTGGCACTGTTTCAAAAGCTCCTGTCACTATTTCAATCGCTTTTTGAGGGTAGTGAATTGAGATTTTACCGAGTTCTGACACATGCAACAAATCGATAGTCGATGATCGAGCGCTTGTGGAAACTTTCATCGATGAGCCATTGTTGAACGTCAGTTCGCCAGCTCGGTTGTTTTCTGCTCGAATATAAAGTTTGAGCTCACTGGGAAGATGATCATAGGCTAATTTCACACGCTTGAACAAATTGTGGGCGTTGTCTTCGTTGTCAGCGACTATCGCGGCTCTAGTGTTAGCGTTGAACAGACACGCGTCTAAGAACATTAGATCAATCATCAACGAGAAGCCTAGCTGGCGCGCTTTCAAAACGATGCATCGATTCCAGATCGAGTCGATAAAGTTTTGTTGAGCCCAATTAGGAGTAAACGTGACGAGTTTCTGCTGTTTATCGAGTATTTTGTACAGCGTGCACAGCCTGTAGCCCCTATCGATCGGTATGCGCAACCAGTCTATTTGCTGATCAGTGTGTTTCGTTGTCATGAGCGCACGATACTAAATTTACATTATCAACTCGAGCTCTGTCGTAGCTTTCAAAATTAAACTGAAAAAAACGTATCAAAATAATTCGTGGTTATTGCATTGAAACTTTCAAATAGCAGTGAGCTCAATGATTGACATTCCGCAATATAACATAGTCTATTTTTTACCCCTGCAGTCTGTTCTGGCGGCTGATATTACAGGTGTTTTTTCCGAGCTCGGCGACAGTTTTGATCGACCCATTCGCATGATTAGAGTCAAAAACTACACCGACAAAGACATTTTGATATCGTTCGACGGATCTACAGATCATTTGTATTTAAAATCGGGAGAATCTGAAAACTGGGATTTCATGACTAATACCATACCCACCTACAGATTCTATCAATCTCAACAGACTCAAGTGTGGCTTAAATATGTATCAGCACCATCTCTCGGAGCTGTCTATTTTGAGGCCGTCGGCAATCTGCAATAGCGAAAGCTATGAAAAGGAAGCTCTAACGAGCTCAACTTGTAATGCTCTAACGAGCATGGGAACAAAAAATGTCATCTAATTACTCCTTGAATCAAAACCCCTTAAACTACACCGGCCGAGTCATTGCCTCAGAGAGCTCAGGCGGTATAATCCAAATGGCCACGGCGGCGCAGGTTGCTGCTGGTATACGACGTGATAGAGCGATCTCACCTTATCAACTGGCCAATGCCGACATCCCTGGTCTCAACACTGATATAACTGGCGATAGCGGCGGTAAAGTTGAGCCAACAGCTGGAAACATCAATCTTATTGGTGGCGAGGGTGTTTCTGTAGTAGGGGATCCGAGTTCCAGCACACTGACAATCAATATCGGTGTAGACGGGTCGGTCACTACTGTTGGAGCTGAAACGCTCACTCTGCTGACGCTTCCACTCGATTCTGTTGCTGCTGTTTACGCCGTAGACGGTCTAGTGTCCGCTTTAGAATCAACCACAGGCGAAGGCGCTGCTTATACTACGACAGGCTCTGTTAGAACTAACGGCACGAGCGCTGTCCTCATCGGAACACCGATTGCTGACGAATTCGAAGATACGATTTTTTCTTCTGCGGACAGTTTTTACGACGTTTCAGGGAACAATTTCCTGATTAAAGTGATTGGCGTCGCTGGTTACACAATACGATGGACTGCAAACATCAGAACGCTTCGGGTGGTATAAAATGGCAACGGCAATGGGCTTTAGCGGACGAACTGCAACAGTGTACGCCGCAAACGTAGACTTTAGCAGGAACAAACCGACTCAACCGACCATGGTCGAGGATGGCCAGCTGCTTATTGCAGCAACGGCTTTACCCAATATTCGCGTTGGTAAAATCACATCCCTTGATTCGTCGATTATTGTCGCATTTGGTCCGGGAACGATTGATTTATCTGCGTCTGGAAGCGTTGCAAACGTTATCTGGACAGATCAAGCAGTCAGTGCTACAGCTGTCGTCAATCGCGGCTATTTCTGCACAGGCCTCATGACATTGACGCTGCCGGCGTCGCCGACTCAAGGGCAGTTTGTCTATATCGTCGCCGATACGGCATCCGCTGTAACTATTCAATGTGCAACAGGTCAGAAGATTCGAATCGGATCTGGTTTGTCATCTGTAACGGGGTCAGGGGTCACTAATGCAATTGGTGATGCTGTCAATCTGGTTTTCAGGGCTGCTGATAGCACATGGCTATCGCAAGGTGGTTCTGAGGGAACTATAACATTATCTTAATCTTAAGGACTTAAAAAAATGGTTGCAACCAACTCGTTAAACATTTCTTCAACAGGCGTACCGTATTTCTCCGGTACCGCTTTCTCAACACCAACGCTAACTCAGCACGGTGTGATGATTGCAGGCGCCTCTAACGCCATCGTATCTCTTGGCGTAGCAACTAACGGTCAATTTGCTATTGGTTCTACAGGTGCTGCACCAATTCTTGGCAATATTCTGTCAGCTGACGGATCAGTAACAATTACAAACACCGCTGGTGGCATTAACATCAGCGCAGTAGCATCTATTCTAACCCTCGGCGCTTTCGGTTCTACACCAAATGCGGACGGTTTAAGTTTATCGGGAGCATTAAGCAATGTTCTTAATCTACAGCCTGCTAATGCAACTAATGCCGGTGCTCTTAGCATCGCAGCCCAAGATTTTGCTGGAGTTAAGACTCTTTTAAGCGCTCCTATTTTTAGCACGCTAACCGGCGTACTAAGTGGTAATGGCTCTTCTGCTGTTTCTGCAAGCGTAATTACTCAACACTCGACTTTAGTAGCTGGTGCCAGCAACGCAATTGTTTCTGTAGCTCCATCTACAGCTGGATTTATTCTTACATCCAACGGCGCTGCTTCAGCTCCTAGCTTCCAGGCAGCAGCCGGCGGCGGTTTTACTTGGAGCACGATTTCATCAGCTCCGACTACAGCGACTAACAATGGCTACATGGCCAGCGCTGCCCTCACAGTGACCCTTCCGACGGCTCCGGCCGACGGTTATATCGTTGGACTATCTAACCTGTCTGCCGGTAGCGTTCTGTTCCAAGCAGGTGGATCCGATGTCATTCAAATGGGCTCAGGAGTTAGTGCTGCCGCGGGTTCGGCTACAAGTTCAGTTAAAGGCGATTCAGCTGTTTTGGCTTACTCAGCTGGTGGCGCTATCTGGACACTTGCAAGTGCTCCTCAGGGCATCTGGAACGTTGTTTAGTATTAGTTAGTTAAGTTTTTGGGACTGTAGCAATGCAGTCCCTATTGTATAATAATTATTTAAGATAATATGACGGCTCTTACATTTAGCGTTTCTGATTATGGGTATATGATATCGTTCGCTGCCTATGTTTATGCTAGAGTTCAGTCATGCATCACGAGGGTAAAAAATGACTAAAGCCAATTCACTGAACGTCTCCACAGCCGGAGCTGTTAGTTTTAACGGAACCGTTTTCACCGGTGGCACGCTTGCGTTCGGCAGCGGCGGAACGGGTCAAACGGCTTACACAGATGGACAACTGCTGATTGGCGACACATCTAGTGGCGGAATTACCAAAGCAACGCTAACAGCAGGCACGAATATCGCTATCACTAACGGCAACGGTACTATTTCAGCCGCTATTGCGTATCCCCTAGTGAGCTCCCTGGTACAGGGTGAAAAGTTGAAAGTATCGGCGTTGGGAACATTGACAACAGGCACAACTACGATTAATTTAGCTTCTGCTCAAGTTTTCACATGCACCATCACTTCATCTAATACTATCACATTTGATTTCAGTAATGCCCCGGCAGCTGGTGAATCTGAAGTTGTGATAATCCGCATGTCCAACGGCGGAGCTGGAACCATTGTTTGGCCAGCAGGGACTCAATTTGCAAGCTCTACCGCGCCCACCTTAACAGCGGGTGGATTAGATATGCTCGGTGTGTATTATGACGTCACTACTACGACATATATAGTTTTCGTTATTGGTCTCAACATAGGTTAATTAATGACAGCTCACTTATTATTGACGACTTCAAAAGATGCTCCTGTACCGCCTCCGGGGATTTCTTTGTACGGTTGGGGAAATAATGTAAATGGTGGGGTTGGTAACAATTTATCTTCTACAGTGACCGAGCCGACTAATGTTCCGGGCTCATGGGCATCATTGACATCCGGCGGTTTACAATCAGCTTCAAGCGCTTACTGTCTCGGTCTAAAAAGCGATTCATCGCTTTGGGCCTGGGGATTTAACGCCTCGGGACAGACGGGATTGGGATCATTGTCTATTTATTCTTCTCCAGTTCAAGTGGGTTTGCTGACGGACTGGGCCTATTTCGCCTGCGGAACGGCTCATAGCTTAGCTGTAAAAAGCAACGGATCATTGTGGTCTTGGGGACTTGGGACAAGAGGACAACTCGGCAGCGGCGTTGCTACAAGTAGGTCTAGCCCAGTACAAGTGGGCACTTTGACAACATGGAGCCGCGTGGGAGCCGCAGGCAACACAAGTTATGGCATCAAAACGACCGGTGAGCTGTTTGTGTGGGGCGCGGCTATAAACGGCGCACTTGGCAATGGCACGACTACTCCGAATCTATCGAGCCCGGTTCAACTCGGTGCCCTGACCGACTGGGCGAAAATCTCCATGAATTCTCAGTGTAATAGTGTATTAGCTATCAAATCGGATAGCTCGCTTTGGGCGTGGGGCGCAAACGCCTCGGGACAACTTGGCAATGGTTCAACAACACAGGTGTTATCACCTGTGCAAATAGGTGCGCTGACAACGTGGGATACCTGCTATTTAGGCACTGGCGGCACGGTCACTACTGGATGCAGTGCAGCAGTGAAAAGCGATGGATCGCTTTGGACTTGGGGAAAATCGGCTAACGGCCAATTAGCCAACGGTACTACCACGCCCGACATATCTTCTCCGGCCCAAATCGGCACGCTGACAGACTGGAAATCTTTAATCTTAAATAATTCTAGCGCTATAGCCCTAAAAACGGATGGAACGGTTTGGTCATGGGGTAACGGAAAATCGACAACCAATCTGCTTGGATACCCGCTCACAACATCAACCCCGACGGTAGTATCACCCATTCAAGTTGGGACTATCAGTACCGCTACACAGCTAGGTTTGGGTTGTGACAGCCTCGGCGCCTATTTTGACGGCAGCTCTCTTTACACCTGGGGGGCGACTCCGTTTAATGGTCTAAATCGGATTATTACCTATTCTTCTCCCGTTCAAATCGGCGCTTTGAATTACTGGAGAAGTTTATCGGTGGGCAACGGTTTTTCACTAGCGATCGGCAGAATGGGCGCCCTTTACTCTTGGGGCGGGACCAATTCAGTGGGTCAACTTGGCACAACAGGTTGGATTCAAAGCGATGCCGTCCAAATCGGGTCGTCAACGCAGTGGCGTTCGGTATCCGCTGCTAATTCAACTGCTGCCGCTATAAGAAGCAATGGATCACTTTGGACTTGGGGCTCAGCTGCAAACGGTGCTCTAGGCAACTCTACCACCACTCCCAACCTAGGTTCTCCTGCACAGGTCGGTGCTTTGACCAACTGGAAATCTATTTCTTGCGGTACTGACTTTACATTAGCCATCAAATCCGATTCATCCTTATGGGCTTTTGGAACTAATACAGTCGGACAGTGTGGCCTTGGTACTACCACAAACGTATCCTCGCCAACTCAAGTAGGAACTCTGACTGATTGGGCTAGAGTGTCGGCTGGGTCGAATCACTGTAGTGCTATCAAAAGCGATGGTTCGATTTGGGCGTGGGGCGCAAACGCCTCGGGACAACTTGGCAATGGTACTATAACACCCGACATATCTAGCCCAATCCAAATTGGCGCTCTGACTGATTGGAAAATGGTTTCAGCAGGTAGCTCTTGTACGTTAGCTGTCAAGACAGACGGCACCCTTTGGGCATGGGGCTTAGGAGCGACCGGAAGACTTGGCACGGGCTCAACGACATCTCGATCTTCTCCCGTGCAAGTGGGTGCCTTGACTGACTGGGATAAAATTGTAACTAGCAGAAACGCGGCATCACTGGGTATCAAAACAGATGGAACTCTATGGTCATGGGGATTTTCGCCTGTCGGCAGCGGCACAGGAGCCATCACTTCTAGTCCAGTTCGAGTTGGTGCTCTTGCTACATGGCTTGACGTCACAGCTGGCGCTACGACAAACGGCGGAGCATTTGTCACATGATCGATGAAACGGCTGGGATATTCTTACTAGCTATATCGTTTTCATAATCAGACTCAATGTAGGATAACCAATGACTTCTGAAATAATAATGATGATGAGTCAAAAAGCGGCTATTCCAGAAGTCGGATATTCTCTTGGCGCATGGGGAACAACAGACCTAGGACGCATCGGAACGGGCGAATCTTCTTTCTTAACTGTGCCCACGGCTTTATCCGGCACCTGGCAATCGCTAAATTCTAGCGGCACTGGATCGCTTTACGATGACTGGTGCATAGGTGTGAAAACAGACGGCTCACTATGGTCTTGGGGAACTAATAGTGCGGGTGCGCTCGGAACAGGATCTACGACAGCAACATCTTCTCCCGTACAAATAGGCGCGTTAACGAATTGGAACAAGGTTGCATGCGGCTCAAATCACGCATTAGCTGTTAAAACTGATGGTACACTGTGGTCGTGGGGAGCTAATGCTTTTGGTCAGCTGGGCGATGGTACAACCGCAAACAAATCTTCTCCCGTACAAATAGGCGCACTGACGACGTGGGCACAAGTTGGGACGACTACATTTACGAGCTATGCTATCAACACCAGCGGAGAGTTATTTTCGTGGGGTAAATCGGGTAACGGAGCGCTTGGCAACGGAACTATAACTCCCGCTCTCTCCTCGCCGGTTCAGATTGGAGCCATGACGAATTGGAGTTCGCTATCGAGTGCTGAAGGGGTCGACACGGTGTTTTCTGTGAAAACAGACGGAACGTTGTGGACATGGGGGGCTAATGCTTCGGGTCAACAGGGAACGGGATCTACGACAACAACATCTTCTCCCGTGCAAGTAGGCGCGCTAACGGATTGGTCAAAAATCAGAATATCAATGACTGGTGGTTTTTTCACTAATGGATTAACTGCGGCTATAAAAACCGACGGAAGTTTGTGGAATTGGGGAAATACACCGGAGGGACTACTCTCTAGCCCAGTGCAAGTGGGCGCGCTGACAAACTGGTCCGACGTTGCGGTTCTACGAGAAGCCATCGTGGCAAACAAAACTGATGGCACATTATGGAGTTGGGGAAATGGTAAAACAGAGACGAACCTGCTGGGATACCTCATTTCAACAACTACTCCGACCGTCATCAGCAGCCCCATCCAAGTTGGTTCAATCAGCACAGCAACAAAACTGGGAGTGGGTGCAAGTGTAGGCGCTTATTTTGCGGGCACAGATTTATTTACCTGGGGTGGGTTTCCTCAAAACGGTTTAAACAAAATCGGAACATATAGTAGCCCCGTTCAAGTCGGCGCTTCTAATTTTTGGAAATCAATAGAATTTGGCCGCTACGGCGCTCTGGCATTATCTACAGATGGAGACATTTACGCCTGGGGCGGAAATAACATTTCCGGGCAAATGGGAACGACTAATTGGGTGCAAAGCAATCCCGTACAGATATCTGGCATAAGCAACGTCGCTTCTATTTCTTTTACTGCTTTCAGTTGCGCAGCAGTAACAGCATCAGGCAAGTTGTACACCTGGGGATCTGCATCATCGGGACAGCTCGGCAATTCTACAACAACTCCAAACCTATCATCTGTAACTCAAGTGGGCGCACTCACGAACTGGTCTAAAGCAGTCGGCGGAAACAATTACTATCTGTCTGTAAAAACAGACGGAACGTTGTGGACGTGGGGGTCTAATGGTTCGGGTCAGCTGGGCGATGGTACAGTCGTAAGCAAATCCAGCCCCATCCAAGTAGGCGCACTAACGAGCTGGAAGTCTGTTTCGACGGGCAGCACAGGAACATCAGCTGCAATTACTGTGTCGGGCTCTTTGTGGACGTGGGGTGATGGTAGTAGCGGCATATTGGGCACGGGATCGACTGCGAGCCAATCATCGCCCGTCCAGGTTGGTGCTCTTGCTGTCTGGTCGAACGTATCTTTAGGATTAAACCATGCTTTAGCTGTGCGCACAGACGGCACACTGTGGTCGTGGGGAAAAAATAACCTTGGGCAGCTGGGCGATGGTACAACCGCAGACAAATCTTCTCCCGTACAAATAGGCGCACTGACGAATTGGAAATCTGTAGCAGCAGGCTCGAGCAATTCTCTAGCGGTCACAACAGCCGGAGAATTCTACGCATGGGGAAATTCTCTCCTCTTGCCCTCTAACAGATCATCTCCCGTCCAGGTGGGTGCACTGACGAATTGGAACTCGGCGGATTCCAGTCTGTTGACATCCAGCGCCGGAGCTTTTAGCTTATGAGCGACTCAATTACAGGAGCATTATGCACATGAGAGAACCAATCGCAGAAGCGCTGCACCAGTGCGTCACGGGAAACCCCGATAAAAGCGAAGAAATTCTTCGCGGGATGGATGAGCAGGATCATCCGGGGATAATTTTTAACCTGGGCTGGCATACGGTTCGACGGGGCGAGCTCAATAAGGGCATGAAAATGATGGATGCGGGTCGATTCCTAAACGCTTTTGGCCTGCCGCGGATTGCGGGAAATATATGGCGTGATGAACCGCTGGAGGGCAAGACCCTGCTTTTTCGATGTGAGGGCGGTTTCGGCGATCAAATTATTAATTTCCGATTTGCTGAAGATTTTAAAAAACTAGGCGCCCGAGTTGTCATAGCCTGCGCTAAAGATTTAATGCCGATCTTTTCGCGTCACGGTTACGTATGCGTAGATAATGAGTATGTTAGTTGCGTTCACTACGACTACTGGGTTCCCGCTATGTCTACTGCTCACATGCTGGGATATGAGCATGAAACGCTTTGCGGAAAACCCTATTTGCACTCGGACAATGTAAAGCAGCTTTACAGCGAACAGGGCAAATTGAAAGTTGGGATTAAATGGAGCGGCAGACCTGAATTTGAACATGAGCAATTTAGAAGATTTGACCCCCAGCCGCTGATTGACCTCCACGAAATACCAGGAGTCACGCTTTACTCACTGCAACGTGACGACAATACTATAGATGGTCTACCGTTCGCCGACCTCAGACATCAAATGACGGATTGGGAGGCTACGTGCTCGATTATTGCTGATCTCGACCTAGTCATTACCTCATGCACATCTATTGCCCATCTAGCAGCTGCTATGGGGAAAGAGACCTGGGTCATCGTTCCCATCATGCCGTATTACACCTGGTCAGTTCCTGGAGAAAAATCATCTTGGTACGGATCTGTACGACTGTTTAGACAAGAAACTTATGGCAATTGGGCAGCCCCTCTTGCTAATGTCCGCCAACGCCTATTGGAGAAAATTGTATGCGCTACGCTTTAGTAATCGACAAAGTCATCGTTGAGGGCCCGATGGGTCTGCCCGAATCATGGGAAAACATCAGCGGATTGAAAAACATGACGCCTGTAGCACTAGCAGACCTAGGCTGGTTGCCATATGTACTCGTAGTTACGGCAGGGGACATAGTCACCAGCAGTGTAGTAGTCATCAACGAACACGACATTACAGAAACGCAGATTACTCGCATGCGTAGCGATGCAGACCTTGAGCTGATAGATACAGCTTTGGCTGCTGAAATGAGACATAGACGTAACGAATTGCTAAAAAACTGCGACTGGACAATGCTGCCAGACGCTCCATGCGCCTCTATGGAATGGATGGAGTATAGAGATCATCTCAGAAAAATACCCGGGCAGGCAGGATTCCCAAATGCAATTGATTGGCCCACCCCTCCAACCTACTGACAGCGTATTCAATCTAAAACTTGAGGATTTAAAATGGTTATTGTACTCGCCATTACTGCCCTTACTTTATGCCTGGGTTTAGTTAGCACGATCTATATAGGCAATGACAATCCCGTTGAACAGGCCTGTGAAGCTGTGATAAAACAGCAAACGGGTGTAACAATCGATCTGAGCCCAGACGAGGAAATCTAGAAATCGTCGTTGTGATTTTTTACTATTTTCCCCTCGTAGTTGATCTGCTCTAGTGGGAGATTCCACCATGAGGCTGACCTAATCGTGTACATCCAGGGGTGGTTTTTGTCAGCGCGTTTTCTCGGTTTGCGAGCGAGCCACAGCTCGGCGTAGGTTGGCTTAACAATAGACATAGACACCTCTCTCATCTGTCATATGCTCTGTCATAGACAGCCGCAGTTATTTTTTCAACGAAAAAAAAGATATGCGTTGAGACAAATAGAAATATTGTTTTGCAGCTCAGTGTAAGTTGGGCGCTGCTGTTGATTTTCGTTGAAAAAACCACTTTGCAGCTTTGGCCACTTTTACATCTGCCGGATCAACGATTGGCGTCGTGTTAGTCGACGCTACAGAGGACGATTTGGCTTTAGGCGAAAATCTCCGAAAAACCGGGCAGCAGGAGCAATTGCACGAGTCGTTCAGACGAGTAGCTACTGAAATGTCTTTTGGAACGGGAATCATAGTTAACCTATAAACCGATAAATAGCCCTAACGCGCAATCGTTTGCAATGAAAAGTTGCTGAAAACGCTTCATTACAAAATATCCATTTTGTATTAATATATTGGGGCAATAGTTAACAAATAAATCTCAGACACTGAGAGACATTTAACTACTTAAAAATTTGAGATACGACAAATTGAAAAATAGCAAAAAACGACACTTAACACACGACGAAGTTAAAACTTTAATAGCAGCATGTGACAAAACAGATTATCCATCACGCAACAAAGCCGTTGTTATGCTTGCATTTCGCCATGGCTTCCGAGCCACAGAGCTATGCCGCTTGAAATGGACAGACATAGACACGCACAATCACACTGTATATATAGTGCGATCTAAAGGGGGGCTTAATACTACACAGCCGATGCAGCTAGACGAGCTCAAGATGTTGAACGACTGGCGCAGAGAGAGGCGCGTGAGATTTCCTTCGCTAGAAACTGACGAGATTTTCCTGTCGCAGCGAAACACTCAGTTTACTCGGATCGCATTCAATCAGCTGATGGCGATGCTCGGTAAAAAAGCGGGTCTAGATTTTAAGCCTTTTCCTCACATGCTTCGTCATGCATGCGGCTACCATTTAGTGAATCAAGGGTGCGACATTCGATTGATACAAGACTATTTAGGGCACAGAAGTCTTAACGGAGTTATCGGCTACACTAAAATCAATCCCGCTCGTTTCAAAACGTTCAAATGGGACTAGTCTCCGATATCCGCTTGGGCAACAAGATGTTGCCCCAAGTTTTATTTACGCACGTGATTTAGTAATAGTTATACGAGTAGTTGTAACTGGTGATCCCCTGAACTTTTCGAGCTCTTCATCAGAAATGTCTAAACTCTCAACGACTGATTTGTAATTGATGTTCCCCGGTCGTTTAGTTTGCGTGTACAAAACGCCGCCACCACGAATACGAGCTCTAGTCCCAGCTATCTGTTCCAACTTAGCTTTTACTGTGTCGTCGTCGAATTGAGCCTGCCTAAGGGCCTCAGCTGTCTGTATTTTAAGTCTAGCGAACTCAAGCCACTCTACAGAATTATCGTCGATCACATCTTGATCAGTGAGGTCTGGCTCTTCTAGTCTATCGACATAGCCCTGAAACTCGATCGCAGTACGTTTCATTTTTTCGAATGTATCCGGGCACGGCTCTACCCAGATGGCCATACCCGAGAGACCTGAATAGCAAAAATAACACGCCTTTTTCGCGCCCGTTACTAACAGCTGCCATTGAATTTGCAAAAAATACTCGTCGGGAATAATCCCCTTCTCGGCTTTAGCTAAAACTTCTTTTCCTGGAGCCTTGATTTCGATAACGACATCGTTTTCGGGATTGTAGCCGTCTAGTGAAGCGGCCCAACTCGGATTCTCGTCTGACTCGACGCACAGAGGAGTAAACGTCATACCCAGCATTTGCTCTGCACAATAACGAGCAGGCTCTTCTAGTGCCCTTCCTCGATCAACAGCTGGCATATACATCGGCTTGACCTTGCCGAGGACGATCTCACACCATAGTGAGTATGCTGTGCCGAACGGCGACCTATTCATGGCGCACGCGATGCGACTCGCAGTCATTTTACCTCGTCGCCAGTCTAGCCATTCGTCCGAAGTTTGCTCAAAGTTAACTATTTTCATTATTCAGCGTCCTCAGTCGTCTTCAGCGAGTCAACTTGTCGACGAGAGAGCTCTTTAGTAGCCCAGTTTTTGATAAACTCGAAATTAGTCGCGTGTATTTCTGTGAATTTTGTAACTACATACAGTGACAGTATGCGCTCGCGAATATCGGGCATATTAGCAACCAAACTCTCTAGCTCGTCTGACTGCCCGTCACTAAACATGCCTGACGTTTTTACAATGACAGATGCAATATCAACTACAGATGCGTTTTTGTTGATGAAGTTTTCGTCGTCCATTTCTTCTCGTGTGTAGCAGCCGCCAATAACGTCAGCGAATAGCTGTCGAGCTAGCATTGAACTGCATCGAGCGAACAACATGGCTTGGGGATGATTTTTCCAATTGTCTTTAGCTGTTAAACCCGCTCTAGATGCCTCTTCGATTGTGTATTTGACTTTGATCGTATCTCCATTGTCTTTGCGTTTGCCTGTGAGAATGCACACTTTTTCGTTAGAAACAGGATCTTTTTCAATCGAATGTCCGGCCTGGCGGATCATTAAATTCATTGTTTCAGAGGGTATTGTAACCTTTCCTCGATCGTAGCCGAGACGACCGTTGAGTGCTGCTTGTACATCAATTCCAAGAGAATTAGCCATCATTACTATAGCAAAAATGCCTTCTTCTTTGAGTTTAGCGTAGTGGGGAGTCTGCATAAGCTGTTTGCAGAGGTTTTTGATCATATCAGTGCTTTTAACTAGAGCCTCGAGACTACTTAGAAAGTTGTCCGAAGATTTTATTTGTTGATGCTGCACTGCTGGCACGTTTTCGTTTTGAGTATTCATATTATATTCCCACTTGCGTTAATATATCAAATATTGTAGCATTATTAAACAATTGCATCAAGGAACTAACATGGATATCGAAAAAAAAACCCGCGGTCGACCGAGAAAACACCCAGAAATTCCCCTCATTAACGGAGAACCTAAACTGAAAGTTATTTTTTTTAGACTCGATGCGAATCAGAGCAAAGAGTATGAAAACGCGATCATAAACGCTCATGAGAACATGAAACACGAGATGACTTTCAAAAAAAAGACATGCGCTGATGGTTTCAATCACATTCTTCAATATTTTAACAAAGTGTGTTCAAAAAAAAGAAAAACCAAAAAGAAAGAAATTGAATAACTCGGCATTTATCGATCGCGAAAACAATACATGCATTGATTCGATAAACGACATCATTCATCGATTTAACGCAGCACACGAAGCAACAATCAAAAAAAATCAGGATAAAATCGATGGCTAAAACCTACGCGTTTGCTCTGAATGACGCTGAGCAAGCACTTTTTGAAATGTGTATTACAATAAAGAATAGCAGATCAGTTAAAGCATTTGTTATGGGACTGATACAAGACCAGGCACAGCCAGAGGTGCAAAAACCTTCAATCGAGCCCATAGAAACGGGCATGAAGGTCATTGCGCTCTACGAAAACGGTATCGATAGAGATAAAAAAAATGTGTATACAGCATCGGTACAACTTAAATGCGGACTCATCATCAACGGAGTCGTTGCTAAAACTAAAAAACGGAACATATTTGTAGAGTTGCCTAATTTTTCAATTCAGGAACCCGAGAGATTGCTACATGTACCCCACTACGCCCCACTACCCGATCGACTCTTGCGCCAAAGATTTATCAACGCACTTAGAGTCGTTTGCAGAGACGCAATCGAGTCTGGAGACTGTCTTATGCCACCTACAGGATACAGAGTACCGTGTGGGCCAATGTTTTGGGAAATCCCAGAGTGCCCTGCTCCTTCTCCAAAGCCTTCCCAAGCATACTCTGGACAGAGAAAATCGGGTGATGTTAATCGACGCCGAAATGCTGATATCAGAAATTCTCGAATTGCTTCAGCCTCCGAAAATGCCTCCTAAAATAAAAGAGAGTTCAAAATGGGTTCGATGATTGCATTTCAACTGATTGTCGACGCGTACCTGCTGGTTGGTGTTGAGTTACACAGTGCAGGCATTAGTGCTGTGGCGGGATCGTTACAAGCAGTCTTGGTCTACAAAGCGTTTCGCAAATATTCGACATAAAAAAACCCTCGGCCTTAATTAAGAGCCGAGGGTTAAAATCCGAAGTAAAACGGAAAAACTTATATAAACAACTCACACACTATTTTACAAAATACGAAAACTAAAACAAACAACTCACACAAAACAAATAAAACAAATAAAACACACAATAACACACAATAACACACAATAACACACAGGTTAATGTGTACCATTTGTTAGAGTTTCCAGTCAACCCCCCCCCGACAGGGAAAGTAAAAATAAAATGATTAATAATAAGCAAAAAATCTTTAGAGCTCCGATATTAAACAGCTCTGAGTGTGTTTTCATTTCAAAGATACTCACTAATCGCCATACACCGCCAGTCGGAGTCACAGTCACCGGGTGGGCTTGCTGTCGTGCCGTTTTATACTCAATACTCGAGAAACCTGACGATTGGAATATTGTGGCTCAGTCTATTTCAAACGAGACAGGTTTCTGCATTATCTCAGTTTACTCATACCTGAAGATTTTGCGAGAAGCTGGATACCTCAGTCGCATAACGTATAAAAATTTAAACGGGAAGATTTTAGGATATGAGTGGGCTGTGTACGAGGAAGCAAACGCACCTTTTGTAGAAAAAACAGAAGTGCTAATAGAGAAAAGTGAGGACGACTCACAAAAAAATGACACGCTAGCTTAGAGGCAGCAAACGCGATTGACACAATTCAGCAACGCAGTGTATGCATTCAGTACCACAGCAATTTAAGTTATCAATTATCATCAAAAAAAAACCCCCACACCTTTTTAGGGAACTGGGGGAACCAAAATGAATGATTAATAATAAAAGGTCTGCATAACAAGACCTTTTTATCATTAATCGTTCATTTTGGTCAACACCTTTTAGTAGGAAAGACCAATTAAAATGACATATCAAAAATATTACGATGAAGAAGAACTAGAAATTGCAGACAAATTGCCAAACCACAAATGGCACACGCAAATTCCCAATATCGTTTTCAATCTCGGCCTCGATATATATCGACTCTCTGTCTATTCAGCTATCAGCAGTTATGCGTTCGAAGGCAGCAGCTGCATTGCCGGAAGAAAAGCTGTGGCATTGCGAGCTGGTTGCTCTGTCGACAAATTAGACGAGTGCATCAAATATCTAGAGACTACTACTCATCCCCTGCTTAACAACAAAACGCTCATAACGGTTGAGCGTAATAGATTACGAAAAGACGACTCCCAGGCGCCAAATCGAATTTGTCGAGAAGACATTTGGCAAGAAAACGGAGACTATTTCAGAAATAAAGAAAAGATTGGGGATATCCGCCAGCAGCGGGGGGTGGGTATCCACCAGCAGCGGGGGGGTGTATCCGCCAGCAGCGGGGGGGGTAGCCAGCAGCGGCCCGAAGAAGAAGAACATAAACAAGACAAGAAGAACAACAAACAAGAAGAGGCTAGCGCCTCCCCTGTTTCGTTCGTTGTTCTCTCTGAACTCAAAGAGTTTGCTACTCTCCCTCTCAAGCCAGCTGAACTCGAAAAGCTATGCTCCGAATACTCACCTACTCATGTTGCTCAGGACTTTGAGAATGCAGCACTTGCGTATTCGCAATACAAAGCCACCAGAGACGTCGATAATCCCATTGCCGTAGTCACGGCCTTACTCAAGCGTAAAGCGTGCCCCAACGTCGATATTAAGCAGCAGCAATCGGATCAGGCAAAAGGGTCTAGAGATCGGGTGCTAGAGCTATACGATTACTGCCAAAAGGTCCGCAGCACTATGAACGCTTCTCGATGCCGCCACGTTGCTACATCGTCGTTCAACGTTCATGAAACTTGTCTCGAGTTTAAACTACCGACAGACACAAAACCTCAGTTCATCCGCTTCTCAGATGCAGGTTCGCTGGAGCAAATAAACAATTGTTTGAGAAAACTCAATTTAATCACATAATAAATAAATAATTTAATCACATGCAAACAAGGAACTCAATGCGTCACTCGTTCGACATCGATTTAGCAAAAAAATATGGTGTTAACGCAAGCCTGCTCATTCAACATTTTCAGGCCCATTGTCAAATCAGCGAGAAATGTAATGAGAATTTTCATGAGGGAAGGACTTGGGTACGTCAATCTACAAAAGAAATGCACTCTTTTTTCCCATATTTCACTATTGATGAAATAAGAGAGCTGCTTATCTACCTAAGCAATGGGAAGAAGAGAAGGAGTGCCATACAAGATTTTGATCCTATTCTCATGCGCGCCAATCTTAATAAAAACGCACATGATAGGACAATATCCTATGCTTTCGTAAAACCACTACCCATCCAAAGCTCCCGCTTGTGATGTTTAAGCGTATTGACACAATTCAGCAACACCTCTTAACGAGAAAGACCAAATAACATGACATATCAAAATTATTACGATGAAGAAGAACTAGAAATTGCAGACAAATTGCCAAACCATAAATGGAACACGCAAACTCCCAATATCGTTTTCTATCTTGGCCTCGATGTATATCAACTCTCTGTCTATTCAGCCATTAGCAGTTTTGCGTTTGAAGGCAGCAGATGCATTGCAGGAAGAAAAGCTGTGGCATTGCGAGCCGGTTGCTCTGTCGACAAATTAGACGAGTGCATCAAATATCTAGAGACTACCACCCATCCGTTGCTTAACAACAAAACGCTCATCACTGTTGAGCGTAATAGATTACGAAAAGACGACTCCCCTGCGACAAACCGAATTTGTCGAGAAGACATTTGGCAAGAAAACGGAGACTATTTCAGAAATAAAGAAAAGATTGGGTGTAATGAATGAATCTCGTAGAAATTATCGGTTTCGTTGGTAATGATCCAGAAGAGCGTATGACGCCTTCAGGGCGCAAAGTCGTCTCGTTTCGCATTGCAGATACTATCAAAGCAGGCGAGCGAGAAGAGACGATCTGGTGGAAAGTTAGCTGCTGGGGTGATCAGTTTGATCGCATGATGCCCTATATTAAAAAGGGTACTATGCTAATTGTGCATGGTGAATTCCGACGCAAACCCGATACCTATCAAGATCGCGAAGGTCGCACCCAGGTCTCTTTGGAGATTACGGCGACTCAGATTCGCTTTGCTCCTGGTGGTAAGAGTGATCGCTATCAAGGAAGTGAAGAGCGCCCCTCTTCTACTCCTAGCTATTCACAGAGAGGCTCTCCAGCTCCCGCTTCAGTGCCCGGCGGCTTTCGCCCAGGAACTGCAGCTGACGACTTCAACGAGGATAACCTTCCTTTTTAGAGCCCTGTTTTAAACGAATGTTTTACCGTTATACGTTGCAGGGATTAACGTTATACGATGCAGCGTTTACTCAGACAAAACAGAGTCGTGAGAGCTACCATACAATTTGGAAAGCTATGGATATTCAAACAGACAAATTAGTCCTGCTGAGCGCGTTGCTCGTGTGCATACCGTGGCTGACTAACAGACTAAGCAGAGGCCTAAAATGAACCCAGATATGATGCTCACAGCGTTTAAAATACTGTTGTTTTTGTGCTCGTGTGCAGCACCGATGCTTCTAGTCTATTTAGCAAAACAAAAAACATAACAACGCGTAATTATCAGACGCAATCAGAATATAATTTAAATTAAAAATTTGAGATTAAAAGAGTTAGTATGCAAAAACCAAGGCGCTCTCTACTGAGTATCATCATGCGTGTAATAAAGATGAAATACTGGCTATGGAGGCTGAATAGATTAGAGAAGCAAATTCGAGCAATCAGATGACACTAGCACACTATCACCTGATATTCCCAGGCCGCCCTCAGACCTGGAGCCGCCCGCGCTGCAACGGCAAGATCTTCTTCGACCCAAAGCTAAAAAACAGAAAGATGCTGGCGGCTTGGATAAAACCTCAGATAGCGTCGACGATAAAAGGGGCTGTCAAGATTGAGATTATCGCGTTTTACAAAAGCCCAACGAAAAAGAAAATTGGCGAATGGAAATTGACTAGGGCTGATCTTGACAATGTTTCAAAGAATCTTCTGGACGCTCTTACTAATGTTGCGTACGAAGACGATGCACAAGTCGTTTTTTTGACTGCTCAGAAAAAATGGGGAACTACTGACGAGACGCATATTTTCATTACTGAGTTGTAGCTCAGAGTGCAAATACTAATTTAGTAGTTGTCTGCGCGGCAGTAAAATTTGGGCAGCAGCTGCTGCCCAAATGTCTTCGTAATACTAACGAAATTTAATGAAAGACTCTTCTAAGCTGCCTGTGCGGCAGTAAATAGCTAGTAGTGTTTAGAACTCTTCTAAAATTTTAACATCAAAGTAGGGTATATCTGACCCATTATCTAACAAAAGTTTAGAAATTTTTAAACGAAATTTAGAATTCTCGCTTATTTTAGTTAGCCAATTTTTGTGACTGCCGCCGCTTGAAATTTTGCCTTCTATTAAACTAATTCCCCTGCATAATTTTGCGCCTGAATCTCGTCCCGTTGCGTAGCAGAGAGGATAACCAAGAAATTTTATATTCGCGTTGTATTCGAAAACTTCTATTCGAGCAGTTATTTCTACTGACACCATCTCAGAGCAATAAATCGCCTCTAGTTCCTCGACCCGATCTTTTACGATGCCGTCAAATGCCCAAACTTGTGCCTCTTCATCCCAAATGCCCCCCAGGCACTTGCAGCGATCAACTAAATCTTCGTTATACAACGCGTCGATAAAACATTTTTCTTTTGATGCTGTTGAAATGACTTCGTAACGCAAATCAGTGCCATATTTTGATCGAATAGACACATCTTCAACTAAAAGCATAAAATCTTCGCCAGCAATCAAATCTGCGGTTTTTTGACATTTTTTGATTTTGCAGGGGCAGCTATCGCCAATCGTTGCGTCTATCCATACGCGATTGATTTTGTTAATTTTAAATGAGATCGTTTTCATAAATTTCCGAAGATTGAGTGTGAGTGTGAGTGTGAGTGTGAGTAATGCGGCTGAAAGCCGATGCTGCCTGCGCGGCAGTAAAATTTGGGCAGCAGCTGCTGCCTAAATGTCTTCGTAATATTAACGAAATTTATTGATTTTCGTCGCGGTTGGGCAGCAGCTGCTGCTCGACAAGAAATTTAGCTAAGCCGATAGACTCATCCAACATCCAACGCTTTTCATGTAATTCGCAAGCTACAGCGCAATCACGATTGAAAATAGCGCGATCACGATCGATAATTTTTTTATAGAGATTGTCAGGTTTGCTACTTTTACAAAAAATACTAGTGTAGAAATTTAATTCCTCATCGATATCAGTGCGTTTGCCAACGAACCATTGGTCAGTTTCTGTTTCTTCGCAACAATAAAAAGTGCCGTTTGCTTCAAAACAAACTAGTCCATGATATTGTGAAATATCTTCTAACATCTGAGTTTCCGTTTTTGTGTGTGTTTGTATTGATCGTGTGTGAGACGAAGTTTGAGTAATATCATCATAGCATATGTGTGATTTATTAGCATAGTGCTATATTCAATTTGTCTAAGATTATAAAGTATGAGATCGCGTAAAATTGTATATATCGTCGTTGAAACATCAGCCTGGAGGCATATTTTATGACTAAAAAAAACAAGAAAATCGCAGAATTCCCACTAGTCGGAACTATAAACGTAGCTGATGCAGCGGAGCATACAGCTGTAGAGCCAGTAGAGCCAGTAGAGCCAGCTGAGGCAGCTGAGGCAGCTGTAGAGACAGCTGAGGAAACAGTCATGAATAGAAAAAATATAATTCGAACACAAGATTTCACTGATGAGCAGCAACGCGCATTAGATAGTTTTATAGATCAAGCGATGGCTAAAAATGGAACATTCATGAATAGAAAAAATGAAATTCGATTCGAAGATTTCACTCATGAGCAGCAACGCGCATTAGATAGTTTTATAGCTCAAGCGGCGACTAAAAATGAAACACCTGAAATGAGCGCGTACGACAGCTTGCTTAATGAAGCTGTAGCGGAGCATGCAGAAGCTGAGGCAGATGAGCATGCAGCTGTAGAGCCAGTAGAGCCATCTGAGGCAGCTGAGGCAGCTGTAATGCCCGCCTCGATCGAAGAGCTCTTCGCATTGCCTCCAGAGACCATCATCAAAGTCTCAGCTAATGAAATACTGACACTTTTCGGTCACGAAATCATCGCTATCAAAAAACAGATCACAGCAGCTCGCCCACCTCATACGCTAAACAAACTAGACTGTCCGGCTTCGATCGAAGACCTCCAGCAGTTTCTGGTCGGAAATAGGCCTGAAATGCAGGGCTACATCGAGATAAACGAAATCCTGAGTCTGATCGTATCAGAGTTAGTCGAAGAAGCAGACAAGCGTGCAGCGCGGAACTGTCTGCACTACTATAGATGTAACTGTTGAACTGACGCAGGCAACAAGAGCAGCTAGTTACTCATTAATTGAATAACTAGCTTGCTTTAATTATGTTCTAGCCCTACTCTACAAAAAATCAGCTCAGCAACTAACGTGAACACGCTACGCGCTAAAACAAGGGCTAAAAAGGGCTCACAATGGCAGGCGGACGAGTTAAACCAGAAAACAGAAAAAATGCATCTGGCAGACGCGCCACAGTCGACATAGACCCATTTTTGAAGATGGGAGAAGACCTCATCATCTGGTCTAAAGACCCTACTCCTGGCACTTATTTCAAAGATTTCGTGCTTGATTACGAGTACACGAAGGGACAAATCGAACATGCGCTATCTGTGAGCGAAGAGTTCCGAAGCTTGTATGCTAGAGCAAGGGCACAATTCGCTCGTAGCTATCGTCAGAAGAGCCATGAGAGCAATAATGGCATGTACGCACGCTTCATGCCGCTTATCGACGCTGAATATAAAGAATGGCGCAGAGAAGAGCTCAAACTCGAGGCACAAGCGAATATCGACAACGTGTCGATTATGATGTTGATGCAAAACAAAAGCGGCTCAATCATCAAAGAAGAGCCGCATTGAACGCCTGAGTGCTGCCTCGAGTCACGCTATCTTAAAATCTGCGTTGCTGGAGCTGCTTGAGCATCTACTGCGCGCAGGACATGCGGTCCCATTTGTGTAAGCGCTCTATTAAGACGCGGGCCCGTCGGGTTAATTAAAATAGCCTCTTCTAAGAATTTTAAGAATACCGGATCAGCTAACAGCCGAGCCGAAATTCGCATGCCAGCAACTAAACCGAAAGTTTGCGCGAGCATAAAGGGGTTTCCCTGCAATGCTGCAATTGCTCCATTTATGCCATACGATATTATTGCTATATCTGCAACAGTAGCGCCCGATTTCGATGCGTTGAAAAACATATCTGCGCTATCAGATAGTTTTGCAGAGAGGCCCTGAAGATTGCGTAAACGCGCATAAGCTTCTGGCCCCACCAGCTCTTTAACGACTGCTTGCGATTCTGCGCTTTTGAGCAAATTAGAGAATGTGCCGAGTTTCACTTGATCAGTCATGCTCGTTGTTAAGTTTTTTCGAATCATCTCGTCTAGTTTCAGTCGTGCTAGCTCATTAAAGAGCTTCTTGCCCTCTTCATCGATGCTCAACGAATGTCTTGTCTTTTTTATGCCTTGTTGAGTGTTCATGCGAGCCATAAGTTTTTCTGGGCTTTCATTTTTCAACATATCGTAGCTCTTGTTTTTAGCGTGAGCCACGCTCTCTTTAGCGTTTATGGGCCTCGAGACACTCGTCTGAGCTTGAGGAGCAAAGGGAAGGCTTTTCTGAGGTATCGGCTGAGCTCCAGGCCTGCTCTGCTCGTATTGATAGTCATGCGCGAACTGCTCATACGCTACGCTGTTCTGATTTCCGAGTACTTCTCCAAGCTCTCGAAGCTCTTGATCAGACATATTGCTTTTTGACAGTACTCTAGACGCATAGTCTCTCTTCCCCTTCTGCAGAAGCTGTATGCCCTGCTCCGACTGCCCTAAAACGCCTTCTAACGCCCGCTGGCGATCAGGATTTTGCAAATAATATGAATACGTCGATGCGACATCGTTGTTATTACGCTCGAATAGTTTGAGAGTGTGTTTGTTTTCAAAAGTTTGCTTATACGCTGAGTACTCAGCATTGAGAGCTAAGTATTCTACTCGAAGCTCGGGATTTTGCAATAGCGTGCGCTTTATAGCTGTGTCGACATCACCGACCAACGTTTTATAAGCAGATTTGAAGTTTGATCCGCCAAAATCAAAATCAGCTATATCAGCTAGCGTTTGTTTTGTTTTAATCAAACTGCTCAAACTCACATCACTATAGCCGCTGCCGCTTGGCGATAGAACTTCGCTCAAATCCTGAGCAGCCTTCATCACTTGAGATTCTGCTGAAGACATCCCGGGCAGTAGCGTTCCCCCGTGACTATCTACGAACGCCCTTATCTGTCTCGCAAGCTCCACTTGAGGGCCTGAGGGAACAGAGCTAACTTTTTGATTCATCTCATTCCATCGATTAGTGAAACCATCTTTGATAGGCTTTCTGATGTCGTTTGCGACAGCTCTAAGCTCTTGTCCACCCTGTGCTGGTGTTATAGTCTCAACAGGAGATATAGCGTTGAGTAGAGTCTCACGATGCTGTGGGTGCTCAAAAACACCGACTCTTCCTCTTAGCGGGGGCGCCGTGGCCATTCCCTTTTCTAGATCTGCTGTTTTGAATGCAATGGGCTCAGTTTCTAGATAGCTTTTTACAGATTCAGACGCTTGATGAGCGTTCTCAAATTTAGCAGTCGATAGACTTTCTGCTATTTGTTCGTATTCTTTAATGATCTGACCACTCAGGTTTTGCCTGAATTTGTCTAATGCGTCTCCCGTTAATCCAGACTGCGATGCCTTCGCTTGAGCTAATTTAATGATTCTAGAGTCTGTTAGAGAGCCTGCATCGAGCTGAAGACCCGCTTCTCGCGCGCTTATGATAAGCTGTTTTTGCCATGCCGTATTTGAGTTATCGCGTGTTATGTAGTTGACAGCCCGAGCTAAGGACTGTTTTGGGTTTAAAAAAGCTTTAGTTACACCCGCTATTCCTCCAGGCACCATGTGACCCAGAATCGATGCTGCGATTATCCCTATGGGCCCATATCCCCCTCGCTCAGCCAGCTCCCAGCCAGCTGCTCCAGTTAGTGATCTGAGCTCCTTCATGCCTGGTTTTAACGCTTGAACTAGTTCTGATGGCTTCAGTCCTATGTTTTTCAGATCGACAGCAGTCTTACCCCACTTTGAGGGCGTTTTATTACCTCCTAAAAAAAAGGCAGCTTTTTCAAGGTACCCCTCTGGTTTCAGATCAAGACCCGTGCCTTTTTCAATGAGCCCAATGGTGCTGTAGTCTTCAGATTGAGCGTAGGGCTCTGTTTTAGAATAGCTAGACTCTCGGGCTGGCTGTGCAATCACATCTGAGAATTCGTTAAACTGAGCCTCTTCAGATTCTGTTAGTCCAACGCTTTTCTTTTTTTCTGCTAACCACTCCAAATCTTCCATTATTCCTTGACGCGCTCGCATATATTGTCCGCCTGGGACTCTTGATGCTAGTTGCACAGCGTCGTGAGCCATCACAATAGGTATAGATGTTAAAGATCCAAGAGCTGCTTGTGTGGCGATTCTGCCAGTTTTAGCAGCAAAAGACCGCTCTTTTGGAGCTGTAAAATGCGATACAATCTCGTCAGGAGTATAGCCACTATCAATTGCCTGCTTCAACTTCTCATCTGTCGATGATAGATGTTTCACAATCTCGTCAGCAGTATAGCCAGCATCAATTGCTTGTTTGAATTTGTCTGCGTTTGTCATCTATTCCCCAAATATCTCTGCGAGTGGTTTGCGCTCTGCTTTGGGTTCACTTTTATCTGGTGATACAGTTCCGCCATAAGCTATTACGTTTTGCGTAATAATCTCTTTCATGCCCTCTAGAATGCCCTCTCTTCTAGCATCTGATATAGATGGGTCATAAAGATCTCCCGCTAAAATTTCGAATTCTTTTTTGTTACGTATAATAATGGGACTAGAAAAAGAGATTAAAGATTTTCCCAATCTCTCATAATGTCCAGCATCTTTTGCAGATTCACCACCAAAAAGTGAAGAAATTGCTGATCCTCGACCTAAATTTCCTCTTTTGCCTATCTCTTGCATATGCTGAATAGTTTGTAGTGCATTCATTCCAAGCTGTTGCTTCTCTGCCATTTCAAATTGTTTTGGTAGTAGATTACTTTGAGCCGCAAATTGAGACTTTTGCAGATCTTTAGAGAGGGCTTGCTCTTTTAAATAGGCCACACCTGGAGCCATGCCCATAAATTGCTGTAGGGCATCTGGTCTAACGTTATTCTGATTAGCTGCTCGTAGCACACGCTCAATGCCGGAGTCTGGGCCGTCCATCGGCCCGTAGCCAGCTTCACCCCTATTGGGCTGCTGAGATAAAGCCTGTCCGAGTATCGATTGAGTGTTCTGCTGACGTGCGTTAGCTTGTTTCTGTCCTAGAAACTGTCCCAGCAGCTGTCCTATACCGCCCATATTGTAAGGGTCTTGATTGCCATAGGTCATAGACATTAGAAATACCCTCCGCCAAGCGCTGCGCCAGCACCCTGCACACCTGCATTAAGCAGCTGCTGCAAAAAGGTAGGCTGTGAGTTTTGAACCATGGGTTGATTAGACTGCTGCATAGCAGGTCCTAATAGTGAGAGTAGCTGTTGCAGAGGCATAGAGGCTAGACCAGCTGCTTGACCAGCTGCACCCAGCTGCTGCTGCTGCTGTCGTTGTAGAAAGTCTTGTCGCAGTGAGCCCATGTTAGTCGATAGATCAGTAGAAGCTTGTGCGAGGGCTTGGTTGAGAGCTGATGATCTGCCGGCTCCCACGTTTGCGTACTGCTGCTGTATCCCTGGAACGATCTGTCGATCAAATTGGCGCATAGTGGGATCGCCGATTGATGTTTGAAACGACTGCTCTAAGTCACCAGCGCTCTGTGGTCTCAGCATGTTAGACAGAGCGCCAGTTGCTTGGTTGTAAAGCGGGTTGTTCTGAAGATTGGGATCGATTTGACCAAACCCCTGTCCTGCTGCCGACCCTATTTGATTTTGTAGATTACGCTGTGTGGGGTTCAGCAGATCTATGTTGCCTGTCTGTCGCGGTTTCGTCATGCCCATGTGAATTCTCCATTAAATTATATTCCATTAACGTGTGAGCACAGCGCTTAAAGCCGTATTTTTCACCGTATCGCGGTCTAGTAGTAGTCCAGATCACTTTTTCTAACGATTCTTTATACATTATTTTTTTGATTTCGGGGATGATATCACTCATCGTGATGCCCTGATTCCAATATTTACTATCAATAGAGACGTTGTTGAGCCAGAGGCAGTCGTTGAGGTCGTCTTTCTGCATCCAAATGAAACCTACGACTTCTTGTTCAGCGTCTACAGCTAGCAGTAAATAAGTGTCTAGGTTCGCTGCTTTGCCATATTCAGTTTTTACATGAGCTGATTGATCTGCTGTTTTGTACCATTTCTCAGTAGTCCAAGTGCGCGCTTTAATACGATCTACGTATTTCTTGGGGACTAAATAGGGGTCTGTAACTCGTTTGAACGTCAACTTCCTATCCATTGTACCCTCGCTCGATGTGTAGTTGCTGTTACAGATACTCGAATAGACTGATTAGCTAGCCAGTCGCAACTGTAATTTTCAGCTGCGTAGTCACCGGTTCCGCTCTGAGAGCTCTGTACAGCAACATCTCCATTAGCATTTGACGTAGATTTAACGCATGTGAATACAGCAGCTGGAGTGCCTTCGCTTTCACCGAAAACTATGAGCATCCCTGATCCCCTCTTGCCGATGCCAGGGACTTCGTATGGAGTAGCTGCAATGTCATAGTGCTGATCAAGAGACTCAGCTGATGAGTTAAAGACATCTTGAATCGAGTCTATGATGTCGTTGAGTCTAGAAATCAGCACTTCAGTGCTGAGGCCGATTGAGGGGAAGAGTTCATCAGTGGACATTTTAGGCATTGTACAACCGACCACCAGCAGCTTGAAAATACGGAGTCACAGACTGAATCCTGAGGCCTCCAGCGTCCCCTTTAGTGTAGAGCCTGAATCTGTGAGAGTTGCCAATGCATCCGGCCCATATGCGTTTAGTTAGCACAGTGATGACGCTGGGATCGTTAGATTTAGGAATGCAGTTAACTGTACGAGTGACGTACGCATTGAGCGAGTGATTCGTGTAGAAATCGACGTAAAACAACATCTGCTGATCATACTCTAGTAGAATGTCTACATAGCCCAATCGGCACTTTTTACCTTGAGCAAAGAAAGGATTGAATTCTTTTGTAACGATCTCGACTTCGATTTCTGTGCCGTTGTCAGTTGCGTCTTCATTAACGATCACTACTCGTCCATCGAATGTGCCGGCGACGAATATAGGCGAGCCTCTTTGCATATCTCCAGATATCCAGGAATCATCTTCTGGGAATTCATCCCAAGCCCAGTCGTTTCCGTTGCGAGAGTTGTAAAAACCCCAGGTGGTGTCACTAGAGACTGTTTCGAACGATTGCAATACGTTGAATGGCAGTGTGTAGTTTGAGTAATTGGTATCGTCTTCTCCGAATATTAGAGCCGAGCCTTTCGGATAGCCATTTTTCGGATATGTCCACCAGACTTGACGCAGGATGTCATCACGCTCGCAATAGACAGTGTAAAAGAACTCTTGATCGATGGCGTCATAGACAAAAGTGGGTATTTTCTGATCAACACGAGCGACGTTAACGCCATCACACAGGAACACCCCTTCTTGACCGATGCCCATTATTGCGTTGTGAGTGTTTGCGAGCGATTTGCGAGATTGCACACCTCTGAACGAGTTGATGCGCTCCCAAATGAATGGCAGCGAGGGGCTAGCAGTTGCACGAATGCGCCACAGGGAGTCTATGAAGCTTACGATAATCACATCTTTAAATGTGCACGACGAATAGAGCGTTTCACCGACTGAAGCATCTATAAAAAAGCCTTTGCCGGGTATGTCGTAGCGCCAGGCGTTGACAGACAACACATCATTGAGCGCGCTTGCTGTGAGGCGCTGAGCTTGTAAACCGGGGCTTGAGCCAGACTGTGTGGGACTTAACAGTAGTAGCCGGTCTTTAAAACTGTGTATCTGAGAGCACGTAATAATGAGGTCTGTTGCGCCAGATCCGTACTTAGGTACGAGGAAGGATAACTTGTTGTCCGGTATGCTCCACTCACCAATGTTGTCTATGTTGTTAGTGAAATAGACTTTATCGCCAAAAGTGTCGCCGAGGAAGAAATCGCCACCAGATCCAAAAAACAGTCGTGTGTTGCTTACAGGAACTAGATTTGAAATGGTGTCATCGAAATACGCCATAAACCGTTCTGTGAAAACCAGAATCGACTGGCTGCCATCGGCTTTGAAAAACTTCAATATACCCGTAATGATGTCATCGGCAACGAATGTCGAGATGATACCAAGGCCCGTGTAGTCATCAAAATCAACACCGTCTACTGGCTGACCGTCCTTGTAATACAGTTCGAACGTGTTCAGGGTTTTGTTAGTTACAACGTAGCTCGTGCCGTTAATCGACATGCTGACAGCTCCCGTTATGTAGATCACTGCCCCATTGCTCAGGCCGTGATTTACAGTAGTCGTAACGACTACAGGATCTGTTTTAGTAGCTGATGCGATAGTCAAGCTGGGTGTGATCACTCCGGACGACACATACGACGAATAAGCAGTGGTGTTAACGGGACTGCCAAACAAGTCAAACAGCTCGAAATTGGTTGGTGTAGTATTCGTAACTACGTAGACGTTAGAGCCTGCAAAATTGACTTCTGTCATTCCCGATACGTCAGCGATTTGTATCAGTGTTCCGTTAACCGCGCCC
>Ga0209702_10002010_pt1 | contig 36869 bp, 25 predicted proteins | sample FRY01_FD_187210 | JGI IMG/M metagenome (GOLD analysis project Ga0209702, IMG submission 187210) | Freshwater microbial communities from Lake Fryxell liftoff mats and glacier meltwater in Antarctica - FRY-01 (SPAdes) (version 2) | ecosystem: Environmental > Aquatic > Freshwater > Ice > Glacier...
CCACACCCTTGAGGATCTCGCCACCAATCCAGCCGATGCGGTCGTCAACCGGGAAGTCAACTACTTCAAAAACCACCGCAACCACCTCAATTACGCCGACTTGGCCGCCCGCAATGCCCCCATTGGATCGGGTTCCATGGAATCAACCTGCAGTCAGTTTCAAGACCGATTGAAACGTCGCGGCCAGTTTTGGTCCCCAAGCGGTCTGGCCCATATGCTCGCAGTCGACGTCGCCTTCAAAAACGACACCCTCCACTTCTTTTGGAACTGATTTTGCAACTTTCGGAGATGCGCCCCACGGCGACAGTGAGGCTGGCGGGACTGGTGAAGACGGGCGCGGGCGGCGCCGGGCCGGCCAGGAGCGTGAGCTCCGCGCTAAGGAACCGTCCCGTTTCCTCCTTGAGCACATCGGCCACGCGCAGCGTCCAGGAACCGAGGGCATTCTCGCCCCAGAAATGCAGGCTGGAGAAGACCCATTGGTCGTAATGGGCCTGGCCGGCCGGCGAGGCGGCAAAATACGACGGGGCAAGCATACTGGTGGTGCCGCCGGGCGAGGTCAGGGTGATTTTCAGGTCGCCTCGATACGGATGGCTGACGGAAAGCCGGAGCAGGGCGTGTTCGACGCGCCGCCGCTGGTTGAAGACAAACGAACGCGCCACCCCGGCCTCCTGATCGTCCGGAATGGCGGCCGCCTGGGTCGTGGCGGCCCGTAATTCGACCGGCGGGCCGAGCGGCGACCACCCGGCCGCGATCACCGTGGCCGCGGCGGCGTCCACCAAACCCGCGCCCTGCCGCGGGTGAAAGCGCAGGCCCACGGCATTCGCAAACCATTCCTCCGCATCCGGCTGCACGCGCCGGGCCGAGCGGAGGAGGATTTCCTTCACGTCGCGCCAGCCGAGGGCCGGATTGGCCTGGAGCATCAGGGCGCACACCCCCGCCACCTGCGGGGCCGCCGCCGAGGTGCCGCCAAAACCGTTCGTGTACGCCTCATCGGACAGGTCGGAACCGGCCGTCGGAGGGTTGAAGCCGGCACGCCCCGGGCGGTCGGCGGTGACCATGGGCAGTCCGTCCTCCGCCGCCGACGGAGCCACCACCGCCAGGCAAGCCCCGCCCTCGCTGTAGCCGGGCACCCGCCCGCTTGAATCGATGGCCCCAACTGCGATGACATGCGGGTTGCTGGCATACCCGTCGGCATTGGCATCCTCGTTCAGGCCGCCGCCGTTCCCGACCGCCCAGACGAAAACCGTGCCCCGGCCGCCCCGGCCGTCACGCGCCGCGCTGGCCAGCGCCTGCCGCGCCAGGGGACCGGGACCGGCCAGCCTGAAAACGCCGTCGGGAGGACCCCAGCTGGCGTTTTTCACATGCAGGAGATCGAGCGGCACGGCACCGGTGCGCGGATTAGCCAGATGGCTGAAGGCCTGAGCCTCCTGGGCGTCGTCATGCGGGCCGGCGGTCAGGCGCAGGCTGATCAGGCGCGCCTCCGGAGCCACGCCGGCCACCCCGAGACCGTTGTCCGCGGTGGCACCCGCCAGGCCGGCCACCGCCGTCCCGTGCGTGTCCCCCGGCCCTTGGGCCGAGCCATTCGCCGCCGCGCCGCCATTCCAGTTGCGGCCGGCCGGCCCATCCAGCCGGCCACCGGCAAATTCCGGATGGCCGGCGTCGATGCCGTCGTCCAGGATGCCCAGCCGCACCCCCGCCCCCCGCAGCCCGGGCGCGCCCGCGACCAACCCGCCCCAGGCCATCTCGATGGCAAGGTCCACCGGGGGACCTTCATCCGCGGCCGGCAGGATGTTTTTGAGATGCCATTGATATGGCAGCAACGGGTCATTCGGCAGCGCGCGCCGGGCCATCTGCCGGGCCACCACCAATTCAGCCTCAGCCACCCGCGGATCCATGCGCAGAGCCGCCACGACCGCCAGCGCCCGGGCGGGCGGATCGGCCCGCAAGAGCCGCCACGGGGCCGCCCCCTCGGCCACACCTTCGTCAGCCAGCCCGTGATCCAGCGCGACCAGGGCCGTCGCCTCAGCGGTGCCGCTCCGGTCCCCGGGTGCCTCGCCCGCGCCCCTCCGCAGCCGCACGCTGATCTGCCCGGTGACGAGGCGCCGGGTCAGGACCGAGGGCGCGCTTCCCGCCAGATAAAACACGGGATGCAGAACGCCCGTCGCGGGAATGCGCCCAGGTGGAAAATCCGCCGCCGCCGCCGGGCCGGCCAGTGGGACCGGCCCCACGCGCCACCCCCGGAGGGCATGCCGCACCGCCGCCTCGTCCGGTGCCGGCACCCATTCCTCAGCCCCCACCTGCACCGTCGGCGACCGCGGCTGGCCCGGCTCCGCCCGCCCCGGCAGGGCCAGCAGGCCGGCGGCAAGCAGGCCGGCGGCGGACAGTTTCATCGGTGGCAACGTTTCAGTCAGTGGAAGGCCGCAGCGTCAGGACACATTCAAGGTGCTTCGTCTGGGGAAAAAGATCGAATGGCTGCACGGCCTCCACCGCATAGCCCGCCGCCAGAAAAAGCCGCAGATCCCGCATTTGCGTCGCAGGATTGCAGGAAACATAGACGCACGACCGGGGGCGATAGGTTACCAACTGCGCGAGAAACTCCTCCGAACACCCCGCCCGGGGCGGGTCAATCAAAACCACCGTCTCCGCCGCTGGAAACGTGATGCCGGCGAAAACCGCCTCGGCCGAAGCCGCGAGAAAGCTGGCATTAGCGACCGCATTGGCGACCGCATTGGCCCGCGCCTGCTCCACCGCGGTCGCGCTGATCTCCACGCCCGCCACCGACTCGAACCGCCCCGCCGCGGCAATCGCAAACAACCCCGAGCCGCCGTACGCATCGACCAGAAACCGCGCCCCGCTCGCCGCCGCCGCACCCACGATGTATTCGACGAACGCCGGCAAAATCGACGGGTTGTTCTGGAAAAAATCGCCGGCCAGATGCGTGAACCGCAGTTCCTCCCGGCTCGGTGCACCGCCGCCGGACGCTTCGCCGCCAGCCCCGGCCAGCCGCCCGACCGCGCTGACCATCTCCACCCGCGGATCGGTCAGCACCCGCCCGTCGGCGTCCTCGCGCAGCAGCAGCGTCGCTCCGTTTTTGTAACGCGAGGCATTCCGCCGCGCCTCCGCGCGCACGCCCGCGAGCGCGGCATTGAGCGCGTCGGTGGCAATGTCGCAGCGCGGCACATCGACCAACTGTGCGCGGGTGCCCGCCCGCAAAAAACCGATCTCCCCGACCCCGCCATGTTTTGGCCGGGAAAAATGCGGCGTGATCTTCGAACGGTACCCGTACGCGCGCGGCGAGCCGATCACCTCGTTCACCGGACATTCCAGCCCCGCCATGTGCTGGAGCAACTCCGCCACCTGCTGGCGCTTCCACTTCAACTGCTTCGCATACGCCAAATGCTGGTACTGGCACCCGCCACAGGTGCCGAAGAGCGCGCAGCGCGGCTCCACCCGCGACGGTGCCGGCTCGAGCACGGCAACCAGATCCGCCTCGGAGAAATTCTTCTGGTTGCGGTAAATCCGCACCCGCACCCGCTCCCCGGGCAGCGCAAACGGCACCATCACCACCCAGCCGGAGCGCGAGGGCGAGGGCGACTCCGCCGCCGCCGCCGGTTCCGCCGCGGCCGCCGCCTCCTCAGCCTGCCCCTCCGGCAATGCCACCCGCGCCAGCCCCTGCCCCATGTTCGTCAACGTCTCGATCCGCACCTCGATTTCCGCATGGTACGGAAACGGGAACGGACGAAAGGCGCGCGGTGCCGGCTTCGGGGATGATGGGATCATGGACAAGCCGTCAGCGTACGCGGGATGCGCGCCGCGGGGAGGGAAAAGTGTCCCGGAGCGGAACGGACGAAACGGGACACCCTTCAATAACGGCTGCCCAGCGACCGCTGCGGGCGGCACTGCTGGAAACGTGGGTGTCTGCTTTCTCCCTACGAATTTACCAGGGATGCCGAGTGCTCGAACAGCTTCCTGGATGGCTTCACGCTGCTTCCGTCCTTCGGATTCACGCTAGTCGCGGCGAGGCTGGCCGAAACCTGTCGCCGGACCTGTTCCAAGGACATTTTCGGCTGCGACAAGCGCCTCCGGCGAGATTCCGCTGGGTCGAATTGCTTTATCGGAGCTTAAAATACTGGCCTTTGCTGCGTTGGCAAGAGCGATCCCCTCCACGGTCATTCCCTCTCCCAAGCCTTCGGCGGAGGCATTGTCAACCTTCTGAGCCCGCGTCCGGTCCCGGAAGGCGGCCACGTTCCGTCCGGCCCGCACCGTCGAAGTCGCCAGGTCCTGCACGCTGACGCCGACGGCGTCGAGAACCCGGGGGTTGTGCCCGGCCTGCGTGTCGACCCGCAGCAGCTTCTCGCTGAAGGCGTCATAATCCTCGCCCAGCTTCCCCTCGGCCTTCGCCTTCCGCAGGGCCAGGGCGCGGCGGAAAACCTGCCGCATCAGCCCGCGGATGGTCGCTTGAACCCCTTCGCCTCCTTCGAGCGGGCGGCGTCATTGGTCGCAACTAGGTCACCGAATGACCGAAGCGCCCGGTTGATGGATCCGGCCGGCAGGGCGCGGCCATTCTTGCGCTGGCCGATGACCTCGGCTTCGGCGAGCTCCGAGAGCGCTTCATCCAGGGCGGTGAAGCCAACCTTGGCGTCGTCCGTCTCGGAAATGAACGTCTGACCGGTCACTTTCTCCACGTGGCGGATGATTTGCAGGGTCCCCGCCTCAGTGAAGAACTCTCATTGCGGTATGGCAGTTCAACCATATCGTATGGATTACCTGCCATACCCCCATGAAAATGACCCTGCACATTGATGAATCACTGCTTGAAGAGGTGATGGTCATCACCGGGGCGCGCACCAAGACTCGGGCCATCGAAATGGCGCTGCTTGAAGTGAAGCGGCGTCACAAAATGAAACGGTTCTTTGCGGCGGCCAATGCTGTGCCCGATGCCGATTGGACGGACACCTGGGACGAGCTCTCATCTCCGGAGGCGGCGCTGCCGGGCGGCCGCGACCGTGGCTGGGGGCTCGCGGAGCGGTTGGCAGAGAGCGCACCCCGTCCGCGCCGCCGGCCACTGCCGCTGAGGAAACGCTGAAGCCAGCCGCGCCGGCATCGCTCCTTGCTTTTCAACTGATCGCCATCCCCATGGATCAGCCGCTCATGGTCGACAGCAACTACTACATCGGCCACCTGCGCCGCGGGCGGAATCCGTTTGTCGAGTTGGAACGCATCGCGGAGGACTGGGAGCCGGCAACCTGCGGCATGATCATGCTGGAAGTGCAGCGCGGCCTGAAGTCTCAGCGAATGCGGAGCCTGTTCGAGCGGGGATTCTCCACCATGCTAAACGTGCCGACCACCAGCGCGATCTGGAACAAGGCTGTGACGCTGGCATGGCACCTCGACCGCCGAGGACGCGTCATTTCAGCGCAGGACCACCTGATCGCCGCCAGCGCCCTCGCCATCGGGGCAGGCGTCCTGACGACCGACGCCCATTTCCACGAGATTCCCGGTCTGATCGTCTACGATCCTCCCGAGTAATTCCCGTTGTACGGTGGGTCCGGGTGCCCACACTCCGGGCATGCAGCCCATCCCCCTTCGCACCACCATCATTGGCAGTTACCCCTTTCCGAGCTGGCTGGAGCTGGCGAGCGGGCAGTTGGACAAATTTGGCTCGGCCGATCTGGCGGAGATTCAGGATGATGCGGCGGTCTGCGCGATCCATGACCAGCTGGCGGCCGGGCTGGAGGTGATCACCGACGGCGAGCAGACGCGGCTCGATTTCAACCTGTCGTTTTACGGGTACGTCGAGGGCATCCATCTGGAAAGCGCGCCGCCACGCCGCTGGGGCCCGCCGGCGCACGACCAGCGCGGCAAACACCCGGTGGTCGGCACGCTGCAGGCGCCCCGCGGCCTGGGCGTCGTGGAGGAATACAAGCGGCTGGCGCGGCTGATCGCAGCGAGGCCCGGCCCTCACCCGACGGCCCCTGACGCCCCGCCGGTCACCCTCAAGGCGTCCGTGCCCGGGCCGTACACCTTGTCCGGCCGCCTGCTGCCAAACGAGCAGTACCCCGACCGCTGGGCCCTGACCGAGGCGCTGCTGCCGATCGTGAGAAAGGAACTGGCCGACCTGGTGGCCGCCGGCTGCCGAGAAATCACCGTCGATGAGCCGTCGATGAGCTGTTACGGCTACAAAGAGGATCCGGCGCGATTTGTCAGAATTTTCAACCGGACGGTCGAGCCGGCCATCGGTACGACCCGGCTTTCCACCCACCTGTGCTTCGGCAATTACAAGGCGCGGGCGGTGGCTCCGCGGCAGTATGCGCCGTTGTATCCCGCCTTCCACGACCTCGCGGTCGACGAGGTGCATCTGGAGATGGCCAGCCGCGAATTCGCCGAGATCGACATCATCCGCGACATCGCCGAGCGGGGGAAGGACGTGTGTGTCGGCATCATTGATGTGAAGAGTTATTTCATCGAGCAGCCGGCGGACGTGGCCGAACGCGTGCGGCGGTGCCTGCAGCACGCGCCCGCCGAGCGCCTGAGCTTTGCGCCCGACTGCGGGCTGAGCCAGACCGCGCGCTGGGCCAGCCGCCAGAAACTCGCCAACATGGTCGCCGGGGTGCGCCAGGTGCGGGCCGAGCTCGGGCTGGCCTAGGCTGGGATTTGCCGTGCGGGCGGGACGGGGGCGGGACGGGGGCGGCGGGAGCCGGGACCGGCATGACCATTTGCAAGAACCGGCCGCCTTGGCAGGGTCGGCCATTTTGCATCTCCATGAGCCACTCCCCGGAACTCCTTCACCGCTTGGCCGACGCCGTCCGCACGCCTTACTGGCTGTACGACGCCGCCGTGCTGCGGCAGCGCATCGCGGACATCAAGTTCATCACCGGCACCCCCGGAGTCCAGTCGCGCTTCGCGATGAAGGCGTGTCCCGCCACCAAGGTACTCAAGGAAATGGCGGCGGCCGGAATCTGGATCGATGCGGTGTCGGGCAACGAGGTGCTGCGCGCGCTGCACGCCGGCCATGCCGACGGCAACGACCCGCCGGTGATCTGCTTCACGGCTGACGTCTTCCGGGACAACGCGCTCGAGGTCCTGCTCAAGCACAACGTGCTGCCCAACCTCGGATCCCCCGGCATGGTCAACGCGCTGCGCCACGCCGGCTACCGGGGGCCGGTCTCGATGCGGATCAACCCGGGCTTCGGCCACGGTCACGTCAACTCGTGCGACACCGGCGGCCCGAGCAGCAAGCATGGCATCTGGCTGGAGGACGCCGAGCGCGTCAAGGAATGCGCCGAGCGGTCGGGGCTGCGGGTCGTCATGCTGCACAGCCACATCGGCAGCGGCCCGCAGTTCGATGAACTGGTCGCCAACCTGTCGCGGCTGGCCGACGAATTTTCCCGGATCGCCCCGCATTTCGCCCACCTCGAGGCGGTCAACCTGGGCGGCGGCATCCCGCACGATTACCGCAACCCGGCGGCCACCGTGCCGCTGGAGCGGCTGCGCGACCTGTTCGCCGAGGCCCGGAAACGCCTCTGCTGGTCGGTCGGCCGCGACCTGCGCCTGGAAATCGAACCCGGTCGCTACTTTGTCGCCCCGGCCTGCACCCTGGTCACCGAGGTGACCGACGTGAAGCACACCGTGACCAATGAAAAAGGCGCGGGTGAGACTTTCGCCATGGTTGACGCGGGATTTGTCGATCTCGTCCGCCCGGCGATGTACGGCAGCCACCACCGGATCGAGGTGGTCGGACGCATGCACGAGGAATATCAGGAACCGATCGTGGTGGCGGGCCCGCTCTGCGAAAGCGGCGACGTTTTCACCCGCGACGAAACCGAGCTGCTCCAGCCGCGCGACCTGCCCCGGCCGCGCGTGGGCGAACTGCTCACCATCCATGACGCCGGTGCCTACGGCTACGCCATGAGTAGCAACTACAACTCCATTGGCAAGGCTCCGCAGCTCTGGCTGGAGCCGGACGGTTCGGTCGAGATCATCTCCCGCCGTGAAACCATCGACGACATCCTCAAGGCCGAGACCTCGGAGCGGCTCGACTAGTGTATAAACCCGGCTGCATCTTGTCGCGATTGACCGGTTGCGGCGGGGGGTGGATGCGGCATTCATCACGCTTGGCCGCGAGCGCCCCGGCCGCTGGCGTCGCCACCGACAAAATCCCGCGATGGACCCCGCTCCCGCCCCCCTGCTCATGACCACACCCGCCACCGATCAACCGACCCTCACTCCTCCCGACCACGCTTCAGACGAGGCGGCACCGGAAGCCGCTTGGTCCGTGGAGGAGGCGCGCAACCTGTACGGCATCGACCGGTGGGGCGCGGGCTATTTTTCCGTCAACGACGGCGGCGAGGTCTGCGCCGATCTGGAGCCTCAGGAGGGCGGCGACATCGTGCGCGTCAGCATCGCCGGGTTGATGCGCGACCTGAAGAAGACCCACTCGGATCTGCAGATGCCGCTGCTGTTTCGTTTCAGCGACATCCTGCACTCACGGATCGAAGAGCTGAACGTCTCGTTCCGTCGCGCCATCGCCGAGCAGAACTACACCGGCCAATACCGCGGCGTGTACCCGATCAAGGTGAACCAGCAGCACCAGGTGATCAGCGAGGTGGCCAGCTTCGGGCGCGAATTTCAGTACGGCTTCGAGGCCGGCAGCAAACCCGAACTGATGGCCGCCCTGGCCTACATGCATGACCCGAAGGCGCTCATCATTTGCAACGGCTACAAGGATCGGGAGTTCATCGACCTCGCCCTCGGCGCCTGCAAGATGGGGCTCCAGGTGGTCATCGTGCTCGAAATGCCCGACGAACTGCCCTTGATCCTGGAAAGCGCCGCCGCCCTTGGGGTCGAACCGCTCCTCGGCGTGCGCATCCGCCTCTCCGCCAAAAGCGGCGGCCACTGGGCCAATTCCGCCGGCGACCGCAGCCCGTTCGGATTCTCGTTCCCGCAGCTGATGCGACTGCTCGATGACCTGCGGGCGCACGGCAAACTCGACTGGATGCGGCTGCTGCATTTCCACCAAGGCTCGCAAATCCCGAAAATCCAGACCATCCGCCAGAGCGCGATGGAGGCGGCCCGGGTCTATGTCCAGCTCGTCAAGGAAGGGGCGAAGATGGGGTTCATCGACCTCGGCGGCGGCCTCGCGGTCGACTACGACGGCTCCGGCTCCAGCTCCAACAGCCGCAACTACGCCCTGCAGGAATACTGCTCGGACATGATCCAGATGATCGCCCAGGTCTGCGACGAGGCCAAGGTCCCCCACCCCGACGTCGTCACCGAATCCGGGCGGGCGGTGGCCAGCTACTTCAGCGTGCTCGTCTTCAACATCCTCGGGGTCACCCAGCTCGACCTCAACGGCCCCAAGGCGCTGGCCATTCCCGCGGATGCGAACATCCAGCTCCGCAGCCTGCACGAGGTCATGTCCAACATCGAGATCCTCGGCCCGCAGGAGAGCTACAACGATGCCGTCTTCTATCGGGATGGCCTGCGCCAGCTCTTTTCGCTCGGCGTCATCGGCATCCGCGAGGTCTCGCTCGGCGAGGAGATCTTCTGGCAGATCATGACCCGCGTCTCGGCCAAGACGAAATCGATGAAGTCGCCGCCCAAGGCGCTGCGCGAAATCCGCAACTCCCTGGCCGATTTTTATTACGGCAATTTCTCCATCTTCCAGTCGCTGCCCGACTCGTGGGCCATCGACCAGCTTTTCCCGGTCATGCCGATGCACCGGCTCGACGAGTCGCCGTCCCGCGAAGCGGTCATCAGCGACCTGACCTGCGACTGCGACGGCGTGCTTGAGCACTTCACCGGCAAGGAGCGGGACAAGGTGCTGCCGGTGCACGAACTGCGGGAGAGCGACGACTACCTACTTGGTGTCTTTCTGGTCGGCGCCTACCAGGAGTCGCTCGGCGGCCTGCACAACCTTTTTGGTGACACCAATGTGGTCTCGGTGAAGCTGGAGAACGGCCAGCCGAAGTGCGAGGTTCACTACCGTGGCGACACCGTGGGTGAAGTCCTCAGCTACATGGAATACACCCCGGCCGCCCTCGTCGAGCGCTTCACCATGTTCGCCGAACGGGCCCAGGCCGAAGGACGGATCACCGCGATGGAAAAGCGGCGGTTGGTCGACGGCTACCGGACCGGCATGGAAGGCTACACGTATTTCGAGTCGTAGGTGGCGTAGCGTGGGCCGACGGCACGACCGCGTCGGCCACGCCGTGGCCGTCCCACATCTTCCGGGCGGCGGCGAAATGAGTCCGGGCCTTGGCCTCGTCCCTCTCCGCCAGCGCGGCCAGAAGCAGCAGATCGGCGTACGATTCCCAGCCAGGAAACGGCTCGGGCATCACGATCTCGGTTTTGATCACTTTGGCCCCCCTCGTGCCTGACCTCGATCAGCTCGTACCGGCGGAACGGCAGCGGTGCCCGCGACTCTCCGAGGACAATTTCGATCTTAGCCGACTCGGTCACCCCGCAGCGCCGGATGGCCGCGCGGATTTTCGCGGACACGCCGAAATGCGAGGAGGAGCGTCCATCGGCACCCACCCCGCCGGCATTCAGCCCAGCAGTTTTTCGGCCAGGGCCAGGTCCTGCGGATGGGTGATCTTCAGGTTGGGCGAGGTGGAGGCGACCAGGTGCACCGGATGACCCGCAGCCTGCACGGCCGAAACCTCGTCGGTCGGTTTTTCTCCGCGGACGAGGGCTGCCGCATACGCTTCGCGCAGCAGGGCCGTGCGGAAAACCTGCGGTGTCTCCATGGCCCAGAGGTGGTCGCGGTCGACACCGGTGGTCACGCGGCCCGCGGCGTCGGCCCGCTTCAGGGTTTCGACCACCGGGTGGGCGAGGCTGGCCGCGCCCGAGAGGCGCGCCTCCGCGACGACCCGGCGGAGGTCGCCGGCGCTGACCAGCGGCCGCGCGCCGTCGTGGACCGCCACCAGCACCGAGGATGGGGAGAGCGCCTCCAGGCCGGCGGCCACCGAGTGGTGCCGCTCCGCGCCGCCCCGGACCAAACGCACCGGCACCCCGGTCTCCGCCGCCATCGCCCGCACCCGCGCGGGCCCCTCCTCCCAGCGCTCGGAGCTGGTCACCAGCACGATTTCGCCGAACTCCCCGCAGGCGGCCAGCGCCCGCACCGCGTGCTCCAGCACCGACCGCCCGGCCAGGCTCGCCTCCAGCTTGTTGAACCCCATCCGCCGGCTCGACCCGGCGGCCACGATGATGGCGGATGTCATGCGCAGAGCATTGAGCGGTTCCGCAGGCGCGCAACCGACACCGGCCGCGGCCCGGCGGCGACGCGCGCTCACCGCGCAGCCGCCGCAAGGATGCCGCGCCCACGCAAAGGCCTGTGCACGACCGGCCCGGATGATGGATGAATGATGGATGCGACGAAGGTCTGGACGCACCGCCCAGACCGGGCTTCGTTGAGCACTGATGTCTCTGGAATCCGATCTCATTCAGATGGGCGACCGCGCCCGCGCCGCGGCGCTGGCACTGGCGCTGGTGCCGGCGGCGGAGAAAAACCGCATCCTGCGGGCGATGGCCGACGAGATGATGGCCCGCAAGACCGCCATTCTCGAGGCCAACGCGCTCGACATGGCGGCCGCCGACGCCCACGGCCTGAGCCCGGCGATGAAGGACCGGCTGCTCCTGAACCCCCAGCGCCTGGCCGCCATGGCTGACGGCGTGCGGCAGGTGGCCACACTGCCGGATCCGGTGGGCGAGGTGCTGGCGTCGTGGACGCGTCCCAACGGCCTGCGCATCGAAAAAAAGCGCGTCCCGATCGGCGTCATCGGCATCATTTATGAGGCGCGGCCCAACGTGACCAGCGACGCGGCCGCGCTGTGCTTTAAAAGCGGCAATGCCACCATCCTGCGCGGAGGTAAGGAATCGGTGCACTCGAATGTCGCTATCGCCGCCGCGCTCGAGGCCGGCGGCCTCCGGGCCGGAATGCCGCCCGGCTGCGTCCAGCTCATCTCCACGACCGATCGCGAGGCGGTGCGCCTGCTCTGCGGCATGAACCAGCACCTCGACCTGATCATTCCGCGCGGCGGCAAGAGCCTGATCGAGACCGTGGTCTCGCTCGCCCGGATGCCGGTCATCAAGCATTATGACGGCGTCTGCCACCTTTACGTCGATGCGTCGGCGGATCTGGACATGGCGGTGCGCCTGATCATCAATGGCAAGGCGCAGAAGCCGAGCGCCTGCAATGCCCTCGAAACCCTGCTGGTGCACGCCGCGGCGGCCCCGGCCCTGATGCCCCGGCTCCTGCCCGCGCTGGCCGCGGCGGGCGTCACCCTGCGCGCGGACGAGGGCCTGCGCGCGCTAGTTTCGGACGCCGCCGGCGCCACTATCGAGGCGGCGGCGGAGGCCGACTGGGACACGGAATACCTCGATCTCGTGCTGGCGGCCAAGACCGTCGCCTCGATGGACGAGGCCATCACCCACATCAACTGCCACGGCTCCAAACACAGCGACGTGATCGTGACCGAAAACCCCGCGGCCGCCGAGAGCTTCCTCGCCAGCGTGGACAGCGCCTGCTGTTTTTGGAACGCGAGCAGCCGCTTCAACGATGGGGAGGAGTTCGGCTTTGGCGCGGAAATCGGCATCTCGACCGACAAGCTCCACGCGCGCGGTCCGATGGCCCTGCCCGAACTCACCAGCTACAAATACCTCATTCGCGGCACGGGCCAAGTGCGGGCGTAGCCCGGAGCGAGCCGGTGCCGATCAGCGCGGCGGCCCCTTTTTGGCCGCCTTGGGCTTGGCCGCGGACTTTTTCGCGGTGGCGGCCTTTTTGGCGGCCGGTTTTTTGGCGGCGGGCGCTCCTGACTTTTTCGCAGCGGGTTGCTCGGCGTCCGGCTGGCGGGCGGCGGTTTCTTCCGCGTCGTCGCGGGTCTGGGCTTGGGCCGCGGTTTCACCGGGCCGGCGGAGGGCGGCGCCGCCGGGGGCGACGTGTTTGGCGGCGGGTTTCCAGAAGACCGGCTGCTTCAGGGCCAGGCTGTTCCACGGCATGCCGGCGGCCTCCCAGCGGCGGCGCCAGGTCTCGTACGAGATGCCTTCGTCGTCATCATTGACGCCGAATTGGAATCCGCACGATGGGCAGATTTCGAACGAACCGCCTCCGAATTCACTCCGGGGGGGTTCACTCAGTTTTGGATAATCGCAGACAGGACAGATGAAGCCGGCGGCCATGGCGGGAAAAAAGGGCGGTAGGGGTGAGCAGGGAGGAATGAATCGAGAGTCGGGCGGATGAAGGAAGGCTGTTCTTGAAGGAGGTTCCGCCGATGTCCAATAAAAAAAGCGATGGATCTGTCGCCGGTGCCTGGATGAAGGGCGGCACGGGCGCTCAGCGCCCGTCCGGAGTGGCGTCCGGCTTGAGTCGGACCGGACGCCCGGGCTGGCGGTCAAAATATCCGGGGCTGTCCGGCTTGAAGTACGTTTTGGCGAGTCCGTTGCGGTTGTAGGCGGCGAAGGCGCGGGTCTTGTGATCCCAGACACGGAGGGTGCCGTCGGGATCGAGTTTGGCGGGCAGCCCCTCGGCTTTGGCCCGTTGCAGAAAGTGCCAAGCCTGAGCGGCGTAATCTTCGGACGAGGTGGCGGCAAAATCGCGGCCGTGCCGCTCATAGTGGTCCCGAAGGGTGGCGACCGCGCCCCACGTCTGGCGGGCGGGCGGAGCCGCGGCCGGGCCGGCCGGCTTCGCCTCACCGGCGGCCGGGCGGGCGGCGGCCGGCGGCGCAGCCGCGGCCCGCGGTGCCCGGGCGGCGCCCGCGGCGGCTCCAGGCACGGCCAGAAAACTGCCCTCACGGAGCGGGCGCCGGGCCGTGCCGACCGAATAAAAATACCGCGCCCCGGGCTTCAGGCCGTCCAGGCGGACCTGATGAAGGGTCGAGACCGCCTCCGCCTCCGCCCGGCGATTGAGCAGGCTCTCGTTCAGGCCGAACCGCACCGTCGCGCCGGCGGGCACGTCGGTTTTCCAGCTGACCGTCGCGGAGGTGCCGGCCACTTCGACCCGCGGCCCCTCCACCACCTCCACTGCCCCCAGCCAGGCGGGCCCGAAGCAGAGCAAAAACAGGCAGAGACGAAATTGAAATCCCATGAAATCAGAGGCTATCGGAACCGCCGACTCCGCCAATGGGAAAATTTCCTTTTGCACACCGGCCCAAAGCAGCTTAACACTCCCGCCCGCCAAATCCGGTGGGAAGTATTGTTTTTATCCCAGAGCCGCCATGATCGCCCGCGACATCCTCGAGAAAATCGAAAAAGAGCACATGAAGAATGCGGTCACCCCGTTCCGCGTGGGTGACACGATCAAAGTGCACACCAAAGTCATTGAAGGTGGCAAGGAGCGTCTCCAGGCCTTCCAGGGGATCGTGCTCGCCCGCCGCGGCACCGGTCTCAACGCCAGTTTCACGGTGCGGAAGATCAGCTACGGCGAGGGCGTGGAGCGCGTGTTTCCCCTGCACAGCCCGGCCGTGGACCGCATTGAAATCATCAGCCAGGGCAGCGTCCGCCGGAGCAAACTCTATTACCTGCGCGACCGCGTGGGCAAAAGCGCGACCAAAGTCAAAGCCGTCGGCCGCGCCAACACCGTGGCCGCCGCCAATGCGGTGGTCGCCGATGCCAACGCCGCCGCCGCCGCAGTGGCTGCCGCGGCCGCCGCGGCCAGCGCCGCCGCCGAGGCTCCCGCGGCGGAGGCCGCCGCCGAATAAGCGCCCCAGCGCCTCCGGCACCCCCCTCCGAGCGGCGGCGCCGGTTTTCTCCAGTTTTTCGTTCCGCACGAGCCGCTTCCCCGCAGGGAGCGGCTCGTGTCTTGGGGGGGGCGGGCGCGCGGCGCGCCCCCATTTTCCTGATCCCCCATGAACTGGATCCTCGGCATCGACCTTGGCGGCACCGACATCAAGTGCGGTGCCTTCTCGCCGGCGGGCCAGCTGCTGGCCCGCCGGCTGGTTTCGACGCGAGACGGGGAAACCATGGAGGGCGGGCACCCCGCCTTCGTCGAGGAGGTGCGGCGCGCGCTGCCCAGCCTGGCCAAGGAACTCGGAGGGATGCCACCGCGCCGCGCGGGGGTGGCGGCCCCGGGGCTCGCGGCGCGCGACGGCACCCACATCGCCTTCATGCCCGGGAGGTTGCGCGGACTGGAGAAATTGAACTGGCAGCAGGCGCTGGACCACCCCGAACCGGTGCCGGTGCTCAATGACGCGCACGCCGCACTGCTCGGCGAAGTCTGGCAGGGGGCCGCCCGCGGGCGGCGCGATGTCGTCCTGCTCACGCTCGGAACCGGAGTGGGCGGGGCCATTGTTTCGGATGGCCGCCTGCTCAAGGGGCATCTGGGCCGCGCCGGGCACCTCGGCCACCTGACCGTGGACCACCACGGCCCCCCCACGGTCGCCGGCACCCCGGGAGGCATCGAGGTGGCCATTGGCAACGCCACCGTGGGCACCCGCACGGGGGGGAAATTCGCCATGACCCGCGACCTGGCCGCCGCCGCGCTCGCCGGCGATGCGCTGGCCCGGGCCGTGTGGGACGAGTCCGTCCACGCCCTGGCCGCCCATCTCGCCGGGGTGATCTGCGCCCTGGATCCGGAGATCATCGTGATCGGCGGCGGCATCGCCGAACTTGATGACTTTCTTTTTGCGCCCCTGCGCGCCCATCTCGATACCATGGAGTGGCGGCCGAACGGCCACCGGGTGGAGCTCCAGAGGGCGGCGCTCGGCAACTGGGCCGGCGCTTACGGCGCCGCGTTTAACACGCTGTCGCCTCTCCATTAGGCGACTCGCTACCTGAAAAAATGCCCAACGACTTGTCGGTCCCGATGAAACTGGACGACGATGCGTCGGCGACACCGGTTTGAGCAAACCCCGGTTCGAGGCCGTCGCGACGGCGGGCCGACTCAGTGGCTGGCTCGAACGCGAAAGTAACGGCTTGCCGGGGAGGTGGAGGGAACCGTGAAGGTGAGAGCGTCTCCGGTGCCGGTGAGCGCGGCCAGGCCGGTATCAGCCCAGATGCCTTCAGCCAGCGTCTCCGAACGCCAGAGCGTGTAGGTGCAGTTTGTGACGCTGGGGAAGCTGATGAGGAGGTCAGTGCCGCTGCGAACGACGGTGGCGACTTCGAACGCTCCCCCATCCGGGAGGTAGCTGTACGCGCCGGATGGGCCCGGCACGACCATCTCGCGGCCGGTCCACACCGCCGTGTGTGAAAAGCTTGGATTGGGGAAGGGGCCGGTCGACGGGAGCGGCGTCGGCACCGGCCGCCGCCACGCGTCCATCGCCATTGCCCGGTGGGCGGTCGCGACGAACAAAAGCAGTAGGCACATTCGTGCGCTGATGATGTTCATGGCGGGCTTATTTGGCGGGAGAAGGAATATGCCTTGATCGGTTTACAGAAAATCATTGGGCTCGGCAACATTTTTACGCCCGCCGGTTCCGGCCCTCCAGGGTTTCCGCAGATGGGAAAGACGGATTAAATCAGGTGCTGATGGTTGATGATTCGGATGGCGCCCCACTTGTTGGCGGCGAAGTCCTCTGTGGCCTGGGTAAGGCTGTGGTGTCCGGCCTTGCGCACCGGGGCGAGCAAGGCTGTGCGCAGCAAGCCGAGGGCTTGAACGGCATTGGGGTTTCGTTACACGAGCAGGCGAATCCGCACAGTCTCGAGGATCTCCTGTTCGGGCAGGGCGGGCATGCGAAATCGGCTTCTGGCCATACCTAGATCTGCCCCTCCAAGCCTAAAATGTCGAGCAATTTGTCCTTAAGCTAACTTACTTTACACTGATTGTGATTTTGTAAAAATCCGCCGTGGCGCAAAGCTTTTTTGCGCGCAGGGGCGTCAGTTTGGATCGAGGACCAGGGTGCGATCGTCGTCACCGACACCGCCCTCTCCGCCCCGGGCCATGGGTGGTTCTGGCGGCGGGTCGCGATGGACCCGTGATTGGAGCGCCCGCGCCCGACGGCTGCTCTTGACGGGGGCGCGCGGGCCGCGCTTACTGCTGAGCCGTGGACGCCTCCGACAACAACCAACCCTCCCCCAGCCTGTTTCAGCGCAAGGTGCTGTGGGGTGCGGTCACCGGATTGTCGATCGTCCTCATCGGCGCGGTCGGCGTTTTTCTCATCTGGCTGGGCATGCGCGTGCTTGTCTTTCTCCAGCCTGTGCTCGTGCCTCTCGCTGTCGCCGGCATCATCGCCTATCTCTTGGAGCCGCTCATTCGCAAGCTGACTGACCGGGGGGCCCCGCGGATGCGGGCGATGCTGATCATCTTCACCGCCTTTCACCTGATGATCGTCCTGCTGGCGACCATGGTGGTGGTGCCGGCCGTGCGCCAATCGACCAGGTGGTTCGAAAACCGCGAGGTTGCCGACCTCATCGAAAACGTCCGGTCCTTCTCCGACAAGGCCTTTGGGTCGATCGACAGGTTCTGGGAGCGGTTCAGCCTGAACAAGGCGGCACCGGCACCGGCTCCCGCTGAAGAGGTGGCCGTGATGCCCGCGGAGCGCGCGCCCGCCGGGCCGGTGCCGCCGCCCGCGCCCGCGCCCGCGGTGGCCCCGGGACCGGCCGAACCGGCGGCCGCCGCTCCCGAGGCCGGACCCGGGGGGTTCAGCTCCCGGCAGTGGCTGCGCGCCAACACCCAGGTGCTGATGAAAAAAGTCGGCACCTTCGCGGCCAGCGGGTTCACCGGGTTTCTCGGCCTCGCCGGCTACATCGTCGGCTTTTTCCTCGTGCCGCTGTATCTATATTATTTCCTTAAGGAGAGCGACACCATCAAACGGACGTGGAGCGATTACCTGCCGCTGACCGAGTCGCGCTTCAAAAGCGAGGTCGTGAGCACTCTTAATGAGATCAACGGCTACCTGATCGCCTTCTTTCGCGGGCAGATGCTGGTCAGCCTGATCGACGGCCTGCTCGTCGGCCTCTGCCTCAAGCTGATCGGTTTGCCCGGCGGCCTGCTCATCGGCATCTTTGTCGCGTTGTTAGGGCTGCTGCCGTATGTCGGCAGCCTGGTGTGCTGGATCCCGGCGGTCCTGATCGCGATCAGCCACTTTGGCCAGAGCGCTCCGGGCCCGGGCGGCGTGTCCGGAGCCGACATCCTCGATCCCTCCACCGGTGCGGTCGTCCGCCATTACGTCAATACGTGGAGCCTGTTTCCCGACCAGATCTGGGTCTATCCGCTCATCGTCAGCGCCATCTTTGTCGTCGTCCAGCAGGTTAACAGCTTTGTCACCCAGCCGAAGATCGTCGGCGATTCGGTGGGACTCCATCCGCTCACGGTCATCTTTTCCGTGCTGTTCTGGTCGCTGCTCATCGGCGGCTTTCTCGGTGTGCTCCTGGCGGTGCCGCTGACCGCATCGCTCAAGGTTCTCTTCCGTCGCTACGTCTGGGAAAAACGGCTGCAGCAGGCCACGGCCGCGGGGCAGGCCGCGGCCGAGGAGGCTGAAGCCGCCGCGCCGGCGGCCGGGCCGGCGGGAGCGTGACCGGGGCCGGGGCCGGGGCCGGCTGCACGGCGCGGGCGCGGCGGCCGGGCCGGCGGGAGCGTGACCGGGGCCGGGGCCGGGGCCGGCTGCACGGCGCGGGCGCGGCGGCCGCTGGCGCGGGGCGGCTGAGGGAAAGTGATGGAAGCAGGGGGCGAGGACGGCGGCCTCCGTTATTTGTCCAGCACCTCGAGTTCCTCGTGTGTCCACGGGTCGGTGCGGTCCCCGGTCTGCTCGCGGATGCGGGTGATCTCCGAGGCGCTGACCGCGCGCTTCCATCCATGCCAGCGTTCGCCGGCGTAGGTGAGCACTTGGGCGATTTGTTCATCCGTGTGCGTCTTTTCCAGCGGCGGCATCAGGCCGGCACCGTAGCTGACGCCATTGATCGGGCCGGTCTGGCCCTTGAGGAGAATGCGGGCGAGCACGCCGATATTGCCGTTGTCGGCCATCCAGGCCGATTGGGCGAGCGGCGGTGCCAGCATCGTGTCGGCCGCCTTCACGCCCAGGCCGTCGAGCCCGTGGCAGGCCATGCAGAGGTTTTCATAGACTAGGCGGCCGCGGCGCGCGGTGTCGCTCAGTTTGTTTTGGAGGATCTCGGAGTCGTCGTGTTTTCGCACCGCGGCGACGAGCGGGAGAGGCCGGCTGCCCGGTTTGAAGGTGGCGGGTTGTCCGGCGGCGCGCCAGGCGAGGAAGACCTGGGTGGCGACCTGCGCCTCGGGGTCGACGGCGAGCGGGGTGACGGCCTCCACCGTGGACGCGTCGTTTTGGGCGAGCCACGGCTCGGCCAACTGCACGGCGGCGCGGCGCACCCGGGGGTGCGGGTCCTTGAGGGCGGCGAGCACGAATTCCTTTTTCAGCGCCTCCAGGCCGCGCAGGGTCCAGAGCGAATGGAGGCGCCCATTGGGGTCGGGGTCCTGCGTCATCTTCTCGAGGGTGGGTACGGCGGAGGGGCCGCCGCGGGAAACGATGAGCATCTGGGCGGTGTCGCGCCACCAGCCGTTCGGGTTCGCGAGGTGGGTGACAAGCTGCGCCGGGGACTCGTCGAGCATCCGCGGGAGCCGGCCGGCGGGCGCGCCCTCGGGCAGCAGGCGGTAGATGCGTCCGTGGCGCGCGACTTTGATCATGCCCCAGCGCTTCACGCGTTGATAGCGTTCGACCCAGAGCTCCAGCTTGTTCTTCCGGTAGTCCTCGACGTAGCGGGCGCGCAGCTCCGGCGTGACGGCGGTGGGGAACCACTCCTTTTCCTGAATGATGCCGCGGTAGAGATCGGCGATATAAATGCCGCCATCCGGGCCGCTCTCGGTCCACACCGGGCGGAAGTACGCGTCCTTCGCGCGGATGAACTCGCTGCCGGGAAAGGCGTTGTGAGCCGTGCCCTGGCCGTCCTGCCAGGTGAAGCGGGTCATGCGGATGAGCCGGCCCACGGGTTCGCAGCCGAGGGCATTGCCGTACCACTCGGGAAAGAGGGGGCTGCGCACCACCGTCTGCCCGCAGGTGGCGGAAAAATGGGTGAGTTGCGCCTGCCGCTCCACGTCGTAGCCGCCGTCGCTGTAGTCCCACACCGGGCAGATGCCCCACGGGCGGAAATAGCCGTCCTCGTGCTCGGGGAGGTCGAGAATCGGGTATCCCGCCGGCAGTTGAAACGAATGTGCGGGGTTCGCGCCGCCGCCCCAGCTGCACACCAACCGCCCGTCGTCGTCGCGCGCCAGGCCCCATTGGCTGATGCGGCCGCGCGAGTGCGGCATGGCTTCCAGTTTGCCGCCGTTCCAGCGGAAGCGCCGGTCGTTCGTGCAGATCGTGTTGTCGAGGTTCCAGAGCAGTCCGCTTTGCTGATGCTCGATGTTGCCGTGGTCCTCGCCGCCCTGCCACGCCACCTCGCGGCGGTCAGAGACGCCGTCGTGGTTGTCGTCGAAATAGGCCCAGATCGTCTGATCCTTGGTGAAGTTCACCAGCACGCGGTCGTGCATCGGGAGCACCGAGCGGGGAAGGATGACGTTGTCGATAAAAACGGTGCGTTTGTCCATGGCCCCGTCGCCGTCGGTGTCAGTGAGCTTGACCACCCGGCTGACCGGATCGAGCTGGCCGGTCGCATGCTCGTCCTGCATGTAGGTGCGCCATTCGCAGACGTAGAGCGAACCATTGCCGTCGAAGGCGATCATCGCCGGTTCCTCCACCATCGGCTCGCTGGCGACACACTGCAGGCGGTAGCCCTTCGGGACCTCAATGGTCTTGATGGCCTCTTCCGGCGGGAGCACCGGGAAGGTGGTGTCGGGGTTCCATTCGCCCTGCCCGCGACCCGGCACGGGAACGAGGAGAAGCGAAAGGGCGGCACCAAGGCGGAGATGGATCATAAGCGAAAATGAAGATGCCGCGCGCCCTCCCGGGCGCAAGTCCCGCCAAGCCGTCCCCGGTGGCCGCGGCGCGCGGCCCTGAGTGCCCGTGGGGTGCCTCGGCATCGGCCGCCGCGGGGAATGAAATGGCGGGGCGAGAACGCAAATTGGGCGTGCGCCTCCAGCGAAAGACGGTTTAGGATCTCTGCACCTCATGAAACCCGTGCTCCTTTTCCTCCCCCTGCTGGCGACCCTGGTGCTGAGCCGCGCCGAACCGGCCCCGGCGTGGACGCAGTTTCGAGGCCCCAACGCGCAGGGGGTGGCGGTTGGCGCGCAGCTGCCCGACGCTTTTGGCCCGGAGAAACGCGTTTGGTCCGTGGACGTGCCGCCCGGGCATTCGTCGCCGGTGGTCTCGGGCGACCGGATTTTCCTGACGGCGATCGAGGACGATGAGGCGCGGATGCTGTGCCTGGCGACGGACGACGGCCGGGTGTTATGGCGAGGGCTGGTGCCGGGCGATCTTTCGAAGGAGGTGCATCGCACCAGCAGTCCGGTGGCGGCCACTCCGGCGACCGATGGCCACAGGGTCTTTGCGTACTTTCCTTCATTTGGCCTGATCGCGTGGGATATGGACGGGAAAGAGGCGTGGCGGCGGCCGCTGGAGGCGCCCTTTGTGGTCAATGGCAGCGGCACCTCACCGGTCATCGCCGAGGGGAAACTCATCCTCTGCATCGACCAGCAGGGCGGCGGGTCGCTGCTCATGGCGGTGGATCCCGCGGACGGCCGCACGCTCTGGGAAACGGCCCGGCCGGCCGCGGTCAGCAACTATACCACCCCCGTCGTCTGGAAGCGCGGCGGGATCAGCGAAATCATCGTCTCCGGCAACCTGCAGGCGACCGGGTACACGCTCGCCGACGGAAGCGAACGATGGACCGTCGGAGGTCTGGAGGCGGTCAGCGTCTGCCCGTCCCCCGTCGTCACCGGGGAGGCCGTGTATTTCATGTCGCGCAGCCTGGGCGGAGGCGGGGCCATGCCGCCGCAGATGGACAGGCTGTTGATGGCCGGCGATGCGGACAAGGACGGCCGGCTCACCCTCCAGGAAGCGGGTCCGCTGCAAAACGACGGGGCGTTTTCCTTTGTCGACCGCGATCGCGATGGTTTTGTCACGCCCGAGGAACTGACGACCGCGACCGCGTACCTGCGGCGTGCCGAATACGGGCTTTTCGCGCTTCGCGATCCGGTCAGCCAGACCGGCGATCTATCCGACAGTCATGTGCAGTGGCGGCATCAGAAGGGCATTGCCAAGGTCACCTCGCCCGTGCTCGTGAACGGGCGTCTGCTGGTGGTGCAGGACGGCGGCATGGTCACCGCCACCGAGGCCGCCACCGGCCGCGTCGTCTTCGAACGCGAGCGGCTCGGGCCCGATGGCGGCGGCGAGTATTTCGCCTCGCCCATCAGCGACGGCCGCCGTGTCTGCTTTTGCTCGCTGCGCGGCGTGGTCACCATCGCCGAAGCGGCGGACACGCTCGCCATCGTGCATCAGGTCAAACTCGACGGCCCGATCGCCGCCACCCCCGCCCTGGTCGGTTCCCGCCTGTACGTGCGCACGGCCTCAACGCTGTACGCCTTCGGCGAATAATCGCGTGGAGGGCGAACCCCTTCAATCCATGGCAGGTTTTTCACCCCGCGCATGGCCGCGGCCTCGTCGGGCTTTGGGGAGCGCACACGCCGCGCTTTTTCAGCGGGGCCGGGGCGTGCCGGTCTGGGCGGTTACGGCCGGGTGGCGATGACCCGCACGAACAGGGCGGGCATTTCCGCCACGGTGCGGGTGGAGGTCCAGGTCGTGGTCAGGCCCTGGGGGGACCACGTCTGCCCGTGCACGGCCAGTTCCTCCCACCCCGCCAGCGAGCTGCTGTGCTCGCCTTTGAAGACGATGTCATCAGCGGCGGGGTTGCGGGTGGCGTGCAGGCGCAGCCGGCCCTCGGGCGAAATCTCGGTGACCAGTGCGGGGCGGGAGTCGGCCCGGGTGTCGTCGGTGCCGAGCGCGTATTCCATGAGGGCGGACCAGCCATCGCCGTCCTGGTCGGCCGCCGGGTCGGCCGCCGTGAAAAGGGTGGAGTCGAGGCCCCCCGGATGACCGCCGATGGCGGCGGATCGGCGCCACCTGGAGGGGTCGCTGCCCTGCTCGTCAGGATCGGTAAACGGGCTTTTGAGCACCAGGCTGGGTCCGTCGCCATCGGGTTCGGCGGGCCAGCCGGGGGTGGCGGAGTCGCCATAGGTCACGGAAAAAAGGACCTCGCCGCTGACCGAGACGAGGGTCAGCGTTTCTCCCTCGTTGGCCAGCCGCCCCGAATAGACGCCGGCCAGGGGGACCGCCGGGTAGGCCGCGGCGAAGGCTTCGGCGTTGGCGGCCAGCACCAGTCGCGCCCCCGGTGCCAGGGTCGTCTCCCCGAAAACATGCCCTACGCCATCGGTAAAGCGGGCACCGTGCAGCCGGGCCGCCTCCTGGCCTGCATTGGTGATTTCCAAAAATTCGGTCTCATCGCCGGACCCGGGCGGGTTGTAGTGGATTTCCGTCACCAGCAGGCGCGGCTGGTCGAAGTCGTACCCGGCCTGCCCCAACGGGCTCCATTCGCCGCGGCGCAGGACCCGGGCCTTCAGGGTGAGCGGCTCGTTGATGGCGAAGGGCGCGGAGTAAGCCTGGCCCGCGGGCGATCCGCCGGGTGACCGCGGGTCGGAGCCGTCGGTGGTGAAATAAAGGACGCCGTCGTCGTTCGGGTGATCGAGGCTGACGAGGGTCCCGGGCGCGACGCGGCCCGCGGCTGGAGTGACGGAAGGCGCCTGGGTTTCCGGCCATAAGCCGGCGGCGCGGGCGTGCTCGAGGAAAACGGCGGTCCGGCCCGAGCCGTTTCCGAGCCAGTCGGTCCAGAACCACTGGCTGAACGACTGGCCGGTGGCCGCCTGCAGTCCGGCTTCCATCGGCTCGCGCAGCCGGGTGTACAGGGCGGTGAGCGGCTCGGCGGCCAGCGGGCCGTCGTTGAAGAAGTGGCGCTGAAGGCGGTCGGCGCAGAGCAGGCGGAACTCGGGGTTTTGGCAAAACCGGCGGAAGACGAGGCGGACGACAATCTCGTCGGTGGTCATGGGGGGCTCTTGGGCCGTGGACTCCGGGACCAGCAGCTGGTTGCTGAACGAATTGTGGTCGGGCGACTGGCCGAAGGTCCCGAAGGCCGCTTCGGCGTCCCACAGGCTGAAGCGCCAGCGGGCGCCCGGACGACGCTCCCGGGCGCACACGAAGTTGTTCTCCGGCCAGTCCTGGGTGGCCGCCCACGCGTTGAGGAGGGCGTAGTCGGCCACATTGATCTGGTCCCAGGTGGCGGCCGCTGTTTGGTAATGGGTCGGGTCGGTGAGATCGTGGTTTCGGAACCAGTCCATCATCTCGCGATAGGCTGCGTCGTCGCCGTCCTCGAAGTTGAAGACGTAATTGACGTCCCAGTCCTCATCCGAGCTGTGGAATTCCTGGAAGAATTCTTCCCGCGGCCGCTCGGTGAGGTTGTAGTGGCCCTTCCACCGGCCATTGACGAAGAGGTTGGCGAGCAGGCCGAGCGGGGAAGGGTGATGACCGATGTCCGCGCCCATGGCATGGAACAGTCGGCGCATGAATTCATCGAGAATGAACGGGTTGTAGGGGTCGTTTTTGCCGGCGCGCAGCCGGAACGACTCCCAATTTTGGAGGGTTGAGCCCGGGATGAAGCCCTCCTGGCGCAGGGATTTTTTGCCAAAATCGCCGCGAAAATGCACGTTCATCTGCGGCTTGTTGAACCAGTCGCCCAGCCACGGGCCCGGTTCCAGGTGGAGCAGGGTCTGCCGGGTGCGGGACCAGGAGCTGCCGGCGAAGCGCAGGCCGACGGTCGACCGGACCGCCGGGGAGGGGAACCCGAAGGCCCCGGGCGGTACGATTGCAAATTCCGCCGGACGCTCAAAAGCCCGGCCGCGCATCAGGCAGAAATTGTAGTTCGCCCCCGGATCGAGCGGCTCCCAGACTGCGTCGACATGGTGCCCGCCGACCAGCGAAAACACCCCGTTGGGCGGATAGAACGTCCGTCCGGCCTCGCCGCTTAAAAAGATCGAGGCCAGCGCCCGGTAGCCGGCGGGAAAATCCACTGCGTACGTGCGGGTCACGATCTCCGAGGGCAGGTGGTTGGGGGCGAACGCGCGGGCGCGCACCACTCCCGACGCGGGCGGCGAGCCAAAGCCGGCAGGAAGCTCTGCCGGCGGCGAGAGCAGCCGGCCTGGAATGATGGTGGCGGCAGGGTGGCCGGGGCCGGTCCATGCGACGCTCAGGGTGTCGCCCGCGGCATCCTCGGCCTGGAGGGCCTCGAAATAATACGCCTGACCGGCCGTCAGGGCGATCGGCTCGCTCCGCTGGCCCGCCTCCCCCGGCGTGTCAAAGTTGCGGTACGGGGTCCATCCGTCGATCCAGCAGCGGAGGCGGGCACCGCTGCGGCTGGCATTGCCGCTGAGCCAGAACTGGCCGCGGTCATCGGAGGCAATCCAGAACGTGTACTCGCCGGTGGCGGGGGCGTGGATGAAGCCGCTGATCCGCTGGACGTAGGAGTTGCCCACGTTCAGGGGGGCTTCGAGCTGGTCCACGCGGGTGACCGAATCGGCCGGGCGCGACGGCAGTCCGGACTGGGCGTAGGGGGTGTCGAACCAGGCTTCGCGCAGCGCGTACCCAAGGCCGGGGCCCGGTGAGGCGACGGGATCGAACGGACCGGCGTAGGCACGACCGCGAGTCAGCGTGGGGTCGCTGCCGTCGAGGGTGTAGCGCACGACGGCACCCGGCGTGGCCGAGTCGATGGCGACGCGCAGGGGGCCCTGGTGGTAACCGGTGTCGTGGTCCAGAACCGGCGGTGCCGTGCGGGCGATGGCTCCGGTGTCTCCGCGATTGGCGGCACCTGGGGTTGCTTGGGCGTGGTAGCGATACAGACCGGCACCGGGGACCCGGCCCCAGGTGTGGAAGAAATCCCTGGGCGGCATGCCGGCCACTTCGCTGACGAGTCGTCCGGTGGCGTCATGCAGGGCCAGGAAGGGGTCGGTGGGGACGAGCGTGAAGGAGGCGTGGAGCAGGCCGCCCGGGGACTGCCGGTCCCGGCCGGAGCAGGCCACCACCAGGTACCCGCCGGGCTCAATGCGAGTGCCGGACGGCAGCGTCCAGCGGGACCCTGGCGGCGGTTCGTTGGCGAGGGTCCAGCCGTCCAGGCTGACCGCGGTCGCGGCGGGGTTGTGGAGTTCGATCCAGTCGTAAAAGGCGGGCACCGCGTCCGGGTCGGCGACGGAAAAATCCGCTGGGTCCAGCAGTCCCCCACTGGGTTCATGGGTGCCGATGACGTAGGAGAACGTGTCGGTGGCGCGGAGCAGGGTGCGGGGAGTCGCCCCCTGCGTGCGCAGGCTGACGGCGCAGCGCATCCGGTCGGCTCCGGGGATGGTCTGGGCGGGGGTGAGGCCGTCGGCGGCGGTCGCATTGTTGTGCACCTGGATGGCGAGCACATTGAGGCCGGGGCGAAGCAGGGAACCGGCCGGGCCACCCACCGCGATGGTTTCTTCGCCGGCGGCCGGACGGGTGTTGAAGGTGGGCTGGTCGGCAAAGACAAAAGTGCCCGCGGCCCCCAGCGCGCGCCGGGCGATTTCCCGGCCGTTGAGGAAGGCCACGAATCCATCGTCGTAATCGATCAGCAGTTCCAGGGGGGTGCCGGCAGCGGCGTCGCCTGCAGCGAGCGAAAATTCTCCGCGCAGGTAGAAACTCACGGCCCGGCCGGCCATCGCCGCACCCAAATCCGTGCCGTGGCCGGCCGGGCCGAAGCCGAATGGGCCGGGGCCGCGGTGCCAGTGGGCTGGCGGGGCGAAGTCGACCGCGGGCCAGGCCACGCCCGACCCCAGCGCCGGCCGGCCGGCGGCGTCAAAAAGCAGGGCGCGATCAGAGGCGGCGGCCCCCACCTCGTTGATGACGACATCCTGGGCGGTCAGGGGGTGAAGGACGCCCGGGAGGCCGCACCAAGTCGCTAGGCCGGCGATGAATACCTGCGAGGAAAAATGGGGCATGAGAAGGGAGCGGCCGAGCATAGCAGGGGACTGTCTCCGGCCCGGGGGCTTCGTCAAAAGCTCTGCGTTTCCGTTCGGCACCCACTCTCACGCTGCCGCCGCCTTGGCTCCCCGCCGATAAATCAGCCAATACACCAGTCCGACCATGCCCGCGCCGCCGACGAGGTTTCCGAGCGTGACTGGAATGAGGTTTTGGACGAATCCGGACCAATCGAGCGCGGCCAGCTGCGGGCTCGCGCCGGGAAAGTCGCCGCGCAGCAGGATCCCGAGCGGGATGAAATACATGTTGGCGATGCAATGCTCGAAGCCGCAGGCCACGAAGGCGGCAATCGGAAAGACGATGGCGATCGCCTTGTCAGTGACGGTGCGCCCGGCCATGGCCAGCCAGACGGCGAGGCAGACGAGCAGGTTTCCGAGAACCGCCTTCACAAACGCCTCGCCCAGCGGCAGCGAGCACTTGGCGGCCGCGATGGCGACCGCGGTCTCGCCGACCGCGCCGTGATTCATCTTCGCATGGCCCGAATACGCCACCAGCGCGGCCAGGCCCACCGCCCCGACCAGGTTGGCCGCATCGACCATGGCGAGGTTTTGCGCCAGCCGGCCCGCGGTAATGCGCCGCGAGACACAGGCCATCAGCAGTAAATTATTTCCCGTGAACAATTCCGCGCCGGCCACCACCACCAGGATCAGCCCCAGGGAAAAAACCACGCCCCCAAGCACCCGCCCCGCCGCAAACCCCAGGCCCGCATCGCTCGCCACCAGCGTGAAAAACATCGCCCCGAGTCCGATGAAACCGCCCGCCAGCACCCCCAGCGCCAGCAGCGAAACCAGCGGCAACTCCGCTTTGGTCACGCCGACGTTTTCGACGCGCTCGGCAATCTCCCGCGGGGAATAACAATCGAAGCCAAACATTTCCAAGCTGTCTGACGCCAGCGGGACCATGTCAAGACTGTCGCCACCGCTCCCGGGATCGTCGACGTGTCAAAAGATGTTCCCCTCGCCGGCCCGCCTGCTGTAGGTTTCGCCTTTTATGGCTTCGAACACTGCCTGGTCATGGGTCCCCTGTCTTTTGCTGCCGCTGATCCTGCGGCCGGTCCTCGCGCTGTCCGAGGGGACACCGCCTCCAGCTTCGCCGCCGCCGCGGCCGAACGTGTTGTTCATCGCCGTCGACGACATGAACAACGACCTCGGGTGCTACGGGCATCCGCTGGTGAAAACGCCGCACGTCGACCGCCTGGCCGCCCGCAGCGTGCGCTTCGACCGCGCGTACTGCCAGTTTCCCCTCTGCTCGCCCAGCCGCACCTCGCTGATGACCGGGCGGCGGCCGGAGGCCACCGAGGTTTTCGACTTGGCGCGTCATTTCCGGGCCGCCCTGCCGGACGCCGTCACGCTCCCGCAGTTATTCATGAAAAACGGCGATCACGCCGCGCGCGTCGGCAAGATCTATCATTACGGAAATCCCGGGCAGATCGGCACCGACGGTCTCGACGACCCGGCCTCGTGGCACGAACGCCACAATCCCCGGGGTCGCGACAAGGACGAGGAACCTCTGCTGACCAACCACACGCCGAAGCGCGGGCTGGGCAGTTCGATGAGCTTTATGCGGGCCGAGGGAGCCGACGAGGAGCAGACCGACGGCCTCGTCGCCACCGAGGTGATCCGGCTGCTGGAAGCGCGTCGGCAGGAGCCGTTTTTCATCGCGGCCGGCTTCTATCGGCCGCATTGCCCGTACATCGCGCCGAAGAAATACTTCGACCTCTATCCGCTGGAGAAAGTCACGATGCCGGCGGGCCCCTGGGACTACCTTGCCAGCGTGCCGGCACCCGCACTGCGGTCGAGCCAGCCGCATCCCTGGCTGGGCTTGAACGAGCTCCAGGTCCGCGAGTGCCTGCAGGCGTACTGGGCGACGATCTCGTTCGTGGATGCGCAGGTCGGGCGCCTGCTCGATGCCCTCGATCGGCTCGGGCTCGCGGAAAACACCATCGTCGTCTTCTGGAGCGACCACGGCTACCACGTTGGCGAGCACGGCATGTGGCAGAAGATGAGCCTATTCGAGAACTCCGCGCGGGTGCCGTTGATTGTCGCCGCCCCCGGCGGTAACGCCCGCGGGGCGGCCTGCGGCCGGACGGTGGAATTGCTCGACCTGTACCCGACGCTGGCCGACCTCTGCGGCCTGGAGGCTCCGGCCGGATTGGACGGCCGCAGCTTGTGCCCGCTGCTCGACGCCCCGGACGCCGCCTGGGACAAACCCGCCTTCACCCAGGTCTGGCGCGGGACCTACCCCGGCCACAGCATCCGCACCGAACGCTTCCGCTACATCGAATGGGATCACGGCCGCCTCGGCGCGCAGTTGTACGATTACGAGGACGATCCCGGGGAGAAGCGCAACCTCATCGACGAGCCGCCGCCCGCGGCCATGGTGGCGGACTTGCGCGGGCGGGTGCGCGCCCACTGGGCCGAGGAATACCGCCCGCAGCCGGCCCCCGACGGAGCCAGCCCCCGCAACAAATGAAACGACCACTCCTGATTTCACTCCTCCTGCTCGCCGTCCTGCCATCGGTCCGGACCGTGGCCGCCGCGCCGGCCAGTCCGGGCAAGCCGAACATCGTCGTCATGCTGGTCGATGACATGGGCGTGATGGACACCTCCGTCCCGTTCCTGACCGATGCCGCGGGCCGGCCGCAGCGCCATCCACTCAATGACTTTTACCGCACGCCGGCGATGGAGCGGCTCGCGACTCGCGGCGTGCGGTTCAACAATTTTTGCGCCATGAGCGTCTGCTCGCCCAGCCGGATCTCGATCCTGACCGGGCAAAATGCCGCGCGCCACCGCACCACCAACTGGATCAACCCCGACCAGAACAACGCCGGTCCGTCCGGTCCGCCCGCCTGGAACTGGCTGGGGCTGAAAAGGCATGACGTGACCCTGCCTCGGCTGCTCCAGCAGGCGGGGTATCGCACCATCCACCTCGGCAAAGGCCACCTCGGCCCCCGCGGCTCCGAGGGGGAGGAGCCGAAGAACGCGGGCTTCGACATCAACATCGGCGGCTGCTCGATCGGCCAGCCCGGCAGCTACCACGGCGCGAAAAACTACGGAGCGGGCAGCCCGAACGCCCGTCACGCCGTGCCGCACCTGGAAAAATACCACGGCCGCGAAACCTTCCTCACCGAGGCCCTGACCCTGGAGGCGAAGGCTCAGGTCACCGCCGCCGTGCAGGACGGTCAGCCGTTTTTTCTCCACTTCGCCCACTACGCCGTGCACGCGCCCTTCGATGCCGACCCCCGCTTCGCCGCGCATTATACGAACTCCGGCCGTCCACCCCAGGCCCAGGCGTTTGCCACCCTCATCGAAGGCATGGACACGTCGCTCGGCGATCTGCTCGACCACCTCGACCACCTGAACATCGCCGAAAACACCCTGGTCATCTTCCTCGGCGACAACGGAACCGACGCCCCGCTCGGCGGTCCACACGAGGTCGCCTGCGCCGCCCCGCTGCGGGGGCGCAAGGGGTCGCACTACGAGGGCGGCATGCGCGTGCCGTTCATCGCCGCCTGGGCCGCCGCCGCGGCCGATTCCCCGCACCAGCAGCGCCTGCCAATCGCCGTCGGCACCATCCAGAGCCAGTTGGCCGCCGTCTATGACCTGTTGCCCACGCTCCTGAAGGTCGCCGGCCAGGCACCACCCGCGGGTCACGTCGTCGACGGGGCTCCACTCGACACGCTGCTGGCCGGCCGCCCCGACCCGTCCCGCCGCGAATCGTTCCTGATGCACTTTCCGCACGCCCCGCACCGCAGCGATTATTTCACCAGCCACCGCCACGGTCCGTGGAAGGTCGTGTATCACTATTTTCCGTCGAAGGCGTCGGAGGACTCCCGCTACCAACTCTTCCACCTCGGCGACGATCCGTTCGAGTCGACGAACCTCGCCGCCTCGCACCCGGAGGAACTGCGCCGCCAGATGGAGGCGCTGATCGCTAGCCTGGAAGCGCATCAGGCGCTCTACCCGGTCGCCGAGGACGGCGTCACCCCGCTTAAACCCCGCCGGCCATGACCGTCGTCAGCCTCTTCGTCCGCTTCGCCCTCGCCCTCCTGGCCTGCGGGGTCGTCGGGGCCGCGGCCGATGGCGCCGAGGCCGCGCCGCCGCGCCCAAATTTCCTGCTCATTGTCAGCGACGATCACGGGTACGGCGACCTCTCGGCGTACCACGCCTCGGAGGTACAGTCGCCGCACCTCGATGGACTGGCGCGCGATGGCATGCTCTGCACCGCCATGCGCTCGAACAGTACGGTTTGCTCCCCCTCGCGGGCGGCCCTGCTGACCGGCCGGCATCCGGACCGGGTGGGGGTCCCCGGCGTCATCCGCACCGACCCAGCGGATTCCTGGGGGTACTTCGATCCTTCCGTGCCGACACTGGCCGACGTCCTGCGTCAGGCCGGCTACGCCACCGGCCTGGTCGGCAAATGGCACCTCGGCCTGGCCACGCCCAACACCCCGAACGATCGCGGGTTCGATCACTTCCACGGGTTTCTGGGCGACATGATGGACAGCCACACCGACCACCGGCGCCATGGGATCCATTACCTGCGGCTCAATGCCGAACCGATCACGCCGGCCGGACATTCCACCGATCTGTTCACCGAGTGGGCCTGCGCCTGGCTCCGCAGCCGGGCTGCGCTTCAGGATCAGCCGTTTTTTCTTTATCTGGCCTACACCGCGCCGCATTTCCCCATCGAACCGCCGCCGTCATGGCTCGCCGCCGTGCGGCAGCGCGCCCCGCACCTCGATGAAAAACGCGCCCGCAACGTCGCCTTCGTGGAACACCTCGACGACGGAATCGGCCGCGTGCTTGCGGTCCTGAAGGAAGCCGGGCTCGCGGACAATACGGTCGTCGTGTTCACCTCCGACAACGGCGGTTCGCTGCCGCATGCCCAAAACAACGACCCGTGGCGCGGCGGCAAACAAAGCCATTACGACGGCGGGCTGCGCGTCCCCTTCATCGTGCGCTGGCCGGGTCGGGTCGCCGCCGGATCGCGCAGCGATTACGCCGGGCAGATTTTCGATGTATTTCCCACCTTCCTCGAGATGGCCGGAGTCGCCCCGCCGGCCGGTCTTGATGCCGTCAGTCTGATGCCGGTGCTGCAAGGCGGTCCGTCACCGGCACCGCGCGACCTCTATTTCGTGCGCCGCGAGGGCGGCCCGGCCTACGGCGGCAAAAGTTACGAGGCTCTGATCCGCGGCGAGTGGAAACTCCTTCAAAACGACCCCTTCAGCCCGCTCGAACTTTACCATCTCAAGGACGATCCCAGGGAAACAACCAATCTCGCGAAGGACAAGCCCGAAAAGGTCCAGGAGCTGGCCCAGGCGCTGCGGTCCCACATCCAGCGCGCTGGCAGCGTCCCTTGGCAGCCGCCGCCGCGGTGAATGGGAGCGGGCGCTGGATGATGCGACGCGCCCGGATTTTCTGACAGGAAATTGCTTTGACGCCACCGCATGGGCGAAGCTGGGCGAGCACGCCCGACGTGCCTAGCCTGAAGCCACAACCATGATTACCCGCCTTCAACGCGGGGTCGATGGGGAGGCCGGGCAAGGAACTGCGCGTGGTGTGCGGGTGGAGGCTGCTGGCGGAGTTCCGGGACCTGCCGGTCGACCAGGCGGCGGACGCGTGGAGTTTTGACGCCGGCGTGCAGGACGCGTTGAACCTGCCGCGGGACCGACAGTCCTCTGTGCACGGACGTGTGGTGCGTGTGGTGCGCGCGTCGTGCGGAGGGTTGGCCGCCGTGGATCAACCAGCGGACGGCGGGAACAATCCCGGCGGGACGCTGCGAACGTGGAGGTCGCGTTGCGGGAAGGGGATTGCGATGCCGGCGGCGGCGAATTCGCGGGCGATGGCGCAGTTCAAATCAGTGAGGGTGGAGAGCCGGTATTCGAAAGCGCCGACATGGAAACGGAGGAAGAAATTGAGCGAACTTTCACCGAAGGATTCAAAAGAAGTGACGGGTGCCGGGTCCTTCAGCACAGCGGGATGTTCCCTGGCGATCCTGGAGAGCAGGTCGAGGACGACGGAGGGATCCGTGCCGTAGGCGACCCCGATGGCGATTTCCTGACGAGTCACGGAATCAGACAGGGTCCAGTTCAGCAGCTTGCCGGTGACGAATTCCTTGTTGGGCACGATGTAGTCCTTGCCGTCCGTGGCACGGATGGTGGTCGCGCGGATTTCGATGCGGGAAATGGTGCCGGTGATGTTGTCTATGGTGACGATGTCGCCGGGTCGGATCGGGCGCTCCAGGAGGATGATGAGGCCGGAGAAGAAGTTGGCGAAGATTTCCTGGAGGCCGAATCCGAGGCCGACTGTGAGGGCTGCGGCCAGCCACTGGACGCTGCCCCACGTGATTCCCAGCATGTTCAGACATAGAACCACGCCGGTGATGACGATGATGTAGCGCGTGACGGTACCGAGGGCGAAGCGCGCCCCGGGATCCAGGGCGAGCTGGCTGCTGAGGAGAAACTGGATGGCCCCGGGAATGCGTCGCGCAGCCATGAAGGTAATGCCTGCGATGGAAATGGAGAGCAGGATGCCCAGCCAGGTGGTGGCCTCCGGCGGGGCGGCGGCCGTCGGTGCCGTGAGGCCGGGAATGGGGAGAGCCGCCGGTGCGGCGGGACTGGCGAAAGTGCCGTTGGACAAGGAAAGTCCCTCGACGGAGCGGTCGGCGAGTGTTTTTGCCGCGGGAAAGACATCCGCCCAAATGGCCCATGCGGTGAGTGCGAGCAGGATGAAGACGATGATGTCCACGAGGCCGCGCATTTCCTCACCATTTTCGTCAATGTTCGGGCCGGTGATTTCGGTGGCGGTTTCCGCCGGCAGCTCGCTGGCGGTCGGGCTGGCATCGCTGGCGGTGCTGGCGCGGCTGGCCTCGCGGAGTTCCCGGAGTTTGCGGGCCCGGGAGGAGCGGAGATGGCGGCGGTGGAGGGCGTGCCAGCGGAGGAAGAGGGCACGCAGCAACAGAAACAGGGAGGCGGCAAAAAGCGTTAGGGCCAGCCTGCTGGTAAGGGTCTCGGCGGTATAGAGGTAGCCGCGGAGAGCGAGGATGGCCAGAGCTGGGGGGAGCAGCACGGTGAGCAGCCGGGTGGTTTGCCAGAGGAGCCGGGCGATCCCCTGTTTGGGCAGGCCTGTGTGAGCACGGGCACATTTCCAAAATTGATGCAGCCACCAAGTGGAGAAGAGGAGGATGGTGATGAGGCAGAGTCGCTCGGCGGCATCGTGCCGCACCTCGTTGGAATTCCAGAAGGTGAGGCCAAGGAGGAGGCAGGGAATAAAAACGACGAGGAGACGGCGAAACTGGCGGCGGAGCAAATCCACGATCGGGGCGGGCCACTGGAAGTGGGCGAGGACCACTCCGTGCGGGCGGAGCTGCTGGCGGATGAACTCAATGCTGACGAGGGCCAGAGCCGTTTGCTGAAGGGCGGCGGACCAGGTGAGGGAGAAGGGGGAGGAGAACAGTGAGTGTCTCCAGGGCAGTGCGATGGCCCACAGGAGGAGCGGCCAGGGTAGAGAAATGACAAGGGTCCAGGCCAGGGCCGCCACGGTGGGGCGAAAACCCGGATCGGGCTGAGCGGCCAAGCGGGCAAGCGACTGCAGCCGGCGGCGACCAAGCCGCCTTCCGAAAAAGAGCGCTCCCAGGGCCATGACGATCAGACCGGCAGTGACGGGGGAGCGGCAGATGCCGTTCCACCAGGAGCGCGGGAGATTGGGATCGGTTAGCCCGCTGCCGAGCCATTTGAGGGCGATACCGACGGAGGACAGGCTCTCGCCGCCTGCGGGGAGCGTGCTGGGCAGCCAGAGGATGACTTCGTGAATGAAGGCCCGCTGGGAATTGATCACCGCGGCGTGCTGGTGCGCGGCTTCCTCCAGGCGGATGAGGATACTGTGGTACTGGGCGTAACTCTGCAGAAGCGTTTCCACGCTTCCGCGATACGCTTTGGCGGCATCCGTTTCCGGTGTGCCCCTGGGGGCCGGCGGGGGGAGGCCGGCGAGTTCCTCCTCGAGGTTCAGGCGGGCGAGTTCGGTGGTGATGAGGGCTTCCTCCCGGGCACCGGCGCTTTGTGAGAGGGTCGCCGGAGAGGGCATGGCCTGACGCTGCTGGCGCAATTCGACACCGACGATGCCGGAGGCCCCGAGGCGTCCGATTTTGATGCGGGTTTGGATGGAGAGATCCAGCCAGTGCCGGGTTTCGGATTCGGTGCGGCGAAGTTCGGCCTCCGCTGCGGGAATGAGGGTTTCGACGATGCGCTGGTTCTCCCCGGCGCGAAGCGTGACCTGCTGAAGAATTGGTTTGAGCCCGGGGGAGGCCTCGGACTGATTGCGCTCGGCCTCGGCAAGGCTGGCGGCTGCCTTGGTGGTGCGTTCCCTTTCTATGCGGGCGAGCAATGCCGTTTCCGCCGCCTCCACAGCGGTCAGTTTTCGATTCGCGGCGGCCAGTTGAAGCGTGGACCAGGTGGCGGCGTCAGTGGCGTCGAGCCACGCGAGTTCCGCCTGCGCAGCGTCGATTTGGGCTTGTCTGGCTTTCAGTCCGGCCTGTCGGTGGATGGCGCGAATATCGGTTAGTTCGGTGGCTTCTCCGGCAGTCGGCAGAGCGGTGTCGGACTTCAGTCTGAGGAGCCGGGCCGTCAACTCCGCCACGGAGGAGCTGAGATCCTTGCGTCGGGCGGCATTCAGGGTCGCCAGGTCGCGTGCGGCGGCCGCATCCTGACGGGCATTCTCCAGTGTCGCGCGCAGCCTGCTGGCGGCCACATCGAGTGCGTCCGCGGAAGTGCCCGGGGGAGGCGCTTTGGTGTCGTCCGGGAGTTTCACTGCCGCGTCGGCGGCTGCTTTCAGCTTTTCAACGCGGCCGGGGAGTTCTGAAAGTTGAGCGCGAAACTCGGCCGTTTGTTGATTGGCCAGTTCGGTTAGTTGCAGCGAGTTCAGGGCTTCCTCCAGGAGAGGCAGCACGGCCTTGCGGAGTTCGGGATCGACCGCGGGTGATGTCCAAACCTGTTTTTTTGCTTCCAAATCCGACATGGAAAGCGGCATTGGCCGCGACGACTGGGCCGCTGCAGGCGTCCGACCGGCGAAGAGGAACAGCAGGATCGGGAGGATGCGGAGAATGGGGGACAAGGCGGGTGAGGAGAAAAAAGGAGGTCTGAGCGTGGTCCGGATGGGGGAAGGTGCAAGCGGGGGCAGGCCGGACGGTGCGAAAGGCGTCGCGCAGGCAGGTGGTGGCGGGCCTTGCCGTAAGGGCTGGGAAGCCGAAGAGGCTCAGGTTGAGGAACGGTGCTGAGATGGAGCTTCCGCCCGGCACCGGGCTGTGGGACGGAGCTGTGTGGCGCGACCAGGTACGGAAAATCCGGAAGGGTCGGCGAGTGTGAATCGGGCCGCCCATACGAGAACGAAAAGTGATGCGGAAGCCGTCCAATCGGCCGTAAAGCATCAGGCGGATGGGTTGAGGGCGGCGAAAAACCGGCCATCCCGGGGCCTTGTCCGACTCTCAGCGACACCAACGACAACTGCGAATCTTGGCGGATTTGTTCTGAAAAACCGGTCCTCGTGCCGGCTGTCTGTTTTGCAATCCCCTGATTTGCAAGTCTTTGTAAATTCTGGCGGAGAGAGAGGGATTCGAACCCTCGGTAAGGTTGCCCCTACGGCACTTTAGCAAAGTGCTGCTTTCGACCACTCAGCCATCTCTCCGGTTCTGCCCAGCGGCGCGGGGGCGCGGGCAGAAGGGAATTGATGCTGAAAAGCGGACGAGCGTCAACCGGGTATTTGCGGGGATCGTCGACGGGCACGGCGGATTTTTGCAAATCCCCAATCAATTTAAAGTAATGTGTTAAGGACAAAGTGCTGGACATTTTGGGTTCGGAGGGGCAGAAGTGGATATGGCCCGAGGAAGTCGATTTCGCATGCCCGCCCAGTCCGAACAGGAAGTCCTTGATGGTGTGCGAGTCCGCCTGCTCGCACCCGA
>Ga0209702_10002013_pt1 | contig 36837 bp, 31 predicted proteins | sample FRY01_FD_187210 | JGI IMG/M metagenome (GOLD analysis project Ga0209702, IMG submission 187210) | Freshwater microbial communities from Lake Fryxell liftoff mats and glacier meltwater in Antarctica - FRY-01 (SPAdes) (version 2) | ecosystem: Environmental > Aquatic > Freshwater > Ice > Glacier...
TTCGAGGTTGGTACCACAGGACTCACCCTGGTTTGGTAGCAGCGCGTGGCACAATGACAGTGCCAATTCGCTGGGCGGGCAATTCGATGTCATTTCTTCTGTGGCTTCCAGCAGCAGCCTGCGCAGAAATGGCGTAGTGGATAGTGCGGGTGAATTCCAGGTATTTCCGTCAGGCGCCGCACAATGTACTTATCAGCTCAATGGGACGGCCTGTGCCAACCCTGACTCCACTCCTATTAATCGTTCGAATGTAAACGAGTTCAGGGATGTTGCCTCCGAGCTGGACCGCACCAGTTTATTTGTCAACATCAACCATGAGTTTAACAACGGGGTGGAGAGCTTCACGGAGCTTCTAGCCTACGATTCGAGCAGCAATCTGCGTCGTCACGCATCCTACCCCTCTGTATTTTCGTTCACTGTGGCGGCTGATAATTACTACAATCCGCTGGGTCCCTGCGGTTCCCCCAACCGTCTGCCCGATTCCATAGTGGGCAGCTCGCTGTCCTGTTCTGGACTTAAGCTGCTGGTGGATAACTATCGCTTTGACGAACTCCCGCGTATCGTCAATGTTGATAACGACACTTATCGCATTTTGCAGGGGCTACGCTGGACTGCGGGCGAGTGGAATCTGGAATCGGCAGTGTCGTGGTCACGCGCTACGAGCTATGACCTCACCAACAATCGTGTTTCCAATACTTTGATGCAGGAAGCACTTAATGATCCAACTCCTGCGGCTTATAACCCCTTCTCAATGGGGGTTAATTCCAATATTGAACGCGCACTGGTGGATGTTTATCGCGCCAATGAAACCTCCTTGAGTACTTTTGATATCAAAAGCTCCAATGCCAACATCCTTGAATTACCTGCAGGGGCGGTCGGGGTGGTCATGGGTCTGGAATGGCGTCGGGAAGCTTTCATCGACGATCGCGACCCACGTCTGGATGGCACGATTCAAGCGACAGATATCGATGGAATCACTTTCCCCTTCATTTCCGATGTCGTGAATTCCAGTCCCTCGTCGGACAGCTCAGGCTCACGTACAGTGAACTCCGCTTTAATCGAGTTGCAGATTCCGCTGCTGGATACTCTGGATCTGCAGTTGGCTGGTCGTTATGAGGACTTCTCGGACGTCGGCAGCACCACCGTAGGCAAGGTGGCCTTTGGCTGGCGTCCGGTCAACTGGGGACTGCTGCGCGGCTCCTGGTCGCAGGGTTATCGTGTACCTAATCTGGTCACCGTGAGTGAGGGACTGGTCGCCCGGGAGAACACTCGTACCGATTGGGCCTGCGTCTATGCGGCTGAGAGGGGAGGGGATCCCAATCAGGATATCCTCGACTGCACAAACAGCACACAACGTATCGCCGAAGGCAGTGAGTTGCTTGTTGCGGAAGAATCCACCAATACCTCTATCGGTTTTGTTCTCACACCCCGCGACGAGCTGACCTTTACACTCGATTTCTGGAGTATTGAAAAAGAAGACACCATTGGTCTTTTAGGTGAAGAAAATCACATGGCACTGGATCTGCTGTTGCGTATTGAGGCCGGTATAGGTAACTGCGCTCAGGGTTTCAACGCAGCAGTGCAGCGTCAGGCAGTGAGTCAAGATGCAGCAGCCGTCTATACTGCTGCCGGTATCTGTCCGGCAGGTGTGGCTACAACCGTCTTTGATAGATATGTCAACCTGGACACCCGTACGGTGAAAGGCTATGACTTTGGCATCTATTACGATGTAGACACCCGCTTTGGTAATTTCAGCCTTAGCTACAATGGAGCCTTCCTGACCGATTATGAACAGAAGGCTGGCGGTGTGGCTGCAGAACTGGTCGCAGCCAGGGACAGTGGTAGCCTGCCGGCCTCCATACCGGTAGCGGGTTTTGCCGATCTGCTCAAACAGGATGGTAATCAGGATGAGAAGCACTCCGCTAAGCTGCGCTGGCGCATGGGAGACTGGGGTATTGGATTATCCGGCTACCGTCTGGGTTCCTTTTATCAGGATTCCCTGACATTGGATGACGGAACGCGATATGTCATTCCTTCGATGACCACCTATGATGCAACCGTGGATTACCGGACAGCTGTTTTTGATAAAAATACGCGTATACGCCTAGGGGTGAAAAACCTGACTGATGAGAGAGCACCTTTGGCGGATCGCTACTTTGGCTACTCCTCAGACGCTCACACCGACTATGGGCGCTATGCTTATCTGGATGTGCGTGTGAGCTTCTGAGCAGAGGAATAACAATGAACAGAACTGCCCAGTGGCGAGTCTCGCTCTGCTTATGGACGTTGCTCGTGGTGAGCCTGCCTGTGCAGGCCGAACAGCCGCTGCGCATTCTGTTCGTTGGTAACAGCTACCTCTACTATAACGACAGTCTGCACAATCATGTGGGGCGGATTGCGGAGGAGTTGCGACCGGAATTGGTCGACAAACTCGAGTACAAATCCTCCACGATAGGTGGGTCGTCGCTCTCTCATCATCCTATTGAGCATCTGTTGACGCCTGGCCGTATCGGCGTCGAAGAGGCCTTTGAATGGGTGGTACTGCAAGGTGGCAGCAACGAACCCTTGTCCGCGCGACGTCGCGCTGCCTTCATTGATACCGTCAAGGACTATGATCGCCTGATCAAGCGCAGGGGCGGGCAGACCGCGCTCTACATGACGCAAGCGTATGTTGCTCCCCATGCACGGGTGGAAGAAGGTCAGCAGGCGGTTCTGGCAGCTGCTTATGCTGAGGCGGCCGCTGCCACCGGAGCGCGCGTCATTCCGGTGGGACTGGCTTTTGAGCTTTCCTACCAACGACGACCTGAACTGCCACTGCACATGGAGTTCGACGGTACGCATCCCTCACTCTATGGGACTTATCTCGCAGCCTGTGTGGTCTTCCTGACCCTCTACGGAGGCAGTCTCGAGGGCCTGCAGTATGACTACTTCGGGCGCATTCCTGCGGACATCGCCCAGTATCTGCAGGTAGTTGCCGAAGATACAGTGGCCGCTTATCCAGCCCTGGCCAGCACCGAGTAGACACGGCGTAACTCCCCTCCAGACTACTAACAAGCTTGTTGATGGCGCCGTCCTCGGCTGCCACAATTGACTCTGACCAGTTGAACGGGAAAGCAACTGGTGATGCCGCCTTTGCTCATGGCTTACAAATCACAGTGGAGCTGGCACGGGGCCTGCGTTCAGCGCTGGATACCCAGCAGTAAAAAAACACAGAGGGTAATATTTTTTTAATCACTCGCACCGCTTTCCTGCGCTGCGCATTGCGGATAACATCATCGTGTTCAATAAGCGCCCGTTCCGGCATTAGTAAATGAAATCAGGTCAGCCATAGAGGAAAGAGAATACAGATGATTAATCCAAGTAATTTGTTTGAGCAGTTTCTGGGTCCTGATGCGGCCAATTCCATGCGTCAGGCAGGTGGATCAGCCAAGCAGCAGCTTGATGGCATGGGGATGGGCGGGTTTGGCGGCGGCGCCGTGACCGGTGGAATTCTCGGCCTCCTGCTGGGCAGCAAGAAGATGCGCAAGATGGCAGGGGGTGTGGTTGGTTATGGTGGCGCAGCTGCCGCAGGTGCGATGGCTTTCAAGGCCTACCAGAACTGGCAGCAAGGCAAGGTCGCTGCCACCGCACCCGTGGCTACGCGGGCTGATATCGGACATGTGGATCGCAACTTCCTGCCCAAAGCGACTCCGGCAGCAGATGGCCAACCCTTCCAACTGGTCATGATCACGGCCATGATCGCAGCGGCCAAGGCCGATGGTCACATCGACGCACAGGAGCAGAAGTCCTTGTTCGAGCAAGTCGAGAAAATGGGACTGGATGCCGAAAGCAAGGCATTCGTATTTGACGCGCTGAGGCAGCCGGTTGACATTAACGCAATCGCTGCTGCCGCCAGAGGTATTGAGCAGGCAACTGAGCTGTATCTGGTGTCACGTATTGCCATCGATGTTGATCACCCGGCAGAGCGTGCCTATCTGCAGGCCCTGGGGCACAAGCTCAATCTGCCCTCCGAGCTGATTGCGCATCTCGATCATCAGGTTGAAGCGGCTGCATCTAATTAAATGCCAGGTAATGTCGTTGAAAGTCTGGCGATTGCAAAGAAGCTCGCCGAGGAATCTCCAAAGTCAGCCGAGACAGTCAGGTAATCCACAGTGCGAGCATCAATAAATTTCTGGAGACTGCAATGAGAACCTGGTCCTGTCTGTTACCGTTGGCATGCGCGGCTTGCCTGTCACTCCAAACAATGGCGCAGCCTGCCTTGACCGAGACAACGGGTGAATCTGCTCTCGGTAATTCCAATTCCCTGCTGTATGCGCTGGCCTGGAAACAAACGTCAGCGGAATACCGGGCTTTGTACCATCAAGGTTTCAATATAGCCCGGCTGCACGTGGAGAACGCGCTGCAGCGTCGCACTGGCAGCAAACCGCTGGCAGTGATTACTGATGTGGACGACACGGTGCTCCATGTGCTCAGTTACTGGGGCCATCTGGTAAACACCAACAGGGACTTTTTTGACGATTCTGTGTGGGATGAATGGATTGCAGAAGATCTGGTGACGGCAGCACCCGGTGCGCTGGAGTTCTTCAAATTCTGTGCTGACAACAAAGTCGACGTTTTCTACGTGACCAGTCGTGATCAGGGTGAGGCGACACTGGATATCGCGTTATCTAACTTGCGCAGTATCGGTTTGCCTCAGATTCATGAGCAGAATGTCACTGTGCTGCGTGAATCATCCAATAAGGAAATACGTCAGGATGAAATCATGCAGACCCATGAGGTAGTGGTGATGCTGGGAGATAACCTTAACGATTTCCGGCGCAAATATTATATTCGCGGCGACGTGGATGCCCGCATTGCCGCGATGGAAGAGGACAGTCATCTGTTTGGGATCAAATATGTAATGTTCCCAAATCCCACTGATGGCCATTGGCTGGCCGCCATTTTCGGTGAATCTGAACCGCCCGCCAGTGCTGCCAACCGAGAAATTCTCAGGGTGGCTGCGGCACGATCTGCCTGGACACGCCTGTCGCGGCCTTGAGAGTAAAAACCTGAGAATAAAAAATTTCGCAGACATGAAATGTGTGACTTTAATGCTGGCTAATATCCCGATCTTCGGACTGCGACTGTAACACTGTCGCTGTTCGATACTGCTGCGCCTGATAAAGCATATGTGGAAATAATAAACTTGTCAGAACCGTGTTTTGGCTTGCGCTACCCCTTTCAATTTATCCTGGAAGGGGTATACTCCTGCGCGTCAAATGACGCACTAATAGAGTCCCTCTCTTAATACCCCCTCTTGGAATTTCAATGAAGCAATCAATTTTTGTACTTTTTCAGTACGGCGTACTCTTGTGTCTGCTGTATACGCCTTCCATTGCTGTTTTTTACATGTACATCACCACGGAGCCTGAGTCGAGCAACAGCCTGGCGGGCTTACGCCTGATTATTATCCTCCTGCTGGCACCGATTTTCGCCAAGTATGTAGTCCAGTTGTGCACTGCGCCTTTCTACTCACTGGCAGGACGCATCAGGCAGGCAAAAGGGGGATGTCCTTCTGAGGCGACCGTGTCAGTTTTAATTCCTGCATGGAACGAAGAGGTCGGGGTTTTAAAAACCCTTCAGTCAGTTTTAGATACACAGTACAGACATCTGGAAGTGATTGTGATCAATGATGGTTCAACCGATGCCACGCATGAATTGGTGACGGGTTTTGTGAAAGAGTATGAAGCGCACAATCAGTCGAATACGAAAATCAAATATCTCTATTTACCCAATGGTGGTAAGGCCAAAGCGTTAAATCGGGGTTTAACACTTGCCGATGGAGAATTTATACTAACCATTGACGCCGATAGCGTGATGGATAAAGCAGCGATAGTTAATATCATGAAGCAGTTCACCGATAATGAAGTTGCGGCAGTCGCGGGCAATGTCATCATCGGTAATCGCAAGAAGCCTATCGAAGTCATGCAGCAACTGGAATATCTCTATGGCTTCTTCTTTAAGCGAGCGGACTCCCTGTTTAATTCGGTTTATATTATCGGCGGTGCTGCGGCCGCTTATCGTAAAAATGTACTGATGGAACTCGGCGGTTTTGATCATGACATCATTACTGAAGATATCGAAATGTCCACGAGAATACTCGCCCACGGTTATAAAACCCGCTATGCCGCTGATGCAGTAGTCTACACCGAGGGTCCTGCAAGTTGGACAGGGTTATGTAACCAGAGATTGCGATGGAAATACGGCCGCCTGTTGACTTTTATTAAACATAGAAAATTGTTTTTTAGTTGCAATAAAAAACATAATGTATACCTGACTTTTCTATTGCTGCCGGTGGCAGTGTACGCGGAGCTGGCGTTGCTTTTTGAAGCCGTGTTATTGACTATATTCTATGGCTATACGATTTATACGAGTGACTATTTACCGCTGGCAATTCTTATCCTATTTATAAGCTCGGTAATAGCCCTGCAGATAGTTATTGATCCAATGTCACGATTTCACCGCAACCTGCTGGTGCTGGCGCCAGTGGCCTGGATTATTTTTTACATTATCGATGTTGTTGAGTTTCAGGCTTTATGCCGAAGTTTAAAACGACTTTTAAAGCGTGAAGAGCTTACATGGCAGAAATGGGTCCGAGTCGGGCTGCTTAGCGATCCGGTAATTGCAAAATAACGTGCGAGTACCAATTAAGATACGCTGTGTGTGTTACCGAACAGTATCAGAACTTTGAAAAGTACAGACTTCTCTCGCTGCAGTATTCGAAACGAGTCCTGCCGCGTAGGTTTTCTTCAAGTCGTTCTCACCTCAAGGAGTTCATTATGATTGGTCTATTGGTAGTTGTCATTCTCGTGCTGGTAATTGTCAGAATGGTTTAAGCAACACTTGAATCTTACGCATATTGGGCGTCCAATCGTGTGAAAGATTTCTGGATGGTGATGACGTTCGCCATTGTGCTGGTTTGGCGGATAACTTATGCAGCTCGTAGTTGAGAATCTCGCAAAGCTCTATGATCAAAAGCGAGGGCTTGCGCCGATCAGCTTTGAAGTAGACAAAGGCGAACTGATTGCCATTGTCGGTCATAATGGTGCTGGCAAATCCACCCTCCTGAAAATGTTGGGAAGCTGGATAGTTCCGGACGGCGGCAGTGTCATGTTTGACGGATTCGATCTGAAAAACAGGATGGCTGTCGTCGGGAAGGTGGGCTTCATTCCAGAAGTTCCTAATCTCTTCGATTTCTTTTCCGTTGAATATAACCTCAAACTCTTCGCCGTTCTTTCCCGCGCCCCAATGTCTCGGGTAGAGGAGATTCTGGGCGAGTTCAATCTGCTGCCCTTTCGACGAAGCAAAGTACAGGCGCTGTCAAAAGGGTTGAAGCAGCGAGTAAACATCGGACGCGCACTGTTGGCAGATCCTCCGCTGCTGATTCTGGATGAGCCCACATCGGGTCTCGACTTCGAGATGACAAGGGAAATCTACCGGCTGTTAAAGACGATGCATGCAGCTGGAAAAACTATTCTTTTTACGTCCCATCGACCGGAAGAGATAAAAAGTCTTGCGACCCGGATTATGGTGCTGCACGAAAGCAAGCTCGTCTTCGACGGAGCTCCGCACGAGTATTTCCAATCCGAAATCCATGAAAAGCTGTATGCATTATGATGAGAAATGTCCTCATACTTGCATTCAACGATCTAGCCATCGCGTTCAAGAACAAGACGTTTTTTCTGGTCCTGTTCATCCCGCTGTTCGTCTTTGTTACCCTGAATCTGGTCGACGTGACCGGCGTTGAGGCAAGCAAAATTAAAATCGGTCTGGTTGAGCAGGAAACTTTCACACCGGAAATCACCGAGAGTATCAGCGCTGCTGAAGAACTCGTCGAGGTAACCTGGCTTGAAAATTTGGAAGAGGGAATTGGTTTATTAAAGGAACGCAAGATAGACGGGATGCTAACAAGAAGTGAAGAAGCACGCGACAGTCTGGCGTTAATTGTCTTGAAGCAAGATTCCATCCAGACTATTGCGATTATGCAGACTTTTTCGGCGGTGCAGAAAGCGGCGCAAGGAGCTGCTCCGGATTGGATCACCGGCATCGAATCGTTGCACCAGGGCGGCATTCAGAGAGAGACTTTGCCGACATGGGTATTGATGTTGGTCCTGCTTATCGGCTTCATTATCCTGCCGGCGCAAGTGGCCGAGGAAAAGGAAAAGAAACTGCTGCTTGCTCTACTCCAGACTCCCATAAACGAAGTTCAATGGTTGATAGCCAAATTAATCCTGGGCATGGTGCTGATACTGGCTGCGGTGCTGCTTCTGCATTTGCCAGGAAAATTCGGCCCGGTACACCTTTTTGATTATATCGCCATACTCCTGGCAGGTAGCTTTTGCTTTAGCGCCTTTGGGGTTTTTCTGGGTTTTCTATGTCGCAATCAGGCCAGCGCCAGAACGCTGGGTGTTATCTTCTATTTACCGCTCCTGCTCCCTTCGGCGATGGCAGATGTGTCACAAAAGTTTGCCGCTGTTGCACCGTTGCTGCCGTCATATCAATTGTACAAGCCTCTTCAAGCCATCCTCCTGGAAAACGCCAGCTTGACCGATATGACCTTTGATTGGATCTACCTGATTTTACTGGGATCATTAATGTTTTGTTTTTCATACCTGTTGATGAAAAGACGCTGGCTGATGTGAAGGATTGACTTTGGTGCAATAAGGGGGAGGCTGCCAGCCACGAATCTGAGCGACACTGACACCACAAAGGAGCTTCAGCATGAACAACGATGACCGCAAACCCACAACAACAGACGCCGGAATCCCCGTTGCCAGCGACGAACACTCGCTCACGGTGGGCCTCGATGGCCCCATCCTGCTGCAGGACCATTACCTCATCGAGCAGATGGCCAATTTCAATCGCGAGAAGATTCCGGACCGACAGCCTCACGCGAAAGGTTCCGGAGCCTTCGGACACTTCGAGGTGACCCACGATGTCAGCAAATACACCAGCGCCGCGGTGTTCCAGCCAGGAACGAAGACGGATACGTTGATCCGGTTCTCTACGGTGGCGGGCGAGCAGGGCAGCCCTGATACCTGGCGTGACCCGCGGGGCTTCGCGCTGAAGTTTTTCACCAGCGAGGGCAACTACGACATGGTCGGGAATAACACGCCGGTGTTCTTCGTCCGTGATCCCATGAAGTTCCAGCACTTCATCCGCTCCCAGAAACGGCGTGCGGACAACGGCCTGCGCGACCACGACATGCAGTGGGATTTCTGGACCCTGTCGCCCGAGTCCGCCCACCAGGTCACCGTGCTGATGAGTGACCGCGGGATCCCGAAGACCTGGCGACATATGAACGGATACTCGAGCCACACCTACATGTGGGTCGGCGCGGACGGTGAGCGCTTCTGGGTGAAGTACCACTTCAAGACCGACCAGGGCATTGACTTCCTCACGCAAGAGGAGGCCGACCGGCTAGCCGGTACTGACGGGGACTACCACCGGCGCGACCTGTTCGAGGCGATCAAGCGGGGTGACAATCCCAGTTGGACACTGAAGGTTCAAATCATGCCCTTCGAAGAGGCCAGCAGCTACCGCTTCAACCCCTTCGACCTGACCAAGGTGTCGCCGCACGGTGACTATCCGCCGCACGAGGTCGGCCGCCTGACCCTGGACCGCAACCCGACCGACTTTCACACGGAGATCGAGCAGGCGGCGTTCGAACCGAACAACCTCGTGCCGGGAATCGGTGTCAGTCCGGACAAGATGTTGCTCGGCCGAATGTTCGCCTACGCCGACGCCCACCGTCACCGCCTAGGGGTCAACTACAAGCAGATCCCGGTCAACCGGCCGAAGGCACCTGTAAACAGCTACAGCAAGGACGGGGCGATGCGGGTCCAGAACGTATCCGACCCTGTGTATGCACCGAACTCGAAGGGCGGTCCGAGGGCTGACAGCGAACGCTATCCCGAGGCGGCGACCTGGGAGGCCGGCGGCGAGTTTATCCGTGCAGCCTACACCCTGCGAAAAGACGACGACGACTATGGCCAGGCCGGCACCCTGGTGCGCGAGGTCATGGACAACGAGCAGCGCAACCGGCTGGTGTCCAACGTCGTCGGGCACCTAAAGGAAGGAGTTTCTGAGCCCGTGCTGCAGCGTGCGTTCGAATACTGGCGCAACATTGACCAGGAGACCGGCGACCGTATCGCCCTGGGAGTGAAGGACCGCTGATCTCGGAAACCTGTTAAAAAGTTCCGCTTACCTTCAGTGACAATTGCCGGCCAGAGCTACCGCACTGACTCTCAATCTCCTTGATGACGCCGGAGGAAATACGACCGACATAGCGCAGGCGCTCACGGCAGAATTCGCCATTGTTAAAACCAATGGCATCGAAACGGAAGGTAATGCCGTCAAAGGCTACGATTTCGGCGAAGGCCATCACGAAGGGGTCGCCCGCTTGCACTTCGATATTATCGATATCATAGCGTTTGCGATTACCGTCGAACTGGTTGCTCCAGTTCACGCCGTAATTCATCTTCCAGCGGCTGATATCATGCCGGAAGCCCAGCGACAGCCGTCCCCGACCGCTATTGGTAAAACGTCTGTCTATGCCAAGGAATGGATCGGTGATCGATGAATCCTCGACATTGAGCCTGGCGGTTACCAGCAAATTAGGCAAATCGATCATGCGCATTCTGATACTGGCATTCAAATTCAGGCCATATTGTTCACCGTCGCCGATATTGCCATTGGCGGACTGCAGGACCAGCGCGGATTGCGAGACATCGATGCGTTCGATACGATCGTGGTAGTCGCGATAATAGATGCTGCCATCGATCACTCCGGCGTCATTGGGCAGACGATACTCGGTGTTGAATTCGTACTTCCAGTACCACTCCTGCCTGAGGTTTTCGTTACCGGCCTGCGTATTGCGGTCATTATCACGACTGTCGGACGAGGCGACAAAGTCACTGAATGTGAGTTGTTCGACCACTTTTTCGATCGAGGTTCGCAGTTGCAGTGTCGGTGTCAGGTCATAGCGAAAATCTATCTTTGGTTTTACAAAACTAAAATCGCGGCTCTTGACCACATCGCCTTTCTGAGTGATTTCCGAGCTTTCATAAAGCAGCGTGCTCTCCAGCGACATCTTGGGATTGATGATCCAGTTATGAATGACAAAAGGTTCATAGCGCATTTCTTCAACGCTTGAATTGGCATTGGCGATAGCGACCGGGACCAGGCCACCGTGAGCGGCGGAAGGGATGCCGATGCTGCTGGCTATGCCCAGTGCCAGGTTGGAGTCGAGGATTGTCTGGGCGCGTTCGGCTCCCATTTCGATATTCTGTCCCGCCACGATATCAAAGGTGTAGGAGCTGCGTACGATGTTTTCAGTGGTAGTGCTGCCGGAATCCAGAAACAGGTTCTTAGTTTGCGATTCATTGTTGCCGATCACGAAGCGTTCACGTACAGAGTTTCGGGTGTTTTCATTGTCGATGAACAGTATCTTGAAACGCTGCCCACCAGCCAGATTGTATTCGTAGTCCCCGCCAATCTCCCAATTTTCACTTTCATTGGGGCTGCGCTCGCGTTCACGCAGTACGGTATTGGGATTGACCCTGAGATTGGTAGTCCAGCGCAAGGTATCTGTAGGGCCATTGCCTTCTGAATACTGGGCATTAAATCTGGCGCTGCTTTGCTGATTGATCTCATAGCCCAGGTTGGTGCTGATGCTGGACATGGTGCCGTTGGTCACCCGTTCTTCGCGCACCAGATCGTTGCGCGAAAAATCCCCGAGTACGCTGCTTTCCTCGCTCAGGTTGTTGTTGTACCCCTCGCGTCGGCTGGCATTGATAAGAAAATTCAGTCCGTCACGCTGACCGCTGTAGGCAAGCGAACCTGCGGGTGTCGTGGTGCCATCTCTTGACTGATTAACACTGGCTTCATAAGACACCGCCGAACTGGTGAATTGTTCAAACAACACGACGTTGATTACCTGGCCGCTGCCCCTGACATCCAGCGAACCGGAGGTGCCACGGATGATTTCGATATAATCGACCTGGCCAGCACTGATACGGCTCAACTGGCCGGCAGTCTGGTTATTCTTGCCTGCGGTGCGTTTGCCATTGATCAGTACCTGATTACCACCACCGCCACCGCTGCCGAATCCCCGGCCACCGCCGCCCCCGCCGTGGCCGCCAGGAGGTCCACCACCGAAACCGCCACGACCGCCGCTGTCGCCACCGCTACCGCCACCGGGTAGTCGACTCAACATGTCCTGGGCCGTCACGGGAGAAAACTCGGAAAAGTATGACGCCGGGTAGGTGACTGTCGATGCATCACCCTGATTGGTCTGGGCCGAAGCGATGGGAAAGGCCAGAGCCAACAACAGTGCTGCCGGGAGGCTGCGCAAGCGGAATGGTTGAGTCATTGAAACACCTATCTTGTCGTAACGGAAATTATGGGGTGGGGCCGGCGCGCAGGAGGAACCCAAATTAGCTCGGGATTATAGGGTAATGTATTTTGCGTAGTTGTAACGAATTGTAGTGTATTAGCGTATTTTCAGGGCTTTCGGGCATTTATGAGATGAATAACCCGGGCGGCGCGACCAATGGCGCCGCCCGTCCCGTCATACCGCCCCGCATTGCGCCAATCGGATGGCCGTTTCAATCTCTGCTGACATATCAAAAAATCCGGTGTTTGATGACATAGACGGTCGATATGCAAAATAGGTTTAAATGTCTCGTGCTGGTTTTCTTTGGCGTTCAGACTCTACAGCAACTCCACTCGCCGAGTGCCCAATTCTCGCGCATAGCTGTTGTCACCAACTTCTGGTGAAAATCTTCATATCACTGCCGTAATTTCAACAATAGGAAATATATCTCTTTGTTTTTACTTGTTTATTTTTTCTGGCTTCAATCTTGCTTCGTATGATTGGCAAAAGCAATTATTGAGTGCCCCCGCAGGGAATGGTTGGTCTTCTATTTTTGCAGGAGATTTAAACCTGCAATCACTCGGCTCCGTCTAACCCAGCATGACTGAGTAACTGAACAGTTAATCAATGGCAGGAAAATGAAAATAAGTGATACGTCCGCACAAGATGTGCAACTGGCACCAGGCAACCCCCACAAAACGAAGCTGGTGGCTCTGGCCGGTCTGATGGCGCTGGTGTTGATCGGTTGGGCCGTCATGCCCAGCATTCAACGCTGGGCACAGGCGGAAGAGTCGGTATCGGCCGATCGCTTGCGCCTGGCGCCAGTAACCCGTGGTGATTTTGTGCGCGACATGACCGTACAGGGCCGCGTTGTAGCCGCAGTCAGCCCCACACTGTATGCCAGTCAAACCGGTACTATCACATTTCTGGTGGAGTCAGGAGACTCGGTCATTGTGGGGCAGGAACTGGCCAATATAGACAGCCCTGAAATGCAAAATCGTTTGCTGCAGGAACAGTCCCGCTTGTCCTCTCTGCACATCGATCATGACCGGCAACGCATCACCAATCAACAGCAAAAGCTTGCAAATCAGAAAGCTTTGGACTCTGCCAGCATCTCCCTGAAAGCCGCGCAACGGGAACTGGATCGGGCGCAACGCGCGTTGGAGCAGGGTGCCGTTACGCAAGTAGATTATGACAAGGCGCAGGACAATCTGGAAACCGCACAGGTCATGCACAAGCATGCGGAAATGGATACCGAGCTTGACAACGAACGCCTGCAGTTTGAACTGCAAACCCGCGAGCTTGCCGTGGAGCAACAGGGCTTACTCGTCAACGATCTGGTACGACAAGTGGCAGAGCTTGCCATCACTTCACCAGTCAGCGGCATCGTGGGCAATCTACTCGTTGGTCAAAAAACCAACGTTGCCAGAAACCAGGCTGTGGCCAGCGTTGTCGATCTTTCTGCCTTTGAGATTGAAGTACTGATCCCCGAAAGCTATGTGGACGATCTGGCGCTTGGCATGTTGGCGGAAGTGCGTGCCGGTGTGAATCAACACATGGCAACACTGGTAGCCGTTTCTCCCGAGATCATTGACAACCAGGTGACAGGACGACTTCGGTTTGCCGATAGCGTGCCCGAAAACCTGCGTCAGAATCAGCGCCTCACAACACGCATACTGTTGGAAGAAAAGCGCGACGTCGTGATGGTACAGCGTGGCCAATTTCTGGATAGCGGCAATGGTCGCGTCGCTTATTTGGTGCGTAACGGTGTTGCCTACCGGACGTCAATCCAGATTGGTGCTACCAGCCTGAGCAGTGTCGAAATCATGGAAGGTCTGGCACCCGGAGACACCATCATTATTTCCAGTACCGACACATTCAACAGCGCGGAAACCGTGCTGATCAATAACTGAGAGAACGGATAAACCAGGAGACAAACTTATGCTGAAGATGACTGGAATAACCAAAGTATTTCGCACAGATCTGGTGGAAACGCATGCCTTGCGCGAGATCACTTTGCATGTGGAAGAAGGGGAGTTCATCACCATTACTGGCCCATCAGGGTGCGGGAAAACCACTCTTCTGAATATTGCGGGATTACTGGAAACATACACGCGCGGTGAGTATTTGCTGGATGGCCAGAACGTTGCGGCGCTGGGTGATTACCAGCGCGCAAAACTGCGTAATCAGAAAATCGGTTTCATTTTTCAAAGCTTTAATTTAATGCCCGATTTGAATTTGTTTGACAATGTAGATGTACCTCTGCGTTACCGTGGCATGAAAGCGGCTGAACGCAAGGACCGCATAGACAAGGCGTTGGACTCAGTAGGTTTGTTATCGCGCAAAAAGCATCTGCCATCACAATTGTCCGGTGGCCAGCAACAACGCGTTGCCATCGCCCGTGCGCTGGTGGGTGAGCCGCGCTTCCTGTTGGCGGACGAGCCGACCGGTAACCTGGACTCCAATACAGCGCAAGGCGTTATGGAATTATTGGAAGGCATCAATGCTTCCGGCACCACCATTATTATGGTGACACATGATCCCTCCATTGCCAGCCGCAGTGCGCGCAATATCCATATTCTGGATGGAAGCATTGCCGAATCGCAACCAACAACCGCGCATCCGGATAGCGGGCAATTGGGTGACGTTAGCCAACCGCCAAGTCAAGCAGCCTCTGCAGCCTGATCAGGAGACCGCTCATGTTTATGTACTACCTGCGTTTGAGTTTATTGAGTTATCGCCGTAATCCGGTACTGAGTTCCTTGATGGTGTTGGCTGTAGCCATTGGCATTGGTGCCTATATGGTTATCTTCACACTTAATTACTACATGGGTGGCGACCCAATTCCGGCTAAGAGTGACAAGCTCTTTCATGTACAACTGGACTATGGTGACCCTGCCGTGCCCAATTCGACACCACCGCCACAGCTCACCTATATTGACGCGACCGCTTTGCTGAATCTGACACCTCAGCATCCGCGTACCGCCACCTCAAAATTTTCCGCCATCATTGAACCGGAGGGGAATGAGATAAGGCCTTTCTCGGTAGATGGACGTGGCAATTTCAGTGATTTTTTCACCATGTTTGACGTGCCATTTAAGTATGGTAATGGTTGGGATCGCTCGGATGATGAAAACAATCGACAGGTTATGGTGTTGTCTCAGGAAATGAATGAACGTCTGTTTGGTGGCAACAATTCTGTCGGTGAAACCATACTGATGCATGGGTACAACTTCACCGTGGTTGGTGTTCTGGATCGTTGGGTACCCATTCCAAAATACTATGACCTTAACAACGGTGCATTCAACTCGATTGAGGAAGCTTACATCCCCTGGAATCTGATTGTTGGCATGGAATTGCGACGTAGTGGCAGCACCAACTGTTGGAAGGCGCCAGAGGGCTCAGGATTGCAGGCACTCCTGAATGCCGAGTGCGCCTGGATACAGTACTGGGTGCAACTGGATAGCACCGCGGACCAATCAGCGTACAGGGATCTGATAGACAATTATGCCGCGCAACAAAAACAACTGGGGCGATTGCTGTTCCCGATAGAGAAGCGGTTATTCGATGTCAACGAATGGCTGCAGGAGCAGGAGGCACAGCCTGATGAAACGCGCATTCTATCGGCACTGGCAGCCATGCTGTTGGCGGTTTGTTTGCTGAATACCGTGGGTTTATTGTTGTCTAAATTTTTGGGCAAATCCGCTGAGATCGGTGTTCGTCAAGCGCTGGGAGCGCATAAAGGTTCACTCTTTATTCAGCACGTCATTGAAGCTGGATTTATCGGTGCTGTTGGCGGCATTCTTGGTCTGGGCGTAGCCTCACTGGGATTGCAAGGCATGCATGTACTGTTGGGTGACTTCCTTGCGTCCGGATGGCTGCGACTTGATATCACTGTCGTGTCAGTGACTATTGTGCTGGCAATCGTGAGTACGATTATTGCGGGGCTGTATCCCATCTGGCGCGCTTGCAATATCAATCCCGCCATTCACCTTAAGTTACAGTAGGAGAAGCATCATGGAAGTTGGTCCAATTTTTCGTGCTCTGATGCGTAATAAACTGGGTGTGGTTTTAATTGCCGTGCAAATAGCGTTCACCATGACAGTGATTGTCAATGCCGTTTTCATTATCAACGAGCGCAATGACACAATGGGACGACCCAGTGGCATGGATGAGGGGAACACTTTTTACATTACCAGCATTGGCTTCGGCGATAATTTCAATGAGGAAGTCACTGCGGTTGAAGACCTGAACATGATCAGACAAATGCCAGGCGTCTTGAACGCTTCCCTCACCAGTGCTTTGCCGGTAAGTGGCAGCGGATCATCAACGGGCGTCAGCGTGGTAGCTGGTCAACGTGAGTCTTCCGTGCCAACGGCTGTCTACGATGTGAATGAGCGGGCACTGTCTACCATGGGCCTGGAGTTGGTAGCAGGTGTGGATTTTACTGCTTCCGATGTCCTCGTCAGGACTCGTGACAATAATAGCTCACCTGACAACATCATCATCTCCGCAGCGCTGGCAGCAGTACTGTTTCCTGAGTTGGGCATACAAGCTGTCGGACAAACTATCTACAACGCCAATGAGCAACCTTTACGCATCATCGGTATTGTTCAGCAACTGCAAGCCCCCTGGCCAACCTCGCCTTTTGTGGAGCAGGCGATGTTGTCCCCATTACATGTGATAGACGGCACCTCTACCTATCTTGTGCGCACCGAACCTGGCCAGCGCGATCGCCTGATGGTGGAGGTTGAAGAGCTGCTTGCTGCCCGAAATGGCGAACGAATTTTGCGCGGCCTGCGCTCGATGGAGGATACCAGGGAGGAAAGCTATCGAGTTGACAGCGCCATGTCCAAAATCCTGTACGTGATCATAGCAACGCTGGTATTCATCACCGCTATGGGTATCGTTGGGCTGGCAGTATTCAGCATTAACCGCCGCAAGAAGCAGATTGGCACCCGCCGCGCTCTGGGTGCCACACAAGGTGACATTCTGCGTTATTTCCTGTTGGAGAATTTAATGATTACCGGCTGCGGTGTGCTGGTTGGCGCGGTACTGACGCTGGCATTCAATATGTTTCTGGTGCAGTCTTTCGATATGCCCCGTATAGATTGGTACTACGCGCCAGTTGGTATGCTGCTGCTGATGCTGGTTGGGCAACTGGCCGTGATAGGACCGTCGCAGGGAGCGGCACGAATTACGCCTGCTCTGGCTACCCGTTCGGTTTAATGACTTGATCCGACCGGCACGACAGCCGCGAGCAATAAAGCGTGAATGAACTCGGGGTGATCTATATCACGCCGAACGTCAGGGGCTCTACCGGTTAAGGCAAGACCTATCTGGATCTGGATAACACTTTTAAGCGAGAGGATTCGGTGCAGGATATTGGTGCCTTACTGGATTGGATCGAAACCCAGGAGGATATGGATGCAGATCGGGTTGGTGTGATTGGTGGATCCTATGGTGGTTACATGGTCTTGGCCAGCAAGACACATTACAATGACCGAATCAGAACCGTAACCATTGCATCGACGACACTTTAAAGAAGACCCTGACACAGGGGGATGGACCACCCAAGGATTTCGTTTACATGTCTGACCGGAGTACAAGACTACTCGCTTTGCTTGCCCTGGCCGGGTTTGTAGCTGCCTTTATCCTGGTTCATTTTGTGCGCGATGATTTATCAGTGTGGCACACGACCCTGAGTATCTTTGCGGTAGGACCAGCAGGCTGGGCCTTGTTCCAATGTCCCTTTTGTTACGGGCTTTCTGGATTCGACAACCACACTTGCGGATTTTCAATGGCGTGATGGCGGTACTGTGCACCGCTTGCTTTGTGTTGTTGTTGCTTAATGATTTATTGCGAGATTACGCGTACTACTCTTTCGGATTTTTTCAGAAAACAGAGATCCTCTGTATTACGGTGTGGCTGATTGGCTACTCCTGGTATTTGCCAGCGCAAGGACTGCGTCTAAGGCTAAGGGATCAATAGACCGTTGTTCACGCCGATAAAAATCCGCAACCATATGAATAAGTGTTTACCAACCGAATCCGAACCACCTCCGTACTTGTCGTCGCTCACCGAACCGGGGGCTGCACTGGCGCTTGTGCCCAGCACAATAAACTAATAGTTGTGCGACACAATAAACTAGATATAGTACAACATGAAAAACTAACAATAGCACGCAAGGAACTAAGACCCATGGCTACTCCTTCAGAGAAATTGGCAGCCTCACTTGAAGAGCTAAACCGCCTTCAGGCCAAGGGACAGATTGCTATTCAATCCAGTGGACTAAGCCGAACTCACCGACAACGGCTGTTGAAGCATGGGTTCATTCAAGAAGTCATGAAAGGGTGGTATATCCCTGCGAGGCCTGATGAGGCTGCGGGCGAAAGCACAGCCTGGTATACTTCTTATTGGAAGTTCTGCGCCACATACCTTGAAGAGCGCTTCGGGCAGGATTGGTGTCTTTCTCCTGAGCAGTCTGTCTCTTTACATGCCGAGAATTGGACAGTCCCAGCCCAGCTACTTGTCAGGTCATCGGTTGGACAAAACAACCTTGTGGCGCTGCCTTTCAAGACTTCTCTATTGGGCGTAAGGGCAGCCATGTCAGGAAATAGCGACTTAATCCTGAAGAACGGCCTGCGGATGTTTACCTTGCCAGCCGCACTGGTGACAGTTTCGCCAACATTTTTTGCCAGTAACCCAATCGATGCGCGGGCGGCACTGGCCATGGTGCGTGATGCTGCTGACGTGCTGGCAAAGTTGCTTGCTGGTGGCCATAGCGTGATTGCTGGCCGTCTGGCAGGCGCCTTCAGAAATATTGGTCGTGCAGACAGCGCTGATGAAATCATCCAGACCATGAAAGCTGCTGGTTATGATGTGCGTGAAAATGACCCTTTTGCAGCACCTTCACCCGTTTTGTTTGGCAGTCGTGAGCCATCGCCTTACGTCAACCGCCTGCGATTGATGTGGGAGAGCATGCGCCAGCCTGTGCTTGAGCATTTCCCTGAAGCGCCAGGCATAGGCAAAATCCGGAGCCCTGCGCAATATTTGCAACAGGTGGAAGAAATCTATGCCACTGATGCCTACCACTCGCTTTCAATAGAAGGGTACAAGGTGACACAAGAGCTGATAGAGCGTGTGCGGCAAGGCTCGTGGAACCCCGACAAAGATGCCACTGACAGAGATCAAGTATCAGCCGTGGCTGCCCGTGGCTACTGGCAGGCCTTCCAACAAGTTAAAAGCAGTATTGAAAAGATACTCAGCGGCGCAAATGCAGGCGAAATAATAAATACCAACCACAGGGACTGGTACCGCGAAATGTTTGCGCCAAGTGTGACAGTTGGCATTCTGAAAGCCAGCGACCTGGCGGGGTATCGCAATGGCGATGTATTCATTCGCGGCTCCATGCATGTCCCTCTAAAGCCCGATGCTGTTCGAGATGCAATGCCCGCATTGCTGGATATGCTGAGAGAAGAAAAAGAGGCCGCTGTTCGGGTCGTGCTTGGGCACTTCATTTTTGTGTATATCCATCCCTATATGGATGGCAATGGCCGCATGGGACGATTCTTGATGAATGCCATGATGGCTTCTGGTGGATATCCATGGCTGGTGGTGGCAGTAGAGCACAGAGCAGAGTATATGGCGGCCTTGGAGGCAGCTAGTGTGGGCGGCGATATTGTCCCATTTACTAAATTTCTGGCGCGTTTGGCAGGCGTAAAATAAGTACCCGGATAACAATTATCTTGTCAGTACCGTTTCCAATGTTGTTAGTTCGGTAGTTGCCAAATCTAGTTGCCATCCAGATGGAGTAATGGTCTATGGACAATCCATATGGATCTCTTACGGATCATGTATAGATCATTCTCTTGCGTAACTCTCAGTAATGCGCTATTTTGTATCATATATGGATCACAAGGATCTTTTGTGGTCGATGTATAACTCAAACGGTGCGATATGAAGCAAGCCATAAAACAGCCTTATTCCCGCTACAGCGCCGATGCCGTTCAGCTTATGAGCGGCCTTATCAAAGTCGCTCGTAAAGAGCGTAAATTAACTACACAAAATTTGGCTGATCGTGCCGGTATATCAAGAGGCTTGGTACAGCGCATAGAAAAAGGTGACATGAAATGCTCTATTGGCGCTGTCTTTGAGGTCGCAGCCATTCTCGGCATAAAGTTATTTGATGCAGACCAAACCTCACTTTCGAAGAATATTCGCCAGAACGAAGACGTGCTGGCCTTAATGCCAAAATCAATTCGGAAGAAAACACGAGTGGTTAATGATGACTTCTAACACAGCATATAAAGAGGCATATGTTTGGATTTGGTTACCCAATGCAACCAGGCCTGTTGTCGCCGGAAGGCTGGAAGCCAATGGTGAAAAACTGATGTTTAACTACGGCAAGAGCTATTTAGAGCGCGTCAATGATACAGCCAATCCAGCCATATCAATTTATGAGGAAGAACTACCATTAAAAGGAGGCGAGTTTCCGCTCATTAACGGCCTAAGTGTTCCAGGCTGCATCAGAGATGGCTCACCCGATGCCTGGGGGCGTCGCGTTATCATCAACAAAAAACTTGGTGTACTTGGTGTGAAAGGGAAGGGTGTTGATACAACGCAGCTTGATGAACTCTCCTACATGCTGGAATCAGGATCGGATCGCATTGGCGCGCTTGATTTTCAAAAATCTGCAACCGAATATGTACCTCGTCTCTCTGCAAACGTACCCCTCGGTGAGCTATTGGAATCAGCCGAACGTGTGGAGAAAGGCATACCGCTAACGTCTGAATTAGATCTGGCGCTTTTCCATGGCAGCTCTCTGGGTGGTGCGAGACCAAAAGTTTCTATTGAAGATCAGAACAAAAAATATATCGCAAAATTTTCTACTGGCAGTGACATTTATAACGTTGTTAAAGCAGAATTTGTTGCAATGAGACTCGCAAAAGAGGTGGGTTTAAATGTTGCTCCTGTAAAAATTACAAGTGCGGCGGGTAAAGATCTTGTTCTAATCGAGAGATTTGATCGAATAAAAGTTGATGCAGGCTGGCAGCGTAAATCAATGCTTTCTGCGCTTACATTATTTGGCCTTGATGAGATGATGGCGCGCTACGCCAGTTATGAAATTCTCGCGGAAATAATTCGACATAAATTTACTAAGCCTAAAGAAACATTGGAAGAGTTGTTCTCACGCTTGGTATTCAACATTCAATGTGGCAACACCGATGATCACGCACGTAACCATGCGGCTTTCTGGAATGGTACAGACATGAGCCTAACGCCTGCCTATGATATTTGTCCGCAAGGTCGGTCAGGGAATGAGGCATCACAAGCAATGCTTATTAGTGATGATAACCGCTCAAGCAAGCTTACAACGTGCTTGAAGACTGCACACAATTTCCTACTTTCAGAAAATGATGCAAAAGTAATATTTGAGAAGCAGAAGAGCATAATTACTGAAAGGTGGGACGATATTTGTGATGAGGCTGAATTAAGTCAGATTGAGCGAAAATACCTGTGGGGGCGACAATTTTTAAATCCTTTTATTGTGCAATGAAGCTAGGGAGATAGGAAAAACTGGCATCGGCCTCATAGATCCTTCTTCTTCGAGTGCGGCAACCCCAGCAAAGCGGGCGCATTCGCGCGCCGAGGCTTCAGCCAGGCGAGCGACACGCCATTCAGGTTTGCAGCCCCTTGTTGGCTCCGGCCCTGCGTGAGCGGCGCCGGACGGTCAGGATCACGCCGGTAATGGCGTCGACATGCAGCGGGCGCGGATATGAACGTTTACCAAATCAACCTCCGATGTAGCTCATTTCAACCCGCTTTAATAAAAATCTGGAGAGCGCTCCGTCGGCGGGGTTCACCTCTGCGGGCAGACCGGCGCGCAGTTCCGAATAACGGTCGGTACGTGCCTGCCAGATGTGGCTCACCGCCGCCGCGATCTGGTCGTCGGCGTAGTCGCCCCGCAGCAGAGCGCGCAGATCATGCCCCTTGCTCGCGAACAGGCACAAAAATAGCTTGCCTTCGGTCGACAGCCTTGCCCTCGTGCAGTCGCTGCAAAAAGCCTGCGTGACGCTACTTATCGCGCCGATTTCACCGGCACCGTCGGCATAGCGCCAGCGTTCGGCAGTTTCACCGATGTAGTTCGGATCAATGGCAGCGAGCGGAAATTCGGTGTTGATGCGTTGTATTACTTGCGCAGAAGGCAGCACCTCGTCCATGCGCCAGCCGTTGGTGGCACCCACATCCATGTATTCGATAAAGCGCAGCACTGCACCGGAATGCCGGAAGTATCGTGCCATGGGCAGTACCTCGGCGTCGTTGACGCCGCGCTTCACCACCATGTTGACCTTGATAGGCCACAGGCCTGCTTTTTGCGACGCTTCAATGCCCTTGAGCACATCGGCCACAGGAAAGTCCACACCGTTCATGCGGCGAAATATGGCGTCGTCTAGCGCATCCAGGCTCACCGTGACGCGCTGCAGCCCGGCATCCTTAAGCGATTGTGCCTTTTTGGCGAGCAGCGAGGCATTGGTGGTCAGCGTAATGTCCAGCGGCTTGCCTGCGGGCGTTTGCAGTTTGGCCAGCATTTCGATCAATACCTCCAGGTGCCTGCGCAGTAAAGGCTCGCCACCCGTTAGCCTGAATTTTTCAACACCATGGGCCACAAAAATCTGCGCCAGCCGGGTGATTTCCTTAAAGCTCAGCAGCGAGCTTTGCGGCAAGAAGACGTAGTTCTTGTCAAACACTTCCTTGGGCATACAGTAGCTGCAACGGAAATTGCAGCGGTCGGTCACGCTGATACGCAAATCGCGCAGCGGCCGGCCCAAGGTGTCGCTCACCAGGCCGGTGGGGGCCGACAGCTGGGCAGGGATATGCGGCACAAGCGCCGTGTTCAGGATGTCTGCAAGGGGTATTTTATCTTCGTTCATATGACTTCCTCTCCTGAAACTTGCTGCATTGGCGCGACCTTGGCCGTCCTGCTTCGACTTTGCCCTTTCGCCAGCGGTAGCGAGTTCTTGTGCTGAAGTCGGCCCTGCTCCAGGGACTGCGCTAAGCGAGAGACCATGGTCTTTATTCACTCTCACGAGAGTCACCAGTCGGTGCCCATAAGGCGAGCACCGCGTTGAATTCAGCCGCATAAAATACCCTTGCGTCCGGTCCCGTTGCATCGCCGGCAAAGCGTCCGAGCTGCGCCGCGCAGTCGAAGAAACCCCGCGCCGGCAAGTCGCCGCGCCACTTGCTGATGACCATGGTCGCTATGAAGGGGCGACCGGCCGCAGCGTCCTCGGCCATGAGTTGCTCCAACGCCTGGGTGACTTGATGAATGGTGTGCGGGGGTGAGAGCCGCAGTCTTTTCGCCACCTCCCGATAGACTATCGGTAAGCGCAGTGTGGCGAGCGCTTGAAGATGTGCTCTAAGCCGGACGGTGATCTCGCCGGTTATGGTGGTGACCGCTTCAGCCCGATAGGGCAACATGGTTAACTCCTTAATTCTGCATCGCCTTTGATTAACTCCACTGTTTCATCTTCCGTCCCTTGTATTTCCGGAATGCTCAGGTTGGCGGCGTACACGCGTACGTCCTGCGATATCTTCATTGAACAGAAATGGGGGCCGCACATCGCGCAAAAATGCGCGGACTTGGCACCTTCTTGCGGTAACGTTTCATCATGGAATTCGCGCGCCGTGTCCGGATCGAGACCGAGATTGAACTGGTCTTCCCAACGGAACTCGAAGCGTGCCTTGGATAAGGCGTTGTCGCGGATTTGAGCGCCGGGGTGGCCCTTGGCAAGGTCGGCCGCATGAGCCGCGATCTTGTACGTGATGACACCCGTCTTGACATCGTCTTTGTTCGGCAGGCCGAGGTGTTCCTTGGGCGTGACATAGCACAGCATGGCGGTGCCGTACCAGCCGATCATCGCCGCGCCGATGCCGGAGGTGATGTGGTCGTAACCCGGTGCGATGTCAGTGGTTAGCGGCCCAAGCGTGTAGAACGGTGCTTCGTAGCACTTGTCCAACTGCAATTCCATGTTTTCTTTGATCATGTGCATCGGCACGTGACCAGGGCCTTCGATCATGACTTGCACGTCGTGCTTCCATGCGATCTGGGTCAGCTCACCCAGCGTTTTTAACTCGCTGAACTGCGCTTCGTCATTGGCGTCGTAGATCGAACCAGGACGCAGACCATCACCCAGACTAAAGCTGACGTCATAAGCTTTCATGATCTCGCAGATATCTTCGAAATGGGTGTACAGGAATGATTCCTGATTATGCGCCATGCACCATTTAGCCATGATCGAGCCGCCGCGCGAAACGATACCGGTCATTCGCTTGGCACACAGTGGCACATAGGCTATCAACACCCCTGCGTGGATAGTGAAGTAATCAACGCCCTGCTCGGCTTGCTCGATCAGGGTGTCGCGGTAGATTTCCCAGGTCAGGTCTTCAGCGCGGCCATTCACTTTCTCTAACGCTTGATAGATCGGCACAGTGCCTATTGGCACTGGCGAGTTCCGGATGATCCATTCACGCGTTTCATGGATATTCTTGCCAGTTGACAGGTCCATCACGTTGTCGGCGCCCCAACGAATAGCCCAGGTCAGCTTGTCGACTTCCTCGCAGATGCTGGAAGTGGTGGCCGAGTTGCCAATGTTAGCGTTGATTTTAACAAGGAAATTGCGGCCAATGATCATCGGCTCGATTTCGGGATGGTTGATGTTGGCCGGGATGATGGCACGGCCACGGGCAATTTCTGTGCGCACAAACTCGGGCGTAATTTCGGCAGGAATGCTGGCGCCGAATGACTGGCCGGTATGCTGACGGCCCATAAAATCGGCCATTTTATTCCCCAGCGGACCAGACTGTTTCAATTCTGCGAGATATTCTTTGCGGCGCATGTTTTCGCGGATTGCGACGTACTCCATCTCCGCCGTGATGATACCTTGCTTAGCGTAGTGCATTTGCGACACATTTTTGCCTGGTAATGCGCGCCGCGGCTTACGCGTGAGGCTAAAACGCATTTCAGCGAGCTTCGGGTCATTCATGCGCTCAATGCCAAAAGCCGAACTCGGACCGGATAACTCATCACTGTCGCCTCGATCAATAATCCATGGCGTGCGCGGTGTTTGCAGACCGGAACTGATGTCGATGCTGACTTGGGGATCGGTGTAAGGCCCAGAGCAGTCATAGACATAAATTGGTGGGTTTTTTTCCGCGTTATAGGGGGCGGCGGTATCCGACTGGCTGATTTCGCGCATCGCGACACGGATATCGGGCCGTGAGCCTTCGACGTAGATTTTGCGGGAATTTGGCAGCGGCAAGATGGCGCGTGCATCCACCGTTGCGGCGGTAGACAGAAATTTCAGTTTGATGCTCATTAGATTCCTCGCTTGGCTATATTGCATTCGGCTTGGAAGCCAGCAAAGGCGTTTCAAGCATAAGTGGTGTGGAGGGCGATCGAGTCTTCAGGCTCTCGGCACTCATCGTGGTGCGACCGGAGTGACCGTGACCTTCATGGTCATGGGCTTGCCCGGGGCGAAATTGATGCAGACCCCGTCAAGCTCCTCCAGGCGCAGCGACTCGCTCGTGAACCCGCACAAATAGAGCGTATGTCCCTCCCGATTGCAGCTGTCGCTCTCCAGATGTTGACACGAGGCGCAGGTGCCGAAGGGAGGTTTGCCTCTCTCTTGCGCCACCTGACCGAGCATGCGCTGCAAGGCGCTGGCGAAATGGCCTTGGATACTGGGGGGCAAAGAGTCCGCAGCACGGACCAGAGATTCGAAGGGGTCGTTCGCAAGAATGCCTCGGGCTTTCTCGGTCAGAACGAGCTGGACACTGCGTCTGTCCTCCTCTGATCGTATGCGTGTCAGATAGCCTTGCGTTTCGAGACTTTTGATTGTCTGCGACGCTGTGCCCCTGGTCGTGGCATGGAACGCGGCGAAGGCGGACGGCGTTCGAGAGAAGCGGTTGGCCTGTGCGAAGTATCTGAGCACCGCCCACTGTGCTGCCGTCAACCCCTCGGCAAGTCCCTCGCCGGATGCTATGCGCCCCAAGTGAAAGACCAACTCCGCAATAACGCGACTGTTCATTTTCAACTCCTTTGTTGTGCGTAAAATAGTAGCGTTTAAAAACTATATTGACAACAGATAGTTTCGTAACGATACTGAATGCGCTGTTGCGGAGATCACAGCAGTGTGGCGCTAAATTTCGATCGCGAGTGCATCGACTGCATCGCGTTTAAGGGTGAGTCATGCGCGATCTGCAAAGCGTCGGCAACGGGTGATGCTACCCCTGTGCCACAGAGTAACCCTTGAGAGGACAAGATGTTGACAGCGAATGAACTAAGAGACTACATCATGAATGGCCTACCCTGCGATCACGTAGAAGTGCTGGGCGATGACGGCCAGCACTTCGAGGCGGTGGTCGTGAGTCCGCAATTCACCGGCAAAAATAAGGTACAGCAGCATCAGTTGGTGTATCTGGCGCTCGGAGATCGCATGCGCGCGGAAATTCACGCGCTGGCCATACGCACATTCACGCCCGATGCCTGGGCGCAATCGGCCATGAAATAACTTTGGAGAAATGAAAGATGAACATACAGGAAAAAATTCGTAATCAGGTCACCACCAATGCCGTCGTGCTTTACATGAAAGGCACGCCGCAGTCCCCGCAGTGTGGTTTTTCCGGTGCGACGGTGCAGCTACTCAAGGCCTGCGGTGTGCAGGACTTTGCCACCGTGAACGTCCTGGCCGACCAGGAAATCCGCGATGGCATCAAGGCTTACAGCAACTGGCCGACCGTTCCGCAGCTCTACATCAAGGGTGAGTTTGTCGGTGGCGCCGATATTGTGCGCGAGATGTATGAACAAGGTGAATTGCAGAAATTGATCGAATCATCGGTGGGGTAATGATATTGAAATGGGTTAAGGGAGAGCTCCCCACTCAAGGGGGTTGTCGTAGTTCCCGTGCCCAAAAGAGGGCCCCGTTTTCAGGAGGTTAAGATGCCGAAAATAGCAGAAATTGAAGACACGCCCAATCCGAACGCGATGAAGTTCACCCTCAAGGAGCCGCTAACCTGGGGGGTAACGCGTTCGTAAGACAACGCCGAGCAGGCGCAGGACGATGCGCTCGCCTCCATGCTGTTTGACATCGAGCATGTGACCAATGTGTTTTACGTTGATAAGTGGATCACGGTGACACAGGACGGCGGTGCTGACTGGACGGAGTTGGTGCGCAAAGTCGCCGAGCCGATCCGCGCCGCGCCGACGGCGGCGACCTCCATGTGGTCAGTCTGGATGGCAACCAGCTCAGCGTGCACTACCAGGGCGCGTGCGGCACCTGTCCAAGCTCGATATCCGGCACGCTCCGAGGCATCGAGAATCTGCTGAAGTCGATTGAACCGGACATCGAACTCGTGGCGGTTTAGATTTGAAATCGGCAGTTGAGTGATCACGCGATCGACAAGATGGGGTCAGAGCAGAGCTGGCAACAGGCTCGATAAGACTAAGGAATCGTGTGAGTCAAAACAGCCACACTGAGTGTGTTCGAAAAGTTTTTTACCAGTATCAACCCCGACCGGAAAAGCACAGATGTCAGAACCACTGCGCAGCTCGTACCATGCGGATCAGCAGGCGCATACGGCAGGGGTGTTTTGATGGGTGTACGTGAAGCCGTGGATTGGGATTGTTTGCTCTTTTGGCGGCAGAGCTCGCAGCCATTTATTCCCCCCGTTAATTTAAGACACAAGGAACTTAGCCATGCAGACCACAAACCCGAACCACAATCAGCCCGATGCACCGGGCGCGTCATCCCAGTCGACCGTGAGCGCTGACAAGCTGCCGGGGATCCGTCATATCATCGCCATCGGCAGCGGCAAGGGCGGCGTCGGAAAATCCACAGTAAGCGTCAATCTGGCGCTCGCGCTGCAGCAGCTCGGGGCGCGCGTCGGCATCGTAGACGCCGACATCCTTGGCCCCAGTATCCCCGGCATGCTAGGCATCCCAACCGGTGAGCCGCCAGCGATGAGCGCGGACAACAAGATGATCCCTGCGCAGCGGCACGGGCTGAAGGTGGTATCGATGGGCATGCTCACCGGAGACGACAAACCGGCCGTCTTACGCGGGCCGATGGTGGGGAAATACCTGAAGATGTTCGTCGACGCCGTGCAATGGGGACCGCTGGACTACTTGATCCTCGACCTCCCGCCTGGGACCGGTGACACCCAACTGACGCTGGCACAGAGTATGCCGCTGTCGGGCGTGGTGATCGTGACGACACCACAGGCCGTGAGCCTCAAGATCGCCCGCCGAGGCTTGCGGATGTTTGAGAAGGTTCAGGTCCCGATTCTTGGAATCGTCGAGAACATGCGCACCTTCACCTGCCCCCACTGCGGCGAGAGCACGGATATCTTCCGTCACGGTGGCGGTGAGCGGATGAGCCAGGAGCTCGGTGTCCCATTCCTGGGCGCTTTACCTCTCGATGCCGATGTCGTTACCTGCGGTGATGAGGGTCGTCCGATCGTGGCGGACCAGCCAACGTCGGTCAGCGCCAAGGTGTATGCCACCATCGCCACGGCGCTCGTGGAGCAGCTCCAGGCTGCGGTCACCGTGCTGAAGCCCTTTGTGTGGAAGTGGGACAGCAACGAGGGGGCACCCGCCTGGATGGAAGACGCGGCGCGGCCTGCTGGATCGCAGAACACCCCGATCGGTTTCCTGCGTCGCGATCCGCGTACCTTATCCATCCTCTGGGAGGACGGTCATCGCGACGACTTTGACGTTCGCGACCTGCGCTTGGCCTGTCATTGCGCCCTCTGCATCGAGGAGATGAGCGGACGCAAGCTGCTCGATCCAAAGACGATACGATCTGATGTGAGTCCGCGAAAGATCGTGAGCATAGGCAACTACGCGATTCAGTTCGATTGGAGCGACGGCCATAACAGCGGGATATATTCGTTTAACGACCTGCGTGCCTTAGGCGCACGTGCTGCGGCGAGGAGCGTTGAAGATGTCTGATTTCCAGCGTGAGGATCTGCCGGTCAGCATTCGCGCGGAGGCTTCGGTCAACGACCCCGACACGTGTAAGTTCATCGTGAGCCGACCCTTGCATCCTGGAGGCCCTTTCTTTTTCGGCAACAAGGAACGGGCCGCCGGTTCGCCGCTAGCCGAGCGACTGTTCGCCCTTTCCGGCGTGGCCAACGTGCTCATAGCCGAGAACGTGGTGACCCTCTGCAAAGAACCGGCCGCCTCGTGGTCAGGACTGAAAACCGCCATCGGCGCGGCCATCCGCACGCAACTGCTGACTGGCGTGCCAGCGATCTTGGAAATGCATGCCCACAGCCGTACGCAAGCCGGCACACAAGGAAGATCCGATGCCGAGCTTTATACGGCTATTCAGGAACTCCTGGACAAGCAGGTCAATAAGTCAATCGCTAACCACGGCGGGAAAATTTCGATTGTGGAGGTCCGGCAAGGGAAGCTTTTCATCACCATGAGCGGCGGTTGCCAGGGATGCGCGTCCTCTCAGGTGACGCTGCGGCAGGGATTCGAAGTCATGCTGAAAAGGGTCGCCCCGGAAATCGAGGAAATTGTGGATACGACAAACCACGCAGCGGGGAAGCAGCCGTTCTACCCGCGCCATGAGGTGCCCCTATGACAAATCGACTGTCCCAGCACACTATTGGCGTCCAGACATGAATTTTTCGCCGATCCTGAAAACGGCTCCGTTCGCCGAAGAACTGGATTCTTCAACGGAAAAAACGTTACCACTACTCACGGCGCATGCTTTTTTTCCGCAAGGTTGATGATTCCGAAAAAACCATCAAAGATACGCCGCCGTCTCAATTCATCGCAACCACAATTTTCAAGGATAGCTCATGGCAAGAATCGTCAAAAGAACCCGGACAGGTCCGTATCCCGTGACAGTGGGCGAGGAAACCAAGTACATATGCGGCTGTGGCTTGTCGAAGAACCAGCCGTTTTGTGACAGCACTCACAAAACCACCGCAAAGACTGAAGAGCCCGATAAGCTTTGCTGGTACGACGCGGAAGGCAACCGTCACGAAGTGAAAGAGAATTATCCCGACCTGTGCACACCGGCGGAGTAGCCGGGTTTACATGGAAGAATTCGCCTGATTCACCGGAATATCCGTCTGGATTTCGAGGCAGAGCCCGCACCTTCCGGCGGCAGCGCAATGATTTGGCCGGTATGCAACATCTCACTCATGTCGATGCGCAACCCGTTGGGTCCTAGATTTTCTTGAGAGGAGCGTTGAAATAACTATGCCTAGAACAGTGCAGTGTATAAAGCTCGGGCGTCAAGCCGAGGGGCTCGATTTTCCGCCGTATCCGGGAGAACTCGGCAAGCGTATTTTTGAAAACGTCTCCAAGGAAGCGTGGAAAGCGTGGCTCGAGCAGCAAAAGATGCTGATGAATGAAAATCGGTTGAATCTCGCCGATGTTGCGGCGCAGGATGCACCTGTGGTGATGGTGCAGGGAGAGCAAAGGCAAAACGCAAGACCCCGATATTTTCCGTAGAGCGCATGTTTGGTTCTGGTCGTCCCGCTGGGACTTAACATTCGCAAGCGAATGTTAGCCCTCCGGCGCAACAAGTGCAGGCGTCACACTCTACCTGCTCAGATGGAGTAAAGTGCCTACGAACAGGCGAACAGGCGAACAGGCGAACAGGCGAGCGGGACTCCGGGCGTTAAAAATTACTACCTTGGGCCATTTGTCGTCTGCAGCAAGGACGGCATGAAGAGCATTATCGACGGCCAACAACGTCTGACTTCGCTTACGCTGTTTCTCGTCTTTCTCAACAACCTGCAAAAGGAACTTGGTGGTAAGGAATCCATTGAGCCACTGGTGTTTTCAGAGAAATACGGACGAAAGTCTTTCAATATCCAAGTGGAGGAGCGCAAAGTTTGTCTGGAGAAGCTGTTTCTTGAAGGCTGCTACGAAATTCAACCCGATGACGACGAATCGACCATAAACATGGCGAGGTGTTACGCCGACATCGGGGAAGCCTTTCCGGAAGAACTCAAAGACAAGGCATTCCCATACTTTCTCGACTGGCTGAAATACAACGTGATTCTTGTAGAAATTACCGCCTATTCGGACGACAACGCCTACACGATCTTCGAGTCGATGAATGACCTGGGGCTGAACCTGACCTCAACTGAGATGCTCAAGGGCTACATTCTGTCGAGATTCAAGGAACCGAAGGATCGTGAAAAGGCGAATATATTCTGGAAGGATTCCAACCAAACGCTTCATCGCTACAGTAAGGAGGAGGATCAGAAGTTTTTCCAGGCGTGGCTTCGGAGCCAATATGCAGACACCATCCGCCAAGGCAAGGTGGGTTCCTTCAACGAAGATTTTGAGAAGATCGGGACGCGCTTTCATAGTGAATGCGGCGTTGATCGTAGACACCGCGATATTAACGGCACTGCTCTTTATTCACTTCAACCATACAGCTTCTGCTGGCGCGTAGTGCTGTAAGCTTATAGTATTTGGGTAATCCGCGATATTAAGCGGCGGGAGAGTCAAGTGGTGGTGACACAAAATAAGCTAGTGGCAATATCGCCAATTGTCATAAAAGTGGCCAAGGCCATTAATTGGTGACTCATGGCGCTACATCCTGAATTTCCGAAATCGCCCTATGCCGAACTGCTGCCGGAGCAGCGCTGGTTTCCGGCGGCGGAAGAGCTTCGCAGTACCGCCTATGAGAAGTTGCTGCCGCCGCTGGTCGCCAAGATTCGCAGCGAGGTCACGGCGTGGCGGGACTCAGGCTATGCGGGCGCTTCCGACACATCACGCGCGCTGCTGAGCTGGTGGTTCGAGACCGAGCACATGGTCGAGCAAGCCGATGGCACGCTGTCGTCGTTCCGTTATTACTTCGCGCAGCGCGAAGCGGTGGAGACGGTGATCTGGCTACACGATGTGCGCAAGGTGCGGGACAAATTCGATTTACTGCGTTTCGACGCCTCGGGTGCGGTTTCTACAAATATGTTCGACGAGGACTGGCCGCGCTACGTTGTAAAGATGGCGACCGGCGCAGGCAAGACCAAAGTCCTGTCGCTGCTCATTGCCTGGAGCTTCTTTCACAAGCTTTATGAAACCGGCTCGACGCTCGCGCGCAATTTTCTCCTGATCGCACCAAACATCATCGTCCTCGACCGGCTGCGCGCCGACTTTGACGGACTGCGCATTTTCTTCAACGACCCCATTCTTCCGGACAACGGCCACCAGGGACGCAACTGGCGCGACGATTTCCAGCTCACGCTGCATATCCAGGACAAGGTGCGCGTGGTGCGTGATACCGGTAACCTCTTTCTCACCAATATCCACCGTGTGTATCTCGGCGACGTGCGCGAGCCTTCGCTGGATGATGACGACCTGCGCGACTACTTCCTTGATCCATTCGGCTCCAAGCCGATGGGCAAGACCACCGACAGCAAGACCGATCTCGGCGAGATCGTGCGCGAAATTGACGAGCTGGCGGTATTCAACGATGAGGCGCATCACATCCACGACCCAAAGATGGCCTGGTTCAAAAGCATCCAGGACATTCATCACCGCATGTTGCAGAAAGATGGCCGCCTTGCCCTGCAAGTGGATGTGACCGCTACTCCCCGTCACGACAATGGCGCGATCTTTGTACAGACCGTCTCGGATTACCCCCTGGTCGAGGCCATTTATCAGAATGTCGTCAAGCACCCGGTGCTGCCGGATGCCGCCAGCCGCAGCCGGCTACAGGAGAATAAGAGCGCGATCTTCACCGAACGCTACGAAGACTACCTGCAACTCGGCGTCGAAGAGTGGCGCAAGAGCTACGCCGAGCATGAGGCTCTGGGTAAGAAAGCCGTGCTGTTCGTGATGGTGGACGACACCCGCAATTGCGACGAGGTCGGCGCGCATCTTGAGAAAATTTGCCCAGAACTTGAAGGCGCGGTGCTCGTCATCCACACCAAAAATAACGGCGAAATCTCTGAGGCGGCCTCGGGCAAGAACAAGGAGGAGCTCGAAAGACTCCGCAAGGAAGCTAACGACATTGACACATGGAAGTCGCCGCACAAAGCCATCGTCTCGGTATTGATGCTCAAGGAGGGCTGGGACGTGCGCAACGTCACCACCATCGTGGGTCTGCGCGCCTATGTGGCCAAGAGCAACATCCTTCCCGAACAAACGCTGGGTCGCGGCCTGCGCTGCATGTATTTCGGCTCGGACATGCCGGAGACCGTATCGGTCATCGGCACGCTCGCCTTCATGGAATTCGTCGAGTCTATCCAGAGCGAGGGCGTCACTTTCGAGCGAGTGCCGATGGGCCATGACTCCGGCCGCAAGGATTCGCTTATCGTTGAGGTGGACACGCAGGACGCCGACAAGGACATTGACGCGCTGGACATCGAACTACCGAGACTTACTCGGCGCTTCAATCGCGAGTTCAAAGACCTCGATGCACTTGACCCCGCAAAATTCGGCAATGCCAAACTTCTGCTCAAGCACTTCACGCCCGAGCAAACGCGCGAGATCGTGTTCAAGACCATGCTCGACGCCGAAGTGCATCACACCATCCAGCTTGATGGTGCAGGGCCTGCCGACTACCGCTCCGTGGTCGGTTTTTTTGCGCGTCAATTATTAAAGGAGTTGCGACTCGTCGGTGGCTACGACATTCTTTACCCCAAGGTGAAGGCGTTCATGGGTGGGCATCTTTTTGCTGCATCGCCAGTCAATCTCGAAGACCCCGTAGTGCTGCGCAATCTCTCCGAGCCAGAGGCCGGGAAGATTTTGTTCGACTCGTTCAAAACCGCCATCAACGCGCTCACCATCCAGGACACCGGCTCGGTGCGCATTGAAGACTACATCCGCCTGCGCGACACGCGCCCCTTCCGCACCGAGAACCGCCCCTATCTCGCCCCGAAGAAATCGCTGTTCAGCAAAATTGTCGGTGAGCCGCACGCCGGTGGATTCGAGCTGACCTTCGCCGGTTTTCTCGATGCCGCGCCCGATGTTGCCGCGTTCGCCAAGAACTACCTCGCCGTCGGCTTCAAGATAGACTACGTCAAGGCCGATGGCGATCTCTCGAACTATGTCACCGACTTTTTCGTTAAAACCACCGACGGCACGGTCTGGATCGTGGAAACCAAGGGTCGGGTTGAACTTGATCTGCCGCAAAAGATGACACGCCTGCGCCAGTGGTGCGCGGACGCGACGCAGGCGAGCAAGGCAGAGGGCGGGCCGGAATACCGATTTGTATACGTCGATCAGCAAGGCTACGAACGCAACCCGCCTAAGAACTTCGCCGGGCTCGCCGCGAGCTTTACAGATTTTCAGAAAGACTGACGCGATGACGGATCACGACATCTCTCAGCCGGGCGTCCGTAAAATAGACCACTGCAACGCCAGCCTTAAGAGAGGGACAACACCATGAGCGAAGCACTCCCGGCAGATTCACAGGGCAAGATCATTGTTTTCGGTGCAAGCCAGATTCGCCGTGCTTGGGTTGATGAGCAGTGGTACTTCTCGGTGATCGACATCGTTGGTGCTTTGACCGACAGTGCCAGTCCGCCAAAGTATTGGGACGCCATGAAGCGGCGAGAGAAAGCGGGCGCTGGCGTTGACCTTTCTACATTTTGTAGAAAGGTGGCCTTGACCGGCGCAGATGGAAAAACTTACCAATCCGATGGCGTCAACACCGAAGCCGCCTTCCGCATCATCCAATCCATCCCCAGCCCCAAGGCTGAACCGTTCAAACGCTGGTTGGCCGAGGTCGGCTATCAGCGCGTCCAGGAAATCGAAAATCCAGAACTCGCCCAGCAGCGGATGAAGGAACTCTATAAAGAAAAAGGCTACCCGGACGATTGGATCGAAAAACGTGTTCGCGGCATCGCCGTGCGTGACGAGCTGACCAGTGAATGGCAGAAACGCGGCATTGCGGACCAGCAAGACTTCGCCATCCTCACCGCTGAAATCTCGCTAGCCACCTTCGGCGTTACGCCAGCGCAATACAAAAATCTCAAGGGCTTGCAGCGCGAAAACCTGCGTGACCACATGAACGATCTGGAACTCATCTTCACCATGCTCGGCGAAGCCGCCACCACCGAAATCGCCCGCAACAAAGACGCACAAGGCTTCGTGAAGAACAAGCGGGCAGCAAGGGCGGGCGGCTCCGTCGCGGGCAGCGCCCGTCGCCAGCTTGAAGCCAAGTCTGGCCGGAAAGTCATCACCTCAGAAAATTACCTGATCGACAAACCCAAGCCCAAACTGCCATCCAAGTTGAAAAACCCGAAGAAGACCTGACTATGGCCAAACCACCCAAAGAAGCCTACGACCTGACGGACGCCGAGAAGCGCGACCTCACCCAGCTCATCCAGCAGGGCAAACCATTGCCGGAGAAATACCGCTTCATCCTGTTCGAGGACAAGCGCGAGGTGGAGCTGGTGTGGAACGGCAAGAGCCGCGACGTGTGCACCACCGTGCTGCCGTTCCAGTCGCTGGAGCACGTGGACGAACCGCGCAAGGAAGCGCCGGAACTCGGCACGATAGACATGTTCGACACGCGTGGCCGCCAGCTCAAGGGCTGGACCAACAAGCTCATCTGGGGCGACAACAAACTGATTCTCTCCTCGCTCAAGAGCGGCGCACTGCGCCGGCAGATCGAGGACGCGGGCGGCCTCAAGCTCATCTACATCGACCCGCCCTTCGACGTCGGCGCCGATTTCTCCATGGACATCGAAATCGGCGGCGAGACCTTCCACAAGGAGCCGAACCTGCTGGAACAGATCGCCTACCGCGACACCTGGGGGCGCGGGGCGGATTCATTTATTTCGATGATTTACGAGCGGCTGATTCTGATGCGGGATTTGCTGGCGGAGGATGGGTGCATATATGTACATGTTGGTTATCAGGTTTCGGATTTCGTGAAGTTGGCGCTTGATGAAGTATTCGGACGTCACTACTTCCTGAATCAGATAACTTGGCAGCGATTCGGTGCACACAATGACGCAGGTAGATACGGGAATGTGACCGAAACTATTTGGTTTTATTCAAAGTCCGATGGCTATTTCTTTTCACCACCACGCATCCCATTGACGGATGAATATATCGGAGAGCGTTTTATTGCTGAAACTGAAACTGGGCGACGTTTTTACCCTCACACCTTTACTGGTGCAGGTGCTGGCCCAGCGCGTAAATTTAGAGGCGAGCTACTAGGGAACCTCTGAACAATCCTGAATCTTTATAAAATATGCGGAAAAATTTCCAAATTCTGGAATTATTAGACGATTTTATGCTCTTTGCTTGGTAATTTGTTCCGCCTGACGCCATTTCGGCGAAAGGCGGACGCACCTGTCCTACGTGAGCAGGTATTTTTTCGCCATCATCATGTTGGCAAACCCGGATAACACATGCAGCCGGTTCATATTCT
>Ga0209702_10002014_pt1 | contig 36834 bp, 39 predicted proteins | sample FRY01_FD_187210 | JGI IMG/M metagenome (GOLD analysis project Ga0209702, IMG submission 187210) | Freshwater microbial communities from Lake Fryxell liftoff mats and glacier meltwater in Antarctica - FRY-01 (SPAdes) (version 2) | ecosystem: Environmental > Aquatic > Freshwater > Ice > Glacier...
GCTGCACGAGCCGCTCGGGCAGGTCGAGCCCGCCGTGGTCGGCGGTCAGCACCGCCGCATAGTCGATCCCGCGGGCGTCCAGAAAGGCGAGCAGCCCCCCGATAATGACGTCGAGTTCGTGCATCTGGAGGCACATTTCGGTACCCTCGGTGCCGGTCGCGTGGCCGATATAGTCGGTTGCCGAAAGGCTGACCGAGAGCACGTCGGTGCTCGTGCCTTTGCCCAGATCCATTTCGGCGACCAGTTTCTTCGCCAGATCGACAGTAACCGCGTCGAGCCGCGGCGACAGGCGGAACCGGAGAGCATCCCCCGCCGCGCGCTCGAACCGTCCGGTGCCCACCGTCATCGAGCCTGCCGTCACCGCGCGGTCGCGTGCCCGGCAATCGGCGGGCAGCGCCATCGCGGCTTGGGGGCGGGCGATTTCCGCCGCGATCTCGGCATTGGTCGCTTGTGCCGAAGCTCCCAGCTCGCGACCCGCCAGCGTTGCGAAGCCCGCACCTTTCCACCAATAGACCTGATCGATCGCCTGACCGCCCATCATCAGCGCGCCGCGATCCTTGCCTGATACCGCGACGTTGCGCGCTGCCGGTGCCGCCGCCTTCAGGCGATCGCCCAGCGTCGGGACCTTGAGATGGATCGCCGAGGCGACATAGTCTTTCGGGTCAGCGGCGGTCTTGGTCACGTCCTCGGCGCAATAGACTGACTTCCTGGCGCGGGTCAGGCTCAGATCGAACCAGGCGTTGGCGACGATCCCGTTGCGGGCTGGTCGCACTCCGGTGAGGATGGTCGAGTGGCCGGGGCAGGTCTCGGTCGCCGCGTGGCCTTGATAGCCCGAAGGAAACACCGCGCCCTGTTGCAACCGCGCCAGCCCGCCGGTGAAGCGAGCGCGATATTGCGCGAACAGATCGGCAGAGAGCTGATCGATCGAGATGGCCAGAATCAGGCGCGGCGGGCCGGATGGGGCCGGGGCAGGAGCGGGTGCCGAAGCTTCCGCGATGTCAGGCCCGGCGGCGATTGGCAGCGCTTCGGCCAGGGGTGGGGCCGTTGCGGCGCACCCGGCGAGCGCGAGCGACACGAGAAGCGGGGCAGCGAAGCGGGTGACCATGCGACGTCCTCGTTGGCGCGGCGCTGGACAGCGCGAGCCTGCGGGGCATAAGACGCTCAAGTCGCGGCGGCAATGCCCGGCTGGAGGACGTCACAAAGCCCATGCATAGGCTAAAGCGAACCTGCATCGCCGTGTTGCTGGCGGTGGTCGCCGTGATTGCCGGGCCGCCCGCGCTGGCCCAGACGTTGGCCCAGACGCCGGCATCGGGAAGCAATTCGGGGGCGAATCATATCCGCGCCCAACTGGTGCCCGAACGGACCAGCGTCGCGCCGGGCGAGACGGTGACGCTGGCGGTCGTGATGCGCCCCGAACCGCGCTGGCACGGCTATTGGGAAAACCCCGGCGACGCGGGGTTCGGGATGAGCTTCAAGTGGTCGCTCCCGCCCGGCGCAAAAACCGGGCCGCCGCGTTATCCGGTGCCCGAGACCTTGCTGATCTCCGGCCTGATGAACCACGTTTACGAGCACGACTATGCGCTGCTGATCCCCTTCACCGTGCCCGCTGATGCCCGCCCTGGCGCGTCGCTGGCGTTGTCGGCCGAGGCCGACTGGCTGGCTTGCACCGACGAGGTTTGCGTTCCCGAAAAAGGTCGGTTGGAGACGCGGCTGTCGGTGGGACCGCCGGGCAAACCGGACCCCCGCTTCGATGGATGGCGACAAAAATTGCCCGCGCCGCTGGCCGAACGCGCCAGCTTCGCGATTGACGACGGCCTGGTGCGGCTGGCGATTCCACTGCCCGCCACGCTTGGTCTGGGCACGCCGCACCTGTTCCTCAACACCGAAAGCCTGATCGACTATGCCGCGCCGCAGGGCTTCCGGCGCAAGGGCGATTTGCTGCTGGTCGAGCTGAAGCGCAGTTCGGCTATGGGAAGCGGCCCGCCGTCGGAAGTGGCCGGGGTGCTGCGGTATGGTGAGGGGGAGGGGCTGGCGTTTCGCGCCGGGCCGGGCGCTGTTGCCAGCGGTGGCACGGCGCTTGCCCCGCAACAAGCCGCCCAAACGGGGCTGGGCGGTCTTGCGGCAATCCTCGGCGGGGCGCTGCTTGGCGGGCTGCTGCTCAACGTGATGCCGTGCGTGTTTCCCATCCTCAGTCTGAAGGCCCTTTCTCTAGTGCAGGCAAATGGGTCGCTGGCGTCGGCAAACGCTTCGCCGGGCCCCAAGGGCGTGCAGAGGCGCGCGCGCGCCGATGGACTGGCCTATACTGCGGGCGTGGTTCTCGCCTGCCTGGCGCTGGGCGGGCTGCTGCTGGGTCTTCGCGCCAGCGGCGAGGAACTGGGCTGGGCGTTCCAGTTGCAGGAGCCGCTGGTGGTGGCCGGTCTGCTCCTGCTGGCGGTGGCGATTACCGCCAATCTCGCCGGGCTGTTCGAGCTTCCGCAGGTCTGGACGGGCGGGAACGGGAGCGGCGAGCGTGGCGCCTTTGCCACCGGGCTGCTCGCGGCTTTTGTCGCCACGCCGTGCACCGGACCGTTCATGGCCGCCGCGATGGGAGCGGCGCTGGTTCTGCCGCTCGCGCAAGCGCTGGCGGTTTTCGCCGCGCTCGGGCTGGGGCTGGCGCTGCCCTTCCTCGCGCTGGCCTTCATCCCCGCGCTGCGCCGCGCCTTGCCCAAACCGGGCGCGTGGATGGTCAAATTCAAGCTGGCGATGGCGGTTCCGATGGGGTTGACCGCGCTGGCGCTGCTGTGGCTGACGTGGCGGATCGGCGGGGCAGGATTTGCGATGGGATGCGCGGCGCTGGCTGTGGCTCTGCTGGGGATCGTCTGGCTGATCGGGCGGATGCAGCGCGGCGGTCGCGCCGCCACCCCGCGCGCCGCGCCTGCTTTGGCGGTCCTCGCGCTGGTGTTCGGTTTGGCGCTGCCGGGGGCGGTGGCCGCGCCGGGAATTTCAGCGCAAAGCGACGCGCTCGGCTCGCGCCCGTTCTCGGTCGCCGCGCTGGCGACGGCCCGCGCCTCGGGCAAGCCGGTGTTCGTCTATTTCACGGCCGATTGGTGCCTGTCGTGCAAGGCCAACGAGGCAGCCACGCTGAACCGCGAAAGTACTCGAGCCGCTTTCACAAAGGCGGGCGTGCAGGTGCTGCGGGGCGACTGGACCCGGCGCGATCCAGCGATCACGCGCTTTCTGGAGCAGCAGGGCGTAGCCGGGGTGCCATTATACCTGTGGTATGTGCCAGGCGTTTCCGCTCCCGAAATGCTGCCGCAAGTGCTGACCCCGTCATTCATGGTGGAACGGGCGGGCAAAAGCTGATGCGGTTGGACCTGACGGGGTAGGCGGGAGCGCCACTAAATGGCCGCACTGCTCGCGAGGCTTATGTGCAGCGCCCCCGCCCTGTTCCCGTGCAGGAGACTTCCGACCCGAAGGGCTCGTGCAGGGACATGCCGATCGTCACAACCGGTTGTCCGCTTGAATCGTGGTTTCAGCGCGCGGTCAAGCGCGGCGTGACACCAATCCTGCGGTTATGCGACGAGTCGAACGGCGGGACAGCCGAGCCGGTTACTTGATCCGCACCACTTCGACCCGGCGGTTCTCGGCGGCCTTGGCGGAGAGCCCGGCAAGCGGTTTGTCGTAGCCATAGCCCACTGCATCGAAGCGCGCACGATCTGCACCCTTGCCCGCGAGATAGTCGACCACCGATTGCGCGCGGCGACGCGACAGATCGATGTTGCTCTCACGCGTGCCGACCGAATCGGTGTGGCCTTCGATAGTAAAGCGCATCCGGTCGAGCAGCGGGTTGGAAAGCGCGGCGGCAAATTTCTGCGCTTCGCGCTGGCCCGCTTCGGTCAGCTCGGCTGAGCCGGTGACGAAAGAGACGCGCAAATCGGCGCGACCGGGCACCATTGCCTTGCCCGCTGCGGTCTTCGCCTTGCCGGGGGCTGCCACTTGCGCCTTCCTGACCGGATTGGCGGAGGACTTGGCGGCAGGCTGCCTGGCGAGGCGCTGGCCCGAAGTGCCGGTCGTGGCCGACGCGTCGGATGAATTGACCTTGCGCGCGATCTTGAACCCGCGTGTGGCGGAAACACGCGGTCCTCCCTGGCCGGTGGAAGCGACGTCCGCCGCGTCGTCGGCAGGGGTCACGGCTTCATCGGCGCACTTTTCGGAAAGCTGGCAGACCAGATCTTCGGTTGTCTGGTCGGTCCCCGGCGCTTGCGCAAAAGCGGAGGTCGAGGCGAGCAGCGCGCCGGCGGCCACAATCATTCTGAACGTCATGCCCATCCACTCCTGTATGCGGGATGGCAATGATTGCCTCGATCCCCGCAAGCGGACGCATTGAGCGCCCTCAATCGTTGGCACTTTGCTAACAAAGCGCGGCGACTGCAATGGATTCCATCACACCTCATCCGAACAGAGGCTGAACGGGGTGCTGCGAAACGCCTTGGTTTGGAAATCCGACAGAACGCACCCTCAGACACGCCAAATCCCGGAGCATCGACTCCGGGATCAGGCGGTCAAAATTGCAGCGGATGTTACTTGACGAGGACCACTTCGACGCGGCGGTTGGCCCCGTTGGCAGCACTGCGGCCGTCGAGCGGCTTGTCCGGGCCGTAACCCTGCACCTCGAACTTGCCGGAATCGGCGCCCTGCGACGCCAGGAAATCGACCACCGACTGGGCCCGTCGCTGGGACAGTTCGATATTCGACTCACGCGATCCGACCGAATCGGTGTGGCCTTCGATGCGGAACTTGCGGGTCGACAGCGCGGGCGACTGAAGCGCGGTGACGAATTTCATCGCCTCTCTCTTGCCCGCAGGGGTCAGTTCGGCCGAACCGGTGACGAAGCTCATCAGCAGATCGGCGCGGCGACCGATCGCAGAAGGCGCAGAACGCGCTTTGGGAGCGATCGTGCGGTTGCGACCCGGCGCGGAGGCAATCGGCGCATCCCTTGCAATGCGGGGCGAATCGGCGGCAATGCGAGCGCGCGAGCGTTCAGCGACCGTCGATGGGGTGCTGACCTTTTGCGCCGCATCGGTCTTCCGGGCGATCTTGAAGCCACGCGATTCGGGCTTGTCCTCGGTTGCTTCGCTCTCTTCGAATCCATCGCAATCGCCGGAAAGCTGGCATACCAGGTCTTCGCTGGTCCGCTCGGTCGCGGGCGTCGTCTGCGCCAGGGCCGAAGTGGAGGCGAGCAGCGCGCCGGCGGCGAGCAACAGTTTCGTATTCATCACAATCTTCCTCACAGCGCGTGAAACCGACAATTGCGACCCGTCGTTTGTTGCTAGCTTTATATGTCATTTGCCACATGCTAGCAATTGGCTAATCCCGCAATGCGCCAAATCACACGCGCATGAAAGACTTCGGTTCGAATTGGCACGTTTGAAGTGGAATAGGATAACGTCCGGTGCGGTTGCTGGGATGGGGACGATTTTGACCGATATACAAGGCGTTGCAATGGCCCGAGCGATGGGATTGACGCCGTTGCTGCGCGATTGGCGTTTGAATTATTGTGCGCCTCCAGGTCTGCAATCCGGACTTGCGGCATGAGCGAGACCGCGCCCCTTGCGCTGTCGCTGACGATTCGCAACGCCACCAAGCTGGAAAACGACTCGCCCCTCGTCCTGGTGCTCGACCGGCGCAGCGCCACGATCGGCCGGGCCAACAGCACCGATTGGCCGCTGCCCGATCCCGACCTGCACATTTCCTCGCGCCACTGTGACGTGCTGTTCCGCAACGGCGGTTACGAGCTGGTCGATAATTCGACCAACGGCACGTTCGTCAACTCTCCCACGGCACGGCTGACCGGGCCACACCGGCTGACCAACGGCGATGTCATCCACATCGGCCGGTTCGAAGTGCGGGTCGAACTGGTCGCTTCTTCGGGCGCAGTCGCCCCGCCGCCGCGCCGGGTCAGCGCGGTCCCCCGCGTGGTGATGGCCGCGCCACCCGCTGCAGCTCCCGCTCCCGCGCCGACCCCCGCCGTGCCCGCAGGCGACGACGACATCTGGAGCCGTTTCGCCGCGAGCAATGCGATCGATTGGGAACGCGGCGGATTCGCCGAAGCCGCCGCCCCGCCTCCTCCGCCGCAAGCTGTGCAGCCCCTCGCTCCCGCACCGCAGGCATCGGCGCCCGCCGCAACGCCCGCGCCGATTTCTGCCGCTCCGCCCCCCCCCGCTCCGGCCCCCGCCGCGCCGATTTCCGCGGCTCCGGCCCCCGCCGCATCGGGCTCATCGGGCGATTCAGCCGCAATCGTGACGGCGCTGCTCTCCGGGGCCGGGCTGGAAAGCGACGCGCTGCATCAGGATCCGGGCGCGGCGATGCATCAGGCCGGGCTGTTGCTGCGCAAGCTGGTTGCCGGAATGGTGGTCATGCTGGAGGCACGGGCGCGGGCCAAGAGCCAGATGGGCGCGCAAAGCACGGGTCTGGAAATTGCGGGCAATAACCCGCTCAAATTCGCGCGAACCCCCGAACAGGCGCTCAAGCACGTGCTCAACCCGCCCGAGCGCGGCTTCATGTCCGCCGAGAAAGCGATCGAGGATTCGTTCAAGGATCTTCAGGCGCACCAGCTGGCAACGCTGAAGGCGATGCAGGGCGCGCTGCGCTCGACGCTTGACCGGTTCAGCCCCAAGTCGATCCGCAGCCGCGCCGAAACTCGCGGTCTGCTCGAGAAGATCCTGCCCAGCGCGCGCGATGCGGCGATGTGGAAGTCCTATGAAAAGGAGTTCAGCGGCGTCGCGTTCGATTCGGACGAGGCGTTCATGGACATGTTTTCGAAAGAATTTCGCAAGGCCTACGACGACATCTCGCGCGGGCTGTAAGGCCGTCCTTTGCTGACCGATCAGTCGCGCAGCAGTTCGTTGATCGCGGTCTTGCTGCGGGTCTGCGCGTCGACCGTCTTGACGATGACGGCACAGGACAGCGCGGGGCCAGGCGATCCGTCGGGCACCGGCTTGCCCGGCAGCGCGCCGGGAACGACGACGCTGTAAGGCGGGATATGGCCGGTGATGACCTTGCCGGTGTCGCGATAGACGATTTTGCTGGTTGCGGTGATGAACACGCCCATCGCCACAACGCAGCCTTCGCCGACGATCACCCCCTCGACGATCTCCGAGCGCGCGCCGATGAAGCAATTGTCGCCGATGATGGTCGGATTGGCCTGCATCGGCTCGAGTACTCCGCCGATCCCGGTCCCCGCCGAGATATGGCAGTTGCGCCCGACCTGCGCGCACGAGCCGACCGACGCCCAGGTATCGATCATGGTGCCGTCGCCCACGTTCGCTCCGATGTTCACAAAGCTGGGCATCAGCACGATATTACGGCCCAGATGCGCGCCGCGCCGCACGATCGCGCCGGGAACCGCGCGGATTCCGGCGGCCTTGAAGCGGGCGTCGTCCCAACCGGTGAATTTCAGAGGAACCTTGTCGAACGATGGGGCGCCCGCCGAGCCGTATTCCATGATTTCATTGTCGTTCAGCCGGAACGACAGCAGCACCGCTTTCTTGAGCCACTGATTGACTTTCCAGCCGCCCGATCCGTCTGGCTCGGCGACCCGCGCCGCACCCGAATCGAGCAGTTCGAGCGCCGCCTCGACGTTTGCCGCCACATCACGGCTCGCCGGGGTCACCGTTTCGCGGACGTCCCACGCGCGTTCGATCGCTGCTTCGAGTTCCCCCGCTGCTTCGAGTTCATTACGCATCGTGTCTGCTCCCGCCATTTGCGCCCGCGCCTAGCTGTGGCCGCAGCATTCGACAAGGTTGCCGGGCGGGAAGGCGATAACCGCTTGTCAGCGAAGCGTGGCTAGGATTGACTGGCGCAGCCCGGAGGAATTCGCATGCCGCCATTCAGCAATGCGCCACGCTTGCGGCATTACGCGAGGGGGCTAGTGGAACCGGAGCAGGACAGGGCAATGGATCAACCAGGGAAATTGCCGCGCTGCTGGACCTGGCTGGGGACAGCCTGCGCGGGTGTTGCGCTGCTTGCCGGTTGCGGCGGCGGCGGCGGGGTCGGCAACGTGCCGCCAACCGCACCGGCCCCGAGCCCGACTCCTGTCCCAACGCCCACGCCGGTCCCCACGCCGTCGCCTTCGCCGGTCCCCACTCCGTCGCCGTCGCCGTCGCCAAGCCCGACGCCGAGCCCGACGCCAAGTCCGACCAGTTCGTTCGACACGGCCGAATTCCGGCGATCCGACGGTCCCGCCTTTCACCGTGCGATCACCGCCTATCAGGCAGGTGCCACCGGGCGCGGCGTGACCCTGGCGATCATCGACACCGGCATCGACATAGACAGCCCCGAGTTTGCCGGGCGTATCTCGGCGAACTCGGCCGACGTTGCGGGTGGAGGCCGCACCATCAATGGCGAGGACGATCACGGCAACCAGATTGCGCTGATTGCGGCTGCGGCGCGCAACAACACCGGGATTCTCGGCATCGCTTTCGACGCGACGATCCAGGTGCTGCGTGCCGACGCGCCGGGCACCTGCGCGACCGAGAACCCGAACAATCCGGCGGGGGGCTGCAAGTTCACCGATGATACGATCGCGCTGGGGGTCAACCGCGCGGTCGATGCGGGGGCGCGGGTCATCAACCTTTCGATCGGCGGATCCAACATCAACGCCAACCTGCGTGCCGCGATTGCGCGCGCGGCAAGCTCCGGGGTGGTCGTGGTGGTCGCAGCGGGCAACGGCGGCGACAGCACCGATCCCGCCGACAATCCCAACCAGCCCGACCCGTTCGCATCCAGCACGCTGGCGGCGGGCAACGGCAATGTCATCATCGCCGGGTCGGTCAACGAGAACGGAGTGATCTCGGCGTTCTCAAACCGCGCGGGCACCGGCGCGAATTTCTTTCTGAACGGATTGGGCGAGCGGGTCTGCTGCGTTTATGACAATGGGACGCTGCGGATCACCACCCAGAACGGGCAACAGTTCGTCACCGTGGTCAGCGGAACCAGCTTCGCAACCCCGCAGATCGTCGGTGCGGTAGCGCTGCTGGCGCAGGCCTTTCCCAACATGACCGGGCAGGCGATTGTCGACCTGCTGTTGCGCAGCGCGCGCGATGCCGGTGCGGTGGGGACCGACGCGGTCTATGGTCGCGGCATTCTCGACCTCGCCAACGCTTTTGCGCCGCAGGGGTCGGCCACTCTGGCCGGATCGACCTCCCTTCTGCCGCTGGGCGACGACGTGCTGGTGACCGGCGGGGCGATGGGCGATGCTGCGGTTCAGGGTACATTGGGTGCGGTGATCCTCGACGGCTACTCGCGCGCTTTCGCAATCGATTTCTCGCGCTCGCTGCGGTCGGCGCAAGTCGCTCCCCGGCTGACTGCCGCGTTGTCCGGGCGGAACCGCAGTTTGGCGGCGGGCAATGACGCGGTGGGCGTGGCGTTCACCATCGACGGCACTGGCAGCGGCGCTCGCTGGATCGCGCCGCTGCGGCTGGGGCGCGAGGATGCGACGGCGGCAAAAGTGCTGGCCGCCCGGGTCACCGCGCGGCTCGCGCCGGACAAACAGTTCGGCTTTGCTTTCCGCCAGGGCGCGGATGGGCTGACGGCGCAGCTGCAAGGGGCGCGCAGTCCGGCCTTTCTGGTGGCCGGCGCGCCGGGCGAGGATCTGGGATTCGTTGCCGCCGATCGCACTGCGCTGGCATTTCGCCAGACGTTTGACGCTGTTGGGAGCGCGTTCGGGCTGACCTTGTCGGCCGAAAGCGGCGAGGCGCTGCTCGCCCCGCAACGCTTTGCCACGTCGCTGCGCGCGCGGCGCGAGGCCGAGCCGGTCCAGCGCTTTGGTGCCGCGCTGGATACCCGGCTTGGGCCAGTGGATGCGGCCCTTGGGCTTTCCTGGCTGGGCGAGGACCGCACCGTGCTGGGCGCGCGGTTCCACCCCGCGTTCGGGCGGGGCGGGGCGGACAGCCTGATGCTCGATGCGCGCGCCGGGTGGAGCTTTGCGCCGGGCTGGAACGCAGGCGCGGCGTGGCGCGGGGGCTATACGCAGGCGCGGGCTGGCGGCGCGCTGGTTGGCGGTCGCCTGCTGAGTTCGGCTTTCGCGCTCGATCTGGAAAAAGTCGGCGTGCTGGCAGGGGGCGATGCGCTGGCACTGCGGTTTTCGCAGCCGCTACGGGTCGAACGCGGCGGGGCGCGGCTCAACCTGCCGGTCGATTACGACTACGCGACACTGGCGACGACCTATGGGTCAAGCTTCCTGCCGCTGACCCCCAGGGGCCGCGAAATGATGGGCGAACTGGCCTGGCGCGGCCAGCTATGGGGCGGTGAGGCAGCGGGCAGCGTGTTCTACCGCAAAGACCCCGGGCATTTCGCGGATGGGCCGGATGATCAGGGTGTGGCGGTAAGGTGGAGCCGGGGGTTCTGAATAAAAACCTCTCCGTTCCGGGGGTGGTGTTTCAAGCCCCCGCCTTCACCGCAAATTCCCAGGCCTTCTCCGCCAGCGGCAGCACCCGCTCGCTCATCGCCTTGGCGTGCGAGGAAGACGCGGTGCCGTCGATCACGCGCTTCTTGATGCCCTGCATGATCCCGGCGAGGCGGAAGAAGTTGTAGGCGAAATACCAGTTGAGATCGGGCACCCCGTCGCGCTCCGTGGCGGCGCAATAGCGGGTGACCACCTCGTCGAGTTCCGGAATGCCCAGCGCCTTGCGGTCGAGGTCCATCACCCCGGATCGCCCGCCATTTTCGGTCACCCAGGCCATCGCCACATAGGTGAAATCGGCGAGCGGATCGCCCAGCGTCGACAGTTCCCAGTCGAGCACGGTCAGGACTTCGGGGGAATCGTGGGCGTAGATCATGTTATCGATGCGGTAATCGCCGTGGACCACCGATGTGCGCGTCTGTTCGGGCAGGGTCACGGGGAGCCAGGCGATCAGCCGCTCCATCTCGGGCATGATTTCGGTTTCGGCGAGCTTGTACTGCCTGGTCCAGCGTTCGACCTGACGGCCGAAATAGTTGCCGGGCTTGCCATAGTCGGACAGCCCGGCGGCTTCGACATCGGTATTGTGGAGCCGGGCGAGGGTGTCGATCATCGCCTCGTAAGTCGCGCGGCGCTCGGACGGGATGGCGCTGGGCATCGCCCCGTTCCAGATGGTCCGCCCGTCGACCATGCCCATGACATAGAACCACGAACCGACGACGGCATCATCGGTGCACAAACCATACTGGCGGGGAACCGGGAAGCCGGTGGTATAGAGCCCGGCCTGAACCTTGAATTCGCGATCCACCGCGTGGGCCGAGGGAAGCAGCGGCCCGAATGGCTTGCGCCGCAGGACATAGCAGCCCGAGGGGCTTTCGATCCGGTAAGTCGGGTTGGACTGCCCACCCTTGAATTTGCCAAGCGTAATCGGCCCGGCGAAGCCCTCGACATTGCCCTCCAGCCACTCGGTCAGCCGCGCCTCATCGAGCCGGTCCGCGCCTTCGGGGGCCACCGTGCCGACGAAATCGGTCTCGGCGTCGATGGCGTCGCGCGCGGAAGCGGGCGCGGCGGCGGGCTCGGTCACTGGTCGAACACGATCACGCTGCGTGCGACATCGCCCTTTTTCATCTTCTCGAAGCCCTCGTTGATCGCGCTGAGCGGGATGCGCTCGGCGATGATCGAATCGAGATCGAGCAGCCCGCGCTGGTAGAACGCAACCAGTCGGGGCAGATCGACCGGGAAGTGGTTCATTCCCATGATCGCGCCCTGCAGCTTCTTGCCCGAAAGCAGGTCCATGGCGCTGAGCCCGACCTTTTCGCCCAGCGGCATCATCCCCAGGATCGTCGCGGTGCCGCCGCGGCGCAGCGAGCCGACCGCCAGCGAGGCCGAAGCGGGGCGGCCGACCGCCTCGATCGCATGGTCGACCCCGCCTTTGGTCAGTTCGACGATCTGTGCAGCGGCATCGTCCGCCAGCGCATCGACCGTATCGGTCGCGCCCAGCTTCATCGCCAGCGCGCGCTTTTCTGGCACCGGATCGGCGGCGATAATCCGCCCTGCGCCCGCTATCTTCGCGGCGTTGATGGTGGCGAGGCCGACCCCGCCGCAGCCGATCACCGCAACGGTCTCGCCGGGTGTTACCTTGCAGGCGTTGAAGATCGTCCCCGCGCCGGTGGTCACCGCGCAGCCGATCACCGCCGCGCGGTCGAGCGGCATTTCAGGATCGATCGCGACGCAGGCATGTTCGTGGATCAGCATCATCTCGCTGAACGCCGAAAGGTTGAGCATCTGCGCGACCGGGCTGCCGTCGCGGGTGATGCGCGACGCTTCGTCTTTGCCGCGCCGGGTGTCGCCGCCCATGCACAGCGCCATGCGGCCCGTGACGCAGAATTCGCAATGCCCGCAAAACGCCGAGAGGCAGGTCACCACCGCATCGCCCACCTTGACCGTGCGGACCTCGCTGCCGACCTTCTCGACGATCCCCGCCGCCTCATGCCCCGGAATTGCGGGGAGCACATGGGGATAGGTGCCTTCGATGAAATGCAGGTCCGAATGGCACAGCCCGCACGCGGCGGTGCGGATCAGCACTTCGTGCGGGCCGGGGTTGTCGATCTGCACCGTCCCGATCACGAGCGGTTGGCCGGGGGCTACAAGTATGGCGGCTTTGGTCATCGTATCTCCTGATCCCCCTCCCGCATGCGGGAGGGGCTAGGGGTGGGCTCTTGCTCTTTTTACGGGGAGAAGGCGCTGCAACGGCCCCACCCCCGACCCCTCCCGCATGCGGGAGGGGGAAGGATCAGCGCGAAGCCCCCACATCGCCCGAACTGAATGTGCGCGTATCGTTGCCCGGCACCGGCGCGTGCCGTGCGAACTCGATCCGTGCAATCGCCCGTGCGTGAACCTCGTCCGGCCCGTCCGCCAGCCGCAAGGTGCGCTGGTGCGCCCAGGCCGAGGCGAGTCCATAGTCTTCCGACACGCCGCCAGCACCGTGCGCCTGAACCGCGTCGTCGAGGATCTTCAACGCCATGTTGGGGGCCTGAACCTTGATCATCGCGATCTCGCCCGCTGCGGACTTGTTGCCGACCTTGTCCATCATGTCGGCGGCCTTGAGACACAGCAGGCGGGTCATCTCGATGTCGATCCGGGCGCGGGCGACACGCTCTTCCCACACGCTCTGCTCGGCGATGGTCTTGCCGAAGGCAACGCGCGACTGGAGCCGCCGGGCCATCTTGCCGAGCGCTTCCTCGGCCACCCCGATGGTGCGCATGCAGTGGTGGATCCGACCCGGCCCAAGCCGCCCCTGCGCGATCTCGAAGCCGCGACCTTCGCCCAGCAGCATGTTGCTGGCGGGGACGCGAACGTCGGTCAGCTGGATTTCCATGTGGCCATGCGGCGCATCGTCGTAACCATAGACCGGCAGGTGGCGCAGGATATCGACGCCGGGCGCGTCGAGTTCCATCAGGACCATCGATTGCTGAGCGTGGCGCTTGGCCTCGAAATCGGTCTTGCCCATGAGAATTGCGATCTTGCAGCGCGGATCGCCCGCGCCCGATGACCACCACTTGCGCCCGTTGATCACGTATTCGTCGCCATCGCGGACGATCGAGCATTCGATATTGGTCGCGTCGGAGCTGGCGACGGCGGGCTCGGTCATCAGGAAGGCCGAACGGATTTCGCCGCTCATCAGGGGTTTGAGCCAGCGGTCCTTTTGCTCACGGGTGCCGTAGCGATGAAACACTTCCATGTTGCCGGTATCGGGGGCCGAGCAGTTGAACACTTCCGATGCCATGCCGACCCGGCCCATTTCCTCGGCGCACAGCGCATATTCGAGATTGGTCAGGCCCGGCCCATCGAATTCGAAGCTGTCTTCCAGATGCACCCGGCCCGACTGCGGCGGCATGAACAGGTTCCAGATGCCCTGCGCCTTGGCGCGGGCCTTCTCTTCCTCGACCACCGGCAGCACCTTCCAGCGCTCGCCCTCAGCCTGCTGCTTGTAGTAATCGGCCATGCGCGGGCGAACATGCGCCTCGACGAACTGGCGTACGCGATCGCGCCAGTGGCGCTGACGGTCGGTGAGATCGAAGTCCATGAGGTGCGTCCTTTCCCGAGTATGGTTTGGCAATGCTGTGGCAGACCCGGGAGGGCGCGCCAACCCTTCAATTAAGCGAGCGGTTAAGTAGCGGCGCGCTCGCTCACGGATGCGCCCCGCTGGCGTCCGGATTCGTTCGTGCGGCTGCATCAAGCATGGCCACGCGCGCTTCGTGATCTTCGCGGCTTATCGGGAAGCGCCGCAGGATCAGCGCAATAAGGATCGCGAACACCATCACGATGGCGGCATAGCTCAGCGCCAATGTGTCGATCACTTCCGCCGGAACCTCGCCGGGCGTGGCCTTTTCGGGCATTCCCGAAAGGTCGACCAGCATCCCGGTGAAGAAAATGCCCAAGCCCGTCGCGCATTTCTGCATGAAGAAGTTGCCCGCGAAGAATGTGCCTTCGGAACGCCGGCCGGTTTCGGCCTCCGATGCTTCGACCACGTCGGCGATCATCGACGAGGCAGAGATCATCGCCGCAACGCTGAACAGGTTGGCGAAAAAGAAGAACCCGAACAGCCAGGTGTTGGAGGCAAGGGTGCCTTCGGTCGGCCACCAGCCGACGTGGCGCAGGCCGAACGGGATCACCCAGAACACCATGCCAATTACCGCGCTGGCCGCCCCGGTGGCGCGCTTGCCCCAGCGCTTGTGCATCGGCCCGACCGCGAAGAAGCAGGCGACCACGCTGGCGAACAGCAGGAACGGATAGACCGTGAAGGCCCCGGGGCTGAACTGCCAGACGAACAGATACAGGTAGTTGGCGATCGAGAAGGTGATGCCCTGGCTGGTATAGGCCAGCCCGCCCGCCGCCAGCAGGATCAGGAACGCGGGGTGAGTCAGCGATTCGCGGATTTCGCCGAACGCAGTGCCCAGCGCGAAGGGTGCAGGCTTTTGCGCGGGGAGGCCGCTGGCCCAGCGGTGCTGGCCGAACGCCGATGCGATCACCGAAACCACGATCAGCGCCGCCCCGGCCATCCCGTAATTCGCGTAGCCTGCGGGGTTCAGGATGCCGTCGGCAAGGAACACGTCATAAGCGAGGAACAGGATCGCCAATCCGCCTCCCCAGCCGAACAGGAAGCGGAACCGCATCAGGCGGCTGCGCTCGTCGTAATCGCGGGTCAGTTCGGGGACCAGCGCGACCGAAGGTACCTCGCAGCACGAGACCAGCAACCGCACCAGCACGGCAGTCGCCACCAGGGTCCAGAAACTGGGCGGTCCGGGCGGCGACCACAGCAGCAGCCACGACAGCGCCAAAGGGATCGGCGCGAGATAGAGCCACGGCAGGCGGCGACCCCAGCGGGTATAGGTCCGGTCGGACAGGTGACCGATCACCGGATCGAGAAACCCGTCGATCACCAACGCCAGCATCAGCGCGAAGCTGACCAGCTTGGCGTCCATCCCCAAAACCTGGTTGTAGTAAATCAGCAGGAAGGTGGAGAACCCGTTGTCCTTGATCCCATAGGCGATCGAACCCAGCCCGTGGAACAGCGCGAGGCGGGTGGGCACCTTGCCCGGGATGGGGGTCACGCCGCAGAGCCTGCGGGGCCGGCGCCCTCCACATAGGTCCGCAGCACCTCGAACAGGCCCGGCACTGCCGGGTCCCAGGAGTGGCGCGGGCCGATAGTCAGCCCGCCATCGACGACCAGCGAAGTGCCCGTGACAAACGAGGCCTCATCGCTGGCGAGAAACGCCACGGCGCGCGCGATGTCGTCCGATTCGCCGCCCCGCGCGACAGGTTGGGCGTGCTGCGAGAGCCCGGCGACGATGGCCTTGGCACCGGCCAGCTTATCGGGCGGGCAATCGATCGAGGCGGTGAAGATGTTGGTCTTGATAAAACCGGGCTGGACCGCGTTGACCCTGATGCCATGCCGCGCAAGATCGGTCGCGGCGCATTTGGTCAGGTGAAGAACTCCCGCCTTGGCGACCGCATAGGCGGTGGGCGAATAGCCGGGCCCGACCGCGGCGACGCTGCTGGTGTTGATGATCGAGGCTCCGGCGCGGCCGATCATGTGGGGCACGCCATAGCGGATTCCGAAAGCGACCGAGCGCAGCAGCAGGTCCATCGTCCGGTCCCAGCCGTCGGGTTCGATCTCGGCAATACCCTCGGGGGCTCCGCCCGCACCCGCGTTGTTGAACACGGTATCGATACCGCCGGTTTCTGCCGCCGCCCGGTCCATCAGCGCCGCGATATCCTCGACCCGGCAGACGTCGCAAGGCTGGAAGCGGATCGCGCCGCCAGCCTGTTCTTTGGGGGACTGCTGAGCGAGCGCCTCGCCGCCCGCACGGTCGATGTCGGCGGCATAGACGATCGCGCCTTCACTCGCGAACAGCAGCACGGCCGCGCGGCCGATTCCCGAGGCTGCGCCCGTAACAACCACCGTCTTGCCCGAGAATCGCATTGCGACCGCTACCTCCTACCCAATTTCGGGCAGCTTAGGGCGGTGCGGCCCAGCGTCAACGTGCGCGAGCCGGGGCAAGACATGACGCTACGGCAAGGCGCGTTGCCGCCAAGTCGCTTGCGCGGCCCACCCGAATCGCCTTAATCACGCGATTAACAAAGGAGCCCTCCATGTCCGATCTCGAAGCCTTCCGGTCCGAAATCCGCGCCTGGCTCGAAGCCAATTGCCCGCCCGAAATGCGCGAACCCGTGCAGGACGAGCGCGATATGTGCTGGGGCGGGCGCAATGTGGAATTCAGAAACGAGGCGCAGCGCGCCTGGCTCCAGACTTGCGCCGCGAAGGGTTATACCGTTCCCGATTGGCCCAAGGAATACGGTGGCGCGGGGATGTCGCCCGCCCAGGCCAAAGTGTGGCGCGAGGAGAACGCGCGGATCGGCGCACGGCCCCCATTGTCCAGCTTCGGCATCTGGATGCTCGGCCCGGCATTGCTGAAATTCGGCACCGAGGAACAGAAGCGGCATTATCTGGGCGAGATCGCGCGCGGCGAGATCCGCTGGTGCCAGGGTTATTCGGAGCCGGGCAGCGGCTCGGACCTCGTCTCGCTCCAGACTTTCGGCGAGGAAGTCATCGATCCAGTGGGGGGCGATCACTGGGTGGTCAACGGCAGCAAGATCTGGACCTCTTATGCCGACAAGGCCGACTGGATTTTCTGTCTGGTCCGCACCGACAAGGCCAACAAGTATCAGGGCATCAGCTTCCTGCTGTTCGATATGGCGAGCCCTGGCGTCACCACCAAGCCGATCCTGCTGATCAGCGGCAATTCGCCGTTCTGCGAGACCTTCTTCGATAATGTCGAAGTGCCCAAGACGCAGCTCGTGGGCGAACTCAATCGCGGCTGGGATGTCGCCAAGTATCTGCTGGGCCACGAGCGCGAGATGATCTCGGGCGCGGGCGGGGGCGACCGCACCGCCGCGATCGGCCCGGCGATGGCGCGCGCCGTTGGTTCTGGGGGCGTCCTCGACCCGCTGCTGCGCGCCGAACTGGCTGCGTTCGATGTCGATGCGCTGGCCTATTCGGCGATGGGCGAAAAATTCCTCGACGAGGTCAAGGTCGGCAAGGGCCATCCGGCCCAGTCGAACATGATGAAGTACGTCGGGACCGAGCTCAACAAGCGCCGCCACGAGTTGTTCATGGTCGCCGGCGGCAGCCGCGCGCTCGAATGGGAGAGTGAGCCCACCGGCGGCGGCGCCACTCCGCGCACCTGGCTGCGGACCAAGGCCAACTCGATCGAAGGCGGGACCAGCGAGGTGATGCTCAACGTCATCGCCAAGCGGATTCTGGAGCTGCCGGGGGTCTCTTGATCGCTAAACAGGTTTAGTCGCCCCGGACTTGATCCGGGTCCCCGCTGCCTTTTCGGTGCGGGAGAAAAAAGCGGGATCCCGGATCAAGTCCGGGATGACGAAGTTGGGAGATACTATGCCGCTCTACCATACCGACGACCAGGCCATGCTGGCCGATACCGTCACCGGCTTTATCGCCGACGAAGGCTCGATCAAGAAGCAGCTGCGCCGCTGGCGTGACGAAAACTGCAAGGACGGGTTCGGGCACGACCTATGGTCGCGCTTTGCCGAGATGGGCCTGACCGGAATGCTCGCCGCCGATGCCGATGGCGGGCTCGGCATGGGCCATGTCGAAGCCGGGATCGTGCTGACCGAGATCGGTCGCAACCTTACGCCCTCGCCGTTCCTGACCACCTCGGTGATGGGCGTGACCGCGCTTTCCGCGGCTTCGGACGAGGCCCGCGGGCGCTGGCTGCCCGGTGTGATCGCGGGCGAAACCGTGCTGGCCATCGCGCTCGACGAAGGTCCCAAGCACCGCCCCGAACGCATCGCCTGCCGCGCCGAAAAGGCCGGCAATGGCTTCCGCCTCTCGGGCACCAAGGATTTCGTGATTCACGGCGCGTCTGCCGATGCGCTGATCGTCGTCGCGAGGACTTCGGGCAGCGATGACGATGTTGACGGCATTACCCTGTTCGCGGTGCCCAAAAGCGCCAATGGAGTCAGCCACGACAGCGTGCGGCTGGTCGACAGCGCGATGGCCAGCCATGTCCGCTTCGACAATGTCGAGCTGGACGGCGATGCGGTGATCGGCGAGGTCGATGGCGGGCGCGCGGTCCTCAATCGCGTTTTGTCCGCCGGGCGGATCGGTGCGGCGGCCGAACAGGTCGGGGTCGCCACCGGGGCGATGGACATGACGGTCGATTACCTCAAGCAGCGCAAGCAGTTCGGCAAGCTGATCGGCGAATTCCAGGCGCTCCAGCACCGCGCCGCGCATCTTTATTCCGAGCTGGAGATCGCCCGCGCTGCGGTCATCAAGGCGCAGCAGCTGCTCGATGCCAATGGCGATGGGGCGATCTCCGAAAAGGCCGAGCTGATGGTTTCGGTGGCCAAGGCCAAGGCGGGCCGGGTGGCCGGCCTCGCGGTCAAGGAAGGCGTGCAAATGCACGGCGGCATCGGCATGACCGACGAATACGATATCGGCCTGTACATGAAACGCGACCGCGCGTTGTCCGAGTTCATGGGCGATGCGTTCTACCACACCAACCGGGTGGCGGAACTGACCGGGTACTGAGGAGCGACACGATGGATTTCCAGAACCTTTTCAGCCTTGAGGGCAAGGTCGCGCTCATCACCGGGGGCAGCCGCGGGATCGGCAAGATGCTGGTCGAGGGCTTCGTCGCGGCGGGTTGCAAGCGGGTCTACATCACCGCGCGCAAGGCGCACGTGGTCGAGGAGACTGCGGCCCAGTTCGGTGACACGGTGATCGGCCTGCCGGGCGACATCAGCCGGATGGAAGGGATCGAGGAACTTGCCGCCGAGATCGGCCGACGCGAGACCGGGCTCGACATCCTGGTCAACAACGCCGGGGTCGCATGGGGCGCGGACTTCGAGGAATTCCCCGAGATCGGCTGGGACAAGGTGATGGACCTTAACGTCAAGACACTGTTCTTCCTGACCCAGAAGCTTCACCCGCTGCTCAAGGCGGCGGCAAGCCCCGAACGGCCCGCCAAGGTCATCAACATCGCCTCGGTCGATGGCTTCCGGCCCAATCCCTGGGAGACCTATTCCTATCAGGCGTCCAAGGCTGCGGTCATCCATCTGACCCGTCGCATGGCAGCGCGACTGATCAGGGACAACATCGTGGTCAGCGGGATCGGTCCGGGGGCGTTCCCCAGCGAAATGAACAAGGCCGCGGCCAGAAACCCGGAAGGTTCGGCCGCGCGCATTCCATCGCGCCGGGTGGGCGTTGCCGAGGACATGGCCGGGGGCGCGATCTACCTCGCCAGTCGCGCGGGAGACTATGTGGTCGGCACCACGATCCCGATCGACGGCGGGATCGTCAATGGGTTCGTCGGCGAGTCGGTCGATCCATCAGGGCATTGAGTGTGATGTCCGGCGCGGTCCGCACCATCGCTGAGGGGATTTATTTCGGCGAGGGGCCGCGCTGGCACGAGGGTCGGTTGTGGTATTCCGATTTCCATTCGCACGAGGTGAGCTCGGTGTCGTTCGAAGGCGAGGTGCGCGTCGAGCTTGCGCTCGACGATCAGCCCTCCGGGCTTGGCTGGATGCCCGACGGTTCGCTTCTGGTGGTCAAGATGAAGGCGCGGCAGGTTTGGCGGCGCTGGCCCGACGGACACTTCGCGCTCCATGCGGATCTTGGCGCAGTGTCCAGACACATGTGCAACGACATGACCGTTGACGGACAAGGTCGAGCCTATGTCGGCAATTTCGGGTTCGATCTTGACTCAGAGTTGCGCGCGCGGGGTCCAGGCGGTAATTGCCGATCATCCCACGACGACGCTGGCGCTCGTCGCTCCCGATGGCGCGGTCTCGGTCGCCGCCCAGGGCATCAGTTTTCCCAACGGCAGCGTGATCACCCCCGACGGCAAGGCACTGATCTTGGCCGAAACGCTGGCCGGGCGGTTAACCGCGTTTGCCATCGCCGCCGATGGGACCCTGTCGGATCGCCGGGTCTGGGCCGAAACCTGGCCCTATGTTCCCGATGGCATCTGTCTCGATGACGAAGGCGCGGTGTGGATTGCCAACCCGATCGGCCCCCAGTGCGTCCGGATTGCTCAGGGTGGCCAGGTCCTAGACATTATCGACACCGGGATGCCCTGCTTTGCCTGCATGCTGGGCGGGCCGGACGGGCGCACGCTGTTCATGCTGGTTGCGCCCGGCTCGGATGCGGAAGAGCGGCGCACGGTAGCTTCGGGCAAGCTTCTGGCCTGCGAGGTCGCTGCGGGGCGAGCCGGCTGGCCGTAAGCTTTACCCCCGACTCAACTCCCGCACGAACGCCACCAGCCCGGTCTGCCGCGACCGCCGCATCCGCTCTGCCGCCAGGATCTGCTGCACCTTGGCGAAGCACACCGCGACGTCGTCGTTGACCACGACATAGTCGTAGCCGTCCCAGTGGCTGATCTCGGCCTGCGCCCTTGCCATGCGTGCGGCGATGACCTCGGCGCTGTCGGTGGCGCGGGCGGTCAGGCGGCGGTTCAGTTCGGCCAGGCTGGGGGGCAGGATGAACACCCGGACGACATCGGTCTCGGCGCGCTGGTAAAGCTGCTGCGTGCCCTGCCAGTCGACGTCGAACAGGAAGTCGCAACCCTCCTTGAGCCCAGCCTTGATGTGCGACTTGGGGGTGCCATAACTGTGCCCGAATACGGTCGCCCATTCGAAGAAATGATCGCCCTCGACCATAGCAGCGAACTTTTCCTGGGTGACGAAATGGTAATCGCGCCCATCCACCTCGCCCGGACGGATCGGGCGGGTCGTGACCGAGATTGACAGCGCGATGCCCTCGTCTTCCTCAAGCAGCATCCGTGCGATGGTCGTCTTGCCCGCGCCCGATGGCGAGGACAGGATGAACATCAGGCCACGGCGCTGCAGCGTATCGGTGGTCTGGACGGTCTGGGCAGTCTGGGCAGGGTTGGCCATGCTCGCTGATGGCGCATGGGGGCGCGCGGGGTCAAGTCGCGCCGGTTACTTCGCCGCGCCCTTGGCCGCCTGTTCAGCCACGTCCTGCTGGCCCTGAAGCCGCGCTGCCTTGCCGCGCCTGCGATCGTACAGCAGCTTGGCCAGCGAAGCGCCGCCGACCACGATCGCACCCGGTATCGAGCGCGTCGCGAGGCGCGCGACGGCCGTGCTGACGATGGTCTGGGCCAGGCTGCGGCCCTTGATGATTTTCTTGGCCTTCGACTTGTCGTATTTGCTGGAAAGCAGCGCCGCCTCGACCGCGTGACGCAGGATCTGGCCCCCGCCGCGCAGCAACAGGTCGGTAAGGATAAGATTGGTCATCGGGTTGGGGCTGGGCCCCTCGATCACGCCAGACTTGTCGTCAGGGGTCCTGGCCTTCGCCTTGACCGTGATGCGCCGCGCCATTCTATTCTCCAGTTCCCGGAGAACCGGGGCTATTTCTTTCGACCGAAATCGACCGTCACAACATTGGTGCCGTCCTCGGCTTTTTCAACGCTGGCCCCGTCACCCTGTTCCCCCCCGGCCCCTGGCGAGTCGTTGCCGGCCGCCTCGTGCGGCTCGGGCGCCGTGCCTCCGGCCAGTGCCTGGAACTGCAGGCCGAAATCGACCGCAGGATCGACGAACGCGGTAATCGCCGCATAGGGCACCGAGAGCTTGGTCGGGATCTGGTTGAAGCTGAGCCCGACCGAGAACCCGTCTTCGCCCACTTTGAGGTCCCAGAACTTGTTCTGGAGCACGATGGTCATCTCATCGGGGAAACGCTCGCGCAAGTGCGGCGGCACGGTCACGCCCGGCGCCCTGGTCTTGAACGTGATGTAGAAGTGATGCGCGCCGGGCAGCATCGCGCCGCTTTGCTCGATCTGGCGCAGCACCCGGCCAACCACCGCACGCAGGGCCTCCTGCACGATCTCGTCGTATGGAATCAGGCTGTCGGGGGCAGTATCGCTCATGGCTGCACACCTGACGGGGGGCGGGGCGGCGGTCAAGGGGGCTTGAGGCGCGCGGCGCGGCGTCTATAGCGCGCACATGCGTACTGGACGGATCGCCCGCACAACTCATGAAACCGACATCCTGGTCGAGCTGAACCTCGACGGGACCGGGCAATACGAGGTGTCGACCGGGATCGGCTTCCTCGATCACATGATCGAACAGTTCGCGCGCCATTCGGCGATCGACCTGGTCTGCAGGGTCAAGGGCGATCTCCACGTCGATCAGCATCACACCACCGAAGACAGCGCCATCGCGATCGGTCAGGCGCTGACCCAGGCGCTCGGCGACAAGCGCGGGATCGTGCGGTACGGTTCGGCCTATTCGCCGATGGACGAAACGCTGGCGAGGGTTGCGCTCGATCTGTCGGGGCGGCCGTTCCTGGTGTGGAAGGCCGGGTTCTCGCAGCCCCGCCTCGGTGAAATGGATACCGAACTGTTCGAGCACTGGTTTCACTCGATCGCGCAGGCGGCGGGCATCACGTTGCATGTCGAGCTGCTTTACGGCCAGAACAACCACCACATCGTCGAAGGCATCTTCAAGGGTTTCGCACGGGCGATGCGCAGCGCGGTAAGCTTCGACGAGCGCAAGGGCGATGCGATTCCTTCCACCAAGGGCATTCTTTGATGGTTGCCAGTCGCATCCGCGACCGGCGTGCCTCTCCAGCCCGCTCCCCCGCCCGGCCACCCATGGAAGTATATCCTGATTGGGTGGCCGGGCGGGGGAGCGGGCTGGTGCCGCCCTCGCGCAAGCGGGAGAAAAACTGTGCCTGACGTGACCGCGCTGGTAGATTACGGCGCGGGCAATCTCCAATCGGTCAGGAATGCCCTGCTCGCCGCCGGGGCCGAGCAGGTCGAGCTGACTTGCGACCCCAACGTGGTCCGCGCCGCCGACCGGGTCGTGCTTCCCGGTGTCGGGGCCTTTGCGGCCTGCGCGAAAGCCTTGCGCGGGGTGCCGCACCTGATCGAGGCGATGACCGAGCGGGTGTTCGTCGGCGGGGCGCCGTTCCTCGGCATCTGCGTCGGGATGCAGCTGCTGGCCACGCGCGGCGTCGAGCATGGCGTGACCGACGGCCTCGACTGGATCGCGGGCGAGGTGGTGAAGATCGCGCGCACCGATCCGGGAATCAAGATCCCGCACATGGGCTGGAACGATGTCGCGCCGACCCCGCATGCCGACGGCGCCAGCCTGATCGAGGCGGGCGAGGCCTATTTCCTCCATTCGTATCATTTCGTCCCTGCACAAGGCCGCGACATCGCCGCGTTGACCGATCATGGCGGCGGGATCGTTGCAGCCGTGGCGCGCGACAACCTGCTGGGGGTCCAGTTCCACCCCGAAAAAAGCCAGGCCTACGGGCTGGCGTTATTGGCGCGGTTTCTGGAGTGGCGGCCATGAGATTTCTGGCATGATCGTCTTCCCCGCAATCGACCTCAAAGCCGGACAGGTCGTCCGCCTGGCCGAAGGCGACATGGCCCGCGCCACGGTTTACGGCGACGATCCCGCCGCGCAGGCGCTGCTTTTTGCGGCGGCGGGGGCGGAGTATCTCCATGTGGTCGATCTCGACGGCTCGTTCGCCGGGCGCGCGGAGAACCGCGAGGCGGTCGAGAGCATCGTCGCGGCGTTCCCCGGACAGGTCCAGCTTGGTGGCGGCATCCGCACCGCGCAGGCGGTCGAGGGCTGGTTCGATCTTGGGGTTGCCCGCGTGGTGATGGGCACCGCCGCGCTGAAAGACCCGCAATTCGTCAAGGACATGGCGCGCGACTGGCCGGGCGGGATCGTGGTGGCGGTCGACGCCCGCGACGGGATGGTAGCGACCGAAGGCTGGGCCGAAGTCTCCGACGTTCCCGCCACCGATCTCGCCCGCCGGTTCGAGGACGCCGGGGTCGCTGCGGTTCTGTTCACCGACATCGGCCGCGACGGGCTGCTCAACGGCTGCAACATCGAAGCGACGCTCGATCTGGCGCGCGCGGTCGATCTGCCGGTGATCGCCAGCGGCGGGGTGAAAGGGCTGGATGATATCCGTATGCTGGCGCTCCACGCCAAGGACGGCATCGAGGGGGTCATCACCGGACGCGCGCTGTTCGAGGGGCGGCTCGATCTGGCGGCGGCTATCGCTATGGCGACGAGCAGTTAGGGGCCGCGAATGACCGTCCGGATCCGCGTCATCCCCTGTCTCGACGTTGCCGGGGGGCGCGTGGTCAAGGGGGTCAACTTCGTCGACCTCAAGGACGCGGGCGATCCGGTGGAACAAGCGCGAGCCTATGATGCGGCGGGGGCGGACGAGCTGTGTTTCCTCGACATCGCCGCCACGAACGAGAACCGCGGCACGCTGCTCGACGTCGTCGCGCGGACGGCGGCGGTGTGCTTCATGCCGCTGACCGTGGGCGGCGGGGTTCGCGCAGTGGCCGATGCGCGAGCGCTGCTGCTGGCAGGGGCGGACAAGGTGGCGGTCAATTCGGCAGCGGTCGCGCGGCCAGCCCTCGTGGCCGAGATCGCCGACAAGTTCGGCAGCCAATGCGTGGTCGCCTCGATCGATGCCCGCAAGGTCGGTGCCAAAAACGGTGGCGGATGGGAGATCTTTACGCACGGCGGGCGCAAGGCGACGGGAATCGACGCGCTGGAGCACGCGCGCGAACTCGTCCGGCTCGGCGCGGGGGAACTTCTGGTCACTTCGATGGATGGCGACGGCACCCAGAACGGCTACGATCTGGCCCTGACCCGCGCGATTGCCGATGCGGTCAGCGTGCCGGTGATCGCCAGCGGCGGGGTCGGCACGCTCGCGCATCTGGTCGAGGGCGTTACCCAGGGGCACGCCAGCGCGGTACTGGCCGCCTCGATCTTCCATTACGGCACTTATACGATCGGCGAGGCACACGCGGCGCTGCGCGCAGCGGGGCTTCCCGCCCGCAGTTAGCTGTCGGTTTAGTTTACAAAGCCCGCTCTTTTCGTCCCACTGTTAACCAGGGTGCGCCGCAGCATAAGCCGATTTTTCCAGCCCGGCACAGGGTTTGCATTAACTTGTGCACGGACGCGGAGGGTCCGGTATTCATGCTGCTGCGTATGTCGTCCCTGGCGCCAGGTGCCCTCGTGCTGTCGATCCTTGTCGCTGCACCTGCGATGGCGGCAGGCGGCATCGCGATCCCCGAGCCGAGCGACCTTTCGCTGTTGGCGCTGGGCGTGGTCGGGCTGCTGGTCGGCCGCCATGCCGCCAAGCGTCGAAAGTAAGTTTCCCGATAACCGCCAGCGGGTCGTCTCCTTTCCCGCGCGCGGATAGCGGAAGGGGTCCGTCCGGCAGCGGGACAGGCCCCTTCCGCGCCCGGCCCCTTTTATGCGGCGGCCCGCTAGGCTAGAGCCTCGCCCGATGCCGCCTTCCACCATTCTTGCCTCCACCATCCTTGAGCGCCTCGAGGCGACGATCCATGCGCGGCGCGGCGGCGATCCCGCCACCAGCCACGTCGCGCGGCTCCAGGCCAGGGGGCCCGCGCGGATCGCGCAAAAACTGGGCGAGGAAGCGGTCGAGACCGTGATCGCCGCTGTTCAGGGAAACCGGGCCGAATTGACCGGCGAGGCGGCCGACCTGCTGTTTCACCTGCTGATCCTGCTCGACGCGCACGACCTGCCGCTGGGCGACGTGCTGGCTGAACTGGAGCGCCGCGAAGGCCTGTCGGGAATCGCCGAAAAAGCTTCGAGGAAAATCTAGCCGTACTTTTCGGCAAACGCCTCGTCGCTCATTGTGATATAAATGATCATCTCGACAAAGGCGATTATCGCGGGAATCAATGTCCAGAAGAAAAGCAGATAGAACACTCCTGCCGCGATCCTGCCAAGATAAAACTTGTGTACGCCGAACCCACCGAGAAATAGCGCAAGGATTATTGCTGCGACGCGGGATTTTTCGCCGACCGCGCCGGATCCCGCTTGGGTCGCCCCGCATTTAGGGCACGTTCGCGCGCTCGCATGCAATTCGGCGGCGCATCCGCGACAATATTTCATGCCCGTGATAGACCCTTGCGTCGCCATAATTTCCCCCTGTAATACAAAGCCAAAGTGCGTTGCTTGCGGCGTGCGGTCAATGATTAATCATTTCGGAAAAATTTCATGCCGATCGACGCTACGCTGCCCTACGACGACAGCAACGTCTTCGCCCGCATACTGCGCGGCGAAATACCCTGTGACAAGGTGTTCGAGGACGAGCACAGTTTGGCCTTTCACGATATCAACCCGCAGGCCCCGGTGCATATTCTGGTGGTGCCCAAGGGGCGCTATGTCAGCTGGGACGATTTTTCGGCGAACGCTTCGGAAACCGAGATTGTCGCGCTGGTCCGCACGGTCGGGCACGTCGCGCGTGAGTTCAAGCTGGTCGAGCCGGGCTACCGCGTACTCGCCAACATCGGCGGTCACGGGCATCAGGAAGTCCCGCACTTCCACATCCACCTGTTCGGTGGCCGCCAGATGGGCACGATGCTGCCCAGGTGAGCGGCTCCCGCGGCGATTGGTTAACGCTACGCTTGCCCCCGGAGTCGCCGGGCGTCTAAGAACTCTCCGCGATGCTCCCACCTGAACCACCTTCCGGCCGTTTCGATGGTGCGGTGCACCTGTTCCCGGTGCGGGTCTATTTCGAGGACACCGATCTGTCGGGTGTCGTCTATCACGCCAATTACCTGCGCTGGTTCGAGCGCGCGCGTTCGGATATGTTGCGCCTGCTCGAAATTGACCAGCGCGCCGCCTACGAGGCGGGCGCGGGGGCCTATGCAGTCAGCGAGCTGACGATCCGCTATCTTGCGCCGGCCCGGCTCGACGATGTGGTAACGATCCGCACGACGACGCTCGAAGTCGGGGCGGCCACTTGCCGGATCGCGCAAGATGCGTGGCGGGGCGAAACGCTGCTCGCCGCATCCAGGGTGCGCGCCGCCTTTGTCGCGCCCGATGGCAAGCCGAAGCGGCAGCCGCGCGAATGGCTCGCCGCGTTCAAAACCATTCTCGATAAACCTACGGAAGCTCCGGTAACGCAATGACCATCCTGTCTCTCCTTGTTGCCGCATCCGCCACCGCGACACCGACGCGGCTCGATCCGGTTCAACTGTTCATCGACGCCGACATCGTGGTGAAGGCGGTGATGGCCGGGTTGCTGCTCGCGAGCGTCTGGGTCTGGACCATCATCGTCTCGTTCAGCATCAAGATCAGGCGCGCGCGCCGCCAATGCGCCGCTTTCGAGGCCGAATTCTGGGATGCGCGCGATATCGACGCGTTCTACAAGGACAAGGGCGAGATGGACATCGCCGCCGCGCGGGTGGTCGGCGCCGGGCTTACCGAATGGCGTCGCTCGACCCGCGGGCCGAAGGTGGACCGCGAAGGCACCCGCGCGCGGCTCGCCCAGGCCATGGAACTGAGCGTCGAGACCGAGACCGACCGGCTGGCCGAGCGGCTCAACTTCCTCGCCACGGTCGGTTCGGTCGCGCCGTTCGTCGGGCTGTTCGGCACGGTCTGGGGCATCATGAACAGCTTTTTCATGATCGGCGCGCAGCAGAATTCCTCGCTGGCGGTGGTCGCACCGGGGATTTCCGAGGCGCTGTTCGCCACCGCGATCGGGCTGTTCGCGGCAATCCCGGCGGTGATCGCCTACAACCGCTTCTCGCACCGGGTGAACGTGCTCGAAACCCAGCTTCACCGGTTTGCCGATCGCTTCCACGCGACCTTGAGCCGCGAACTGGAAAGCGAGGACTAAGCGATTGGCCGTCAACCTTTCTTCGGGCACCACGCGTCGCCGCAAGGGTCGCTCCTCGCGGGCGCCGATGGCGGAGATCAACGTCACCCCACTGGTCGACGTGATGCTGGTGCTGCTGATCATCTTCATGGTCACCGCGCCGCTGCTGATTGCGGGCGTCCCGGTGGAACTGCCCGAAAGCCGCGCAAAGGCACTGGCGCAGGAAGCCAACCAGACGACGCTGAGCCTCGATTCGACGGGCAAGGTGTTCCTCGACGACGCCGAAATCGCGCCGGGCGAACTGGCCGAACGGCTGGGCGGGCTGAATTGTGGCGCTGCCGATGACGCTCCGCTGATCACGCTGCGCGCGGACCGTGGCCTCGATTACGGGCGGGTGATGGCGGTGATGGGCGAACTCAACCGCGCCGGGTGCAACTCGGTGTCGCTGGTCACTTCCCAGGGAGTCACCGGCGGTTCATCCCGGCAACCATAGCCCGGCAGGACACATGGCTTCGCGAACCCCCTCCGCCAGCCGGTTAAGTCCCGAAGAACGGATCGGGCTGGGCGTGGCGCTCGCCGCGCACGTCGCGCTGTTCGGCTGGCTTGCGCTCGACCAGCCGGGGCGCGATCTTGTCCCCCCGCCCGAACGGATGACAGTGAGTTTCGCCGAGGAGGTCGCGCCGCAATCTACTGCGCCCGCACCGATGGCAGAAGCCGCCCCCGAGGTCGCCCCGACGCGCGGCGAGGCAGCGCCCGAGCCGGAACCCGAACCGCTTCGCGTCGAGCGGCCCGAGCCGGTCGTGCAGCCTCAGCCGCTCCCGCGGGTCATCCCCGCGCCCCAGCCGCGTCCGGTGCCCAAAGCCGTGCCCACCCGCACCCCGCCCAAGACAGCGTCCGCCGCCAGGCCCGTCGCTAGCGCTGCTACCAGGCCCGTGCCCAAAGCTGCTTCGAAGGCCGCTGCCGGTGCAAGACCCGCCGACGAGCGCACCCGCCGCCGCCCCGATGCCCCGCAAGGAGCGAGCCGCCTCGGCAACGACTTTCTGAAGGGCCTCCCCGGCGGGCAGGTCGCAGGCGCGGCCACCACGCCGCCCGCCGCGAAAGCTGGGGCGCAAGTGGCTGCTTCTTTGCGACAAGCAGTCGCGCGTCAGTTGAAGCCGCACTGGGTAGCCCCGCAGGGAGTCGACGTGGACCAGCTACGGACCACAATAAGCTGGTCGCTTAACTTAGACGGATCGTTGGCGGGCCGTCCGACCTTAGACAGCCAGGAGGGGGTTAGCGATGCAAATCGGGCCCAGGCCCAGCGCCACGTAGAGCAGGCGATCCGAGCAGTTCAGTTGGCAGAGCCCTTCGAACTTCCCGAGCAATACTATAACAGCTGGAAAAAGCTGCGGTTCACATTCGATAGGAATCTTTCTCGATGAAGCTCCGTAACATACTCGTAATTTGTTGTTTTGCTTCGATGCCGGCCTTGGCGCAGCAAGTTTCGGTGCCTTCGTCACAGGCGCAGCAGTCAGCAGACGACGACGTGCTCACCGGGACCGTTACCGACGAGAGCGAGTGGCAGGATCTCGGCATCGCGATCCCCGGCTTCGCCACCGACCGCGCCGTTGCAACCCCGGCGGGCGACACCGGTGCGCTCGGCCGCCAGCTTGCGGAAGTCATCACCGCCGATCTCAAGAACAACGGCCTGTTCAAGCCGACCGGTCCCGCCGCGCTGCCCGGCGTGGCTTATGGCGAGGTTACCGCCCCGCAGTTCGGCATCTGGAGCGGACGCGGGGCGGAAATGCTGGTCCACGGCTATGTGCGGGGCGGGGCGAACGGCAAGCTGACCGTCGGCTGTTATCTCTACGACGTCGCGTTGTCGTCCGAACTGGCGCGGCAGGGCTATGTGGTCGATCCCGGCGACTGGCGCCGCGCCGCGCACAAGTGCGCCGACATGGTCTATTCGCGGCTGAGCGGGGAGAGCCCGTTCTTCGACAGCAAGATCGCCTACATCGCCGAGACCGGGCCCAAGAACAAACGCGTCAAGCGGCTGGCGATCATGGATTCGGACGGGGCCAATCACCGCTTCGTCACCAACGGCCAGGCCACCGCGCTGACCCCGCGCTATTCGCCTGATTACAAATCTATCGTTTACCTCAGCTATCTCAACGGGAATCCGAGGATCTACGTCTATGACATCGGCACCGGCCAGCAGCGGTTGGTGACCCAGAGCCGCAACCCCACGTTCGCCCCGCGCTGGTCGCCCGATGGCCGCACGATCCTTTATTCGATGGCGGTCGGCGGCAACACCGACATCTACCGGGTATCGGCGCAAGGCGGCGAATCGCGGCGCTTGACCGACACGCCGGGGATCGACGTCGGCGGCAGCTACTCGCCCGATGGCAGCAAGATCGTGTTCGAGAGCGATCGTTCGGGCAGCCAGCAGTGCTATACGATGAACGCCGATGGATCGAACCAGAGCCGTATCAGCTTTGGCGGCGGGCGCTGCGCCACTCCCGAATGGAGCCCGCGCGGCGATCAGATCGCTTTCACCAACGCGGGCAACTTCAAGATCGCGGTGATGAGCCCGAGCGGCGGCAACGTCCGCACCCTGACCGACGGCTGGCAGGACGAAGCGCCCACCTGGTCGCCCAACGGACGGATCATCCAGTTCTTCCGCACCGCGCGCGGCAACGGCCAGACCGGCATCTGGCAGGTCGACCTGACCGGACGCAACGAGCGGAAGCTGACCACCCCGGTCGATGGCTCGGACCCGGCTTGGGGGCCGGTGCTGCCATGATTGCCAGCCAAAATCGTGACCGGGTCGCACCGGAACGCTTGATAAAGGAGACCTACGAATGACCCGATCGATGACCACGAAGGCCGCCGTCGCACTTTTGCTCGCAGGCGTCGCGCTGGGCGCTTGTAGCAAGAAGGCCCCCGAAAGCCTGCCCCCCGAGCCCGGTTTTCCGGGACAGCAGGTCGAATCGGGTGACGGATTTGGTAGCGGAGCCGTCGTTCCCGGCAGCCAGGCCGATTTCCTCGCCTCGGTGGTTAGCGACACGATCTATTTCGCAACCGACCAGTTCAATATCGACAGTGGAGATACCGCGGCGTTGCAAAGCCAGGCGCAGTGGCTGGCGCGCTATCCCGGCAAGACCGCGGTTATCGAAGGCCATGCCGATGAACGCGGCACCCGCGATTACAACCTCGCGCTGGCCGAACGCCGCGCCAACGCCGCGCGCACCTATCTGATCGGGCTGGGCATCGACGGCGGGCGGATCACCACGGTCAGCTATGGCAAGGAGCGCCCGGTCGCGCTGGGCTCGGACGAGGCAAGCTGGTCGCGCAATCGCCGCGCGGTGACGGTGACGGTGCAGTAAATTCAATCGCCCCTTCCCGTGAGGGGAGGGGTGACTTGCACGACACCCCTGGGCTAAAGGGGGGGCAATGCCTGCACCACGCCGATCCGACAACTGGGGTTTCCCGCGCTGGGGCGGTTATGGCGGTTCGCGCGAAGCCGTCACCGTGCGGATGTGCGATCGTCATGGCTGCGACCAGCGGGGCGACTGCCCGGCGCCGAAGTCTCCCAACAGCCCCGATCGCTGGTATTTCTGCCAGCGCCACGCGGCTGAGTACAATTCCGGGTGGGACTATTTCGAGGGGCTGAGCAAGGAGGAAGCCGCCGCGCGCGAAACCTCCGAAACGCGCGACAATTCGGGGTATAGCGAGGCCGCGCATTATGGCTGGGGCGGATCGGGCGACGGCACCCGCAGCCGTGACGAAATGCGCGCGCTCGAAGTGCTGGGGCTGGAAGGCGACGCCGATTTCGACGCGGTCAAAAAGGCGTGGCGGACCAAGGCCAAGCTGGTTCACCCCGACGTCAAGCCCGGCGACGCGGACGCTGCGAAAGCCTTCCAGGCGATCCAGCTGGCCTATGAAATCCTTCGTCAGGCCGAAGACCGGCGGGTCTGGACCGGTTAAATCGGCTTAGTCGGGATCTCCTTGACCGAAGAAACCGCTGCGATGCGGGGTTGTTCCTTCAGGTCGCGGCCTACTTCACAAGCCCGATCTCGCGCAGCCGCTCCTGGAGATAGTCGTCAGCGGTGATCGGCGCTCGCCCGTTAAGGGGATAACGATCCGGCTTATCCGCGCTGATGCAGCCGGGCAGCGTGACGAACGGAAAATCGCTGCGCAGGTGAAGGAAGAACGGCATCGAATAGCGGCTGTGCGCGGCGCGCGTTCCTGCGGGGTTGCGGACGCGGTGGGTAGTCGAGGGGAGAACGTGATTGGTCAACCGCTGGAGCATGTCGCCGATGTTGATCACCAGCGCCCCTTCCGGCGGGGCCACGCCGAGCCACGTGCCGTCCCTGGTCAACAGTTCGAGGCCCGCCTCTTCCGCCCCCAGCAGCAGGGTGATGAGGTTGATGTCTTCGTGCGCCCCGGCCCGGATCGCGCCTGATTCGGCGTTCGGCACCGGGGGATAGTGGAGCAAACGCAGCACTGAATTGCCGTCGTCGATGGCCGGATCGAACCAGCGATCGTTGAGCCCCAACCATACGGCGATGCGTGAGAGGATCGTCGCGCCTACCGCATCGAGCGCGGCGTAAAGGTCCTCGAACGTCTCGCGAAAGCCTGCGGGCCGGTTCGGCCAGATATTCGGCGGCATCGAATCGGCAAGGGGATGGTCTGGAGCGAGATCGCGCCCGACGTGCCAGAACTCCTTGAGATCGTGCAGTGCAGCGCCTTTGGCGATCTCGGTCCCGAACGGGGTATAGCCGCGCGCGCCACCTTGTCCGGCGATGAAATAGCTGCGCTTTTCCGCCTCGGGCAGCGCGAAGAATTCGGCGGTCAGCGCCCAGGCCCGCGCGACGAGCGCCGGGTCCAGGCCATGGTCGCGGACCATCGCAAAGCCGAATGTGGCGAAGCTTTTGCCCAGGTCGTGCGCCAGGGTGTCCGGGTCGTCGGCCAGCGACAGCACCGGTAAGGTCTGCAAGTCCATAGATCGCCCGTTCGATGATCGCTATGAGTGGTGCGTCTAATCCATCGCATCGGGGAATGCATGACCAAAAGCTATTGGCTGATGAAGTCCGAACCGGACGTCTACTCGTGGGACGAACTGGTCGCGGAGGGCGAGGGAACCTGGGACGGGGTGCGAAATCACGCCGCCAAGCTTCACCTGCAAGCCATGAAGAAGGGCGACGAGGCTTTCTTCTATCACTCCAATACGGGGCTGGAAGTGGTCGGGATCATGGCGATCAGCGTGGCGGGGCTGGCCGATCCGAAAGACCCCAGTGGCAAGTGGGCGGCGGTCCGGGTCAAGCCGCTGCGCAGGCTGGCGCGCGGGGTCACGCTCAAGGAGATCAAGGCCAATCCGGCGCTGGCGAAGATGGAAATGTTGCGCCAGTCGCGGCTTTCGGTGGCCCCGGTGCGCGCGGAAGAATGGACCGAGATCATTGCGATGTCGAAGCACCGCGCGGCGGGAACCAGCTGACCTTCCTGCGCGTATCGTGTTCATCCAACGGCGGAAATTATTTCCGCCGGCAGAGCAGGAGAACCGCGATGGGCGAGCTGACCGACAAGGCCAAGGGCCTCACCAACGAAGCGATCGGCAACACCAAGCAGGCCGCGGGCAAAGCGACCAACGATCCGGCGCTGAAACACCGCGGCGAGGCCCAGGAGCGCAAGGGCGAGGCCCAGAACGTGGTCGGCAACGTCAAAGGCGCCTTTGGCGACAAGGTCTGAACTATCCACGATACGTTTGAGTGCCGCTCCCCCGGGGGCGGCACTTTGCGTTTATCGTCCCGTGTTGCGACATCTGGCACCAAACATGGTGAACGCGCTGTTAGGCTTTTAACGCGCCGGTTAGCATCGAGGCCATGACCCACACCCTTGCGCTCCACCGCCCCGCCGGGGCCCATCCTCTCCGCCAGTCGCTGCGCTTCGCTGAGCTCAAGCGCAAGTCGCGCGCGCCGCGCTTCGCGATGCAGGACCTGCGTGAATTTCTGATGGCCTATTGCGCCTGTTTTCTCGCGGTCAGCACGTTTATCGCCTGAGTTCTAGGCGATAGCCGCCGCATCCCGTTCGGCGCGGAACAACCGCCGTCCCAGCCAGGCCGAAACCACGCACATGGCGGCGCTCAGCAGCAACTGATCCTCGACCCGGACGCCCGCCGAGCTCAGCCCGATCGCCAGCAGCGATCCGACCACCATCGCGCCGGAGTTGACGATGTTGTTGGCCGCAATGGTCCGCGCGGTCTGCGACTTTTCGACCGTGGTGGTAAGGAACGCATAGAGCGGCACCACGAACATGCCGCCCGAAACCGCGATGCCCAGCAAAGTCAGCAGCAGCGCCGGGGCAAGCGGCTCGGCCAGGAAGCTTGCGACATCGAGCAGCCCATCGGCCGGGTGCGGGGTCCACAAGCGGCAGATGACGTGGAATACCACGATGAACAGCCCCATGACCAGCACCGAAGCCGGGGCGTGGCGCGCCGATACGGTGCCCTTGAGCAGCGCGTTGATCGACATCGAGCCGATCGCCACCCCGACTGAAAACACCACCAGGAACAGGCTGGCGACTTCCTTGCTGGCGGCCAGCACGTTCTTGGCGAGCGGCGGGAACTGGATGAACAGCACCGCGCCGATGGTCCAGAAAAAGCTGATCGCCATGATCGCGAAGAACACGCGCTGGTGGTGGACGGTGTCAGAGATCAGCCGGATCGATGAGCGGATGACATTGAAGTCAAGCGGCTGGGCGGGGATCAGCGGCGGCGCAGGGGGCACCTCGCGCCCCGCGACGTAGCCCAGCAGTGCGGTCAGGACCACGGCGACGGCGGCCCATTCCACCGGAATCCATCCCGCCAGGATCGTCCCCGCCAGAATCGCGATATAGGTGCCCGCCTCGACCAGACCGGTGCCGGCCAGCACTTCATTGTCTTTCAGGTGCTGGGGCAGGATCGCGTACTTGATCGGGCCGAAGAAGGTGGAATGCACCCCCATCGCGAACAGCGCGACCAGCATCAGCGGGATCGCCACCGTGGTAACCGCCACGTCCTGCCATGCCAGCAGCAGTCCACCCGCGCCGACCACCATGATGACGATCTCGCAGGCTTTGACGATGCGGATGATTCGCGCCTTGTCGCGCATATCCGCCAATTGCCCGGCGAGCGCGGAGAGCACGAAGAACGGCAGGATGAACAGTCCGCTGGCGATCGCGCTGAACCGGGCCTCCTCGGCCTCGGAGTTGTAGACGCTGTAAACCACGTACAGCACCATCGCGTTCTTGAAGAGATTGTCGTTGAACGCACCGAGCAACTGGGTGACGAACAGCGGCAAAAATCGGCGGCGGCGAACCAGATGCGTCGAAACCGTCATGCAATTCCTGTTAGCGGCCCATGTCACCGGCCTTGCCAGCATCCCCGCGTCGCGGCAGACCCTAGCGGGATGGCAGGTGCAGACAACAGTTTTCCCGGAACGGGCAAGGCGGGCGATGCGGCGGGGCGCAAGCCCCACCCGTGGACGCTGCCCAACCTCCTCACGCTCAGCCGGATCGTGGCGGTGCCGCTGCTTGCCTTGCTGCTATGGTGGCCGACGTGGGAGCTGGGCTATGGCCTTGCTTTCGCGTTGTATTGCCTGATGGGCTTCACCGACTATTTCGACGGTTATCTCGCCCGCGCCAACGGTGCAGTATCGCGCCTCGGGGTGTTCCTCGATCCGATCGCCGACAAGATCATGATCGCCGCGGTGATCCTGGTGCTGGCCGCCCAGGGCGTGCTGCGCGGGCCTTATGTGGGCGACATGCACGTCATCGCCGGGCTGGTCATCCTGATCCGCGAAATCGCGGTGTCGGGCCTGCGCGAGTTCCTCGGCGGCTTGCAGATCTCGATACCCGTCTCGCGGCTGGCCAAGTGGAAGACCACCTTCCAGTTCGTCAGCCTCGGCGCGCTGATCCTCGGCCACGCGCTCCCAGGGTGGACATTCTGGGCGTTCGGGATACAGGCCAACGTGCCGCACACGATCGGGCTGACGACGCTGTGGGCGGCGGCGGCACTGACCGTGGTGACCGGCTGGGACTACCTGCGCGTGGGGCTGAAGCACATGGATTGAAGGGTAGGGCGGGCTATACTCGCCTTTCGATCAATCGCTTTCTCCAATGTTCCTGACCAATCATAATCGTTTTTGCCAATCCCCGACTCGGCCTAACAAGAGCCACGGATTCGTTTTAAGAGGAGATGGATGATGGACGCCGCAACTGGATCGATCGACGGTGGGTGCCCGGTGGGCAAGGACGGCGGCGTGCGTGCGCTGCTGGGTCGGACCAACCGCGACTGGTGGCCCGATGCTCTTGCGGTGGACATCCTGTCCGTGAACGGTTCCGCCAACCCGATGGGCGACGATTTCACCTATGCCGAGGCGTTCAACGCGCTCGACTACAACGCGCTCAAGGCCGATCTCACCGCGCTGATGACCGACAGCCAGCCATGGTGGCCGGCCGATTATGGCCACTATGGCCCGTTCTTCATCCGCATGGCGTGGCATGCTGCGGGGACCTATCGCACCGGCGACGGTCGCGGCGGCGCCAACAGCGGGCAGCAGCGCTTCGCCCCGCTCAACTCGTGGCCGGACAATGGCAACCTCGACAAGGCGCGGCGGCTGTTGTGGCCGGTCAAGCAGAAATATGGCCAGAACATCAGCTGGGCCGA
>Ga0209702_10002015_pt1 | contig 36829 bp, 36 predicted proteins | sample FRY01_FD_187210 | JGI IMG/M metagenome (GOLD analysis project Ga0209702, IMG submission 187210) | Freshwater microbial communities from Lake Fryxell liftoff mats and glacier meltwater in Antarctica - FRY-01 (SPAdes) (version 2) | ecosystem: Environmental > Aquatic > Freshwater > Ice > Glacier...
GCTTGACCACCGCAGTCGCGCCGCCCAAGCACGCGGAACCCAAACCAAAACCCACGTTGCTCGACTGGCTGCGCCAGCGACAAACACACGCACTCTCATGATTATGGCTATTCACCGGATAGACTCTTAGGAGAACTACGTCGGCGCTTGCAGCCCATGACCAAAAGCAGCCAGAGTTCAGGCAGTTGCGAACCATCCAGTAAACGAGCCGCATTGAGCAAGAGCGCACGAGCCACGCTCAAGAGCGCAGAAACCTACTTTGCTAACCACATCGGGTGCATGGATTACGCAGCTTGGCAGGGGCAAAAGCTGCCCATCGGCAGTGGTGTCACCGAAGCCGCGTGCAAGACACTCATCAAGCAACGCATGTGTCAGAGCGGCATGCGCTGGAGTATTTCCGCGAGCGATGCCCTCATCTCATTGCGTGCGCTCTACCTCACAGCCTCACGCTGGGATCACTTCTGGACTCAACATAACCATCCGACCTCGGACGGTCTCTAACTCACATCATTCCGGCGATGCACCCTGCCAGAGGAAGAAGCGGGCAAAACTGGCCTGACAACTGCGCAAATTGACTATATTTTTAAGGCTTGCCTTGTTTCATTCCTAGTGCAAGATTACGAATATCCGAAATCTTTTTTGGCAAAAGCGTCACGCCATACACCTAATTCACTCATTCATCATGGTTTATGAACACCCCGAACTTCCCACCAAACCAAATCTCGGCTGTGTGGGCGACCGCCTCAATGTCCCCACCCGCAGGTGAGGCCACCAGCTTGCACCTGTTGCCAGTTTTTGCCGTGTCGAATTCTTCCACGCAGGAGGCACTCGCCAGAGATCGAGCGCGTGAATTGGAACGACTGACCAAGGGCAGCGGACTACCTGCCGAGGACATTAGATACCATCTGATATTCTTCATGCTGCTGTTCGGTGTCATCGTTTTGCTGCGCAAAACATTGGTCCCTTGATTGATTCTCGCACAGCGAGTTTCGCGCTGTGCAAAGCGAGTGGTTATGCGGACGGTTTCCCGACCATCGTGTTCTGAAACAGCAGCACCTTTCAGACACTCTTCTTCTGCACAAAAATCCGCATGAACAGGAAGCGCGGTCGTGGTTAAATCAACGAAACAGCTTCGGCGCAAACTCGGCCAGGTAGTCGCGCCATACGGGCCAGGAGTGATCTCCTGGTGTGAGCCGCCACTCGTGCTTGATGCCGCGTGTTTTGAGCGTGGCGATCAGCTGGTTGTTGCGTTCGAGGAGGAAATCTTTCTCACCGCAGGCGATCCAGAGCAGCTTCAATTTCGCGTTGGTACCGGCGGCGTCATCAAGGGCAGGCTTGATCTCGTTTTCATCCACCGCGCCGCTGAAGGAGCCGATCCAGGCGAAATGATCGAGCCTGCCCATTCCGATGCTCAGAGACTGCCAGCCGCCCATGCTCAGACCAGCGATGGCGTGCTGCTCGCGCTCCGGTGCGACGCGGTAGAGGCGCTCGACCAGCGGGATGGCGTCCTCGAAGAGCTCGTTCTTGAATGCCTTGAGCGACTCGCCGCGCTTGTCGGCGGCTTCACGCGCGATTTTGCCGAGCGGATGGCCGTCGATCATCAGGATGATCATAGGCTGCGCCTTGCCCGCCGCGATCAGGTTGTCGAGAATCCAATGCGCCTTCCCATGCGCCACCCAGGTCTCATGGCGGTCGCCCGAGCCGTGCTGGAGGACCAGCAGCGGGTATTTCGTAGTGGAGGCGGCCTCGTAACCAGGCGGCGTGTAAACCCAGGCACCGCGTGGCTTGCCGAGCGCCTTGGAGGCATAGGTGTGTTGATGTACCGTGCCATGCGGCACGTCCTGAAAGTCCCACGAGTTCAGCGGTGTGCCGGGAATGTGGAGGATGCCCGCACTCGGGTTGCGCTGCGGCTTCAGCGCCGGATTCAGTGGATCAATCATGGTCAGTCCATCGACGATGAAGCTGTATTCCCACACACCTGCTTGCACCGCAGGCACCGTGAGGCTCCACAGACCGTCCGCATCCTTCGTCATGGCCGCCTGCTGCTTGTCCCACTGTCCGCGCACTGCCACGCTTTGGGATTTGGGCGCGCGCAGGTGAAACGTCACGCTGCCATCAGCTCGAATTTCCGGCGAATCCACCGGCGTGCCCTTCTGCGCGAATGCGGTGATCGACGGGCAGGCAGAAACGAACGCGAGAATGAGAAGCTGCTTCATGGTGAAGACGATGCTGGCACGCACGGTGCAGAATGGAAAGCGTGTTTTGGGTCCAAAACGAACGCTTGAAACAATATTCTGAATTAGAGGAACTCTCACCACAGCCAGCCACCACCGCACACATTGAGATCAGAGCTGGGATTCCACTTGGCGCTGTTTTTGTATTCACTCCTCGGGGAAATAGCCGATAACGCGGGCCTTGCCTGCACCTTCCCAAAGCATCAGACCGGGACCTTTGCCTTCGGCGTCAGTGCGGGTGCAGTAAAACACGCGTGGCTTGCCCGCCACATCGGTGGCGCAGAAAATCGCCGCCGCTGATGAAAAAGAGTCGGCCATCTTCAGAAAACACACCACCCGAGGCATCGCTCACCCGTCGGCAGAAAACGGAGACGAAGGCATTTTTGCTGCCCGGCTTGCGCCCGTAAAACTTCCCCTGCTGGTCGCATCCGCAGTTTCAATTAAATCTGCGAATACGCAGTCGGTGCCAGCACAAGGTTCGTGATGCGCGAGACGATTTCCTTGTCGGTGAAGCCGGGCGTGCTCTTGAGCTTGGCCCACTCGGGATCGACGCGGAAGGTGTTCCATGCCGCATCCTTCGCCGCTGTGTCGCTGAAGGTTAGCATGTAGGTCAGATTTGGCATCAACGGCCTCCGTTGCCGGTGCGTCGAGGTAAGCCGCGCCCGCTTTCTGCAATGCGGTATCGGCGAGTAGCTTCCGCGCTCTTGGCGAATTGATCGAGTGATTTGTAGCGCAGCACGACATAGACCATCGGCGTTGCCTCCGGCTTCTCCGGCAGAAACACGCCCACGTTGCTGATGCCGAGACGATTCAGTGCGGGAATCGCCGCATCCTTCAGGTAAGCTTCCAAGGTTGCCTGTTTGTCCGGGTTTTTGAGCGTGTACTTGGGGATTTCGAAATACTCCCGCGCTTTGCCTTCGGCGGCTTTCAAGGTTTGAGTGGCACCCATGAGTCCGGTGGCGGCCATGGTGGATTTGAGAAAGGTGCTTCGTGTCATGAGAGAGGCAATGATGTGTTTGCGATGAGCCGACTCGGTGGAGAAACGTCAATGTCATTTCTGTCGAACCCAGCCCGTCCGGGTTTCAGCGTCTCCGCATTCAAAGTGAATCGCTGAGAGACGAAACGAAACAGGTGCGTTCTCACGGGCGATTCAGCCAATTTTATGAACACGAAACGCCTCTTCCATCGATTCGGCTTTTGCGCCCTCGCTCTCATCTCATTTCCAGTGGCAGCCGACGCCGCGAATGAAGGGAAGACACTGAACGTCCTCTTCATTGGCAACAGCTTCACGGCCCGGCACAACCTCTCCACCGTGGTCAAGGCGATGGCGGAGGCGGGCAATCCGGGGCTGACGTTCAACCGCACCGATGTGATCTACGGTGGTCGCACGCTCAAAGACCACTGGCGGCTGGGAACACAGAACATCGTCAAGCAAGCGACGGTCACGGCAGCGGAAGAGAAAGCCACGATTGCCGCGCTCGAGAAGCAAGTGGCGGACGATCCCAAGGATAAGTATGCCCCAAGCGCCCTCGCACGTCATCGCGAGTTGCTCCCGAAGATCGAAGCCAACCGCCAGCCCTGGGACATCATCGTGCTTCAATCTTACCGCGATGATATCGAAGGCGATCCCACGCCTTATGCCGAGTACGCGCCGAAGTTCGCCGCGCTCGCCAAGGCGCAGGGTGCCCGCGTGATTCTGTATGAAACCACGCCCACGACGCAGAACGACAAACCGCTGACCGCCGCGCCCGATTCCGCTCCGATCATGGCAAAAGAACGCGCCATCGCCGCGCTGGCCAATCAGATCGGCGCTTCCGTCGCTCCGATGGCACTTGTGGCCCAGCGCTGCCAGACACAGCGGCCGGACTTGACGCTGCGCTTCGTCAATGACGCGCATCTCAATCAAACCCTGTCCTACATGACCGCCTGCACGCTGTATGCCGCCATCTTCGAGAAAAGCCCGGTCGGCCTGCCCATCGACTCCATCACCGACACCCGTTCCTTCGAAGGTGAGAGGAACGACAAAACCAAGGACCGCGACGGCAATCCCATCACCCGCAAGTTCTCCGACCAAGACCGCGTCGACCTACAACGCTTCGCTTGGGAAGGCTGGACGGAGTTTCAGCAGTTGCGCTGATGGTTCTTCCGATTTCGTGCCGTACTTCCCCTCATGAGTCGCCTGCCGCCTGGGATGGAGAGAAAGGCCATGAAGCTGGCGCGCTGCGTTCTCTTCGTGGGCTGGTGCGGCATCGTGACGCTGTGTGCCGCAGAGATGCCGCATGAGGCTCCGCCGCCGAACGACGATGGCGCGATTCCTCAGGCAGTGAACGTGGAGGACTTCGCCGCGCTTTTGACAGACTCGCCCTTCACCCGCTCCCTCGGCGTCTCTGATTCGCTCATTCTCACGGGCATCGCGCACTTCGAGACAGATGTCTTCGCTACCTTGCTCGACACCAAAACCCTGGAGTCGCATGTCGTCTCCAAACAGGCGAATTTTCAAGGCTGGCAGCTCATCGGTGTCGCTGGGAATCCAGCAGAGATCCAAAAATGCGCCGCCAGAATCCAGATCCCCGGCGGTGAGGTCATCTCTGTCCGCTATCAAAAGCCACCGCCCAAACTCGCCCGCTCAAGCTCAGGTAAGAGTGGTTCCAGCGGCAGTTCAGGCGGAAACTCCCCGTCATTGAGTTCGTCCCAGCTCAATGCGGCAAAAAATGCCGCCGTGAATTACAAAGAAGGCTTCGACGCGGATGGCTACCCCAAAGCACCACCGCCGGAGATGGTGGCCAAACTCTCGCGCCTCAGCACCTCGCAGCGCGAGGACATCAACCGCACCATGTTCGGCTTCCGCAACCAAGGCCTCGGCCTCGACGAACGCCGCAAGATCTACGAAGGCTTGGTGGACCGGACGTCCCAGAGCAGACGCTGATGTCTTCAGGGTACAAGTTCAAAAACGAAATACTCCTCTCAATCGGACGTCAGCACCGGCATCACCTTCTGCCTGTGATAACGGTTGATGCGGAAGCTCTCGCCGGCATGAAGCCCGTGAGCGGGCCGCCCGCCGCCTACATCTGCCAAAACTTCACCTACCAGGCTCTCGTGCCGACGGCGGAGGGCTTGGAGAAGGTGCTGGGGAAGTGAGTTGATCTCACTTGGCATTGCTGCGTAGTAACTGCTACAGATAGCCTCATGGCTGTTCCAGATTACCAAACCTTCATGCTTCCCGTGTTGCGCTACGCGGGGGCTAATGAAAAACGTCTCATTCACAAAACCGAAATCATCGACGCGATTGCCAAAGAGTTTAACCTCAGTGAGGAAGACCTTCGCGAAATGCTCCCGAGTGGAACCAGCACAACATTTGGCAACAGAGTCAGCTGGGCTTGCACCTACATGAAGAAGGCGGGACTTCTGGAAGCTCCAGAGCGCGCGCATCTGAGAATAACTCCTCAGGGGATGAAGGTGCTCGCGTCAAAACCGAAGTCGGTGAATATCGCTTTTCTGAGACAATTTCCCGCCTTCCAAGTCTTCCAAGCTCGCAGCAAAAAGGAAACCAAAGAAATTCCGACGAATGTGCCGTCGGATAAAACGCCACAAGAGAGCATCGAAGCAGGCTATCAAAGCCTGCGTTCGGAGTTGGCTTCTGATCTGTTGCAACAAATCAGCACATGCACCCCGACTTTCTTCGAGCGTCTTGTTGTCGAGCTACTCGTAAAAATGGGTTATGGTGGCACGTTGCGTGATGCCGCCCAAGTCGTCGGAAAATCAGGTGATGGCGGCATCGATGGCATTATCAAAGAGGACAAACTCGGTCTTGATGCAATCTACATCCAGGCCAAGCGCTGGAACGACATAACTGTCGGCAGGCCAGATGTTCAGCAGTTCGCGGGTGCTTTGGCAGGCAACAAAGCGACCAAAGGCATCTTCATCACGACATCCACCTTCACCAAGGATGCCATTGAGTTCGCTCGAAGCGTGAACAACAGCAAAATCGTCCTCATCGACGGCGACGAGCTGGCCGAACTCATGATCGACCACAACGTCGGCGTCACCGTCACGCAGGTCTATGAGGTGAAGCGGGTGGACTCCGACTACTTCGCCGAAGGCGAGTGAATGCCCGAGTTCGTGACGAAATCCCGTGCTGGACAGTGTGACAAAACTTTGTGATACTTTGCCATCATGAAAACTGCCACCATCCGTGACCTCCGTTATGATTTTGCCAAGCTCGAAGGCTGGCTGCGCTCGGGTGAGGAGATTCAAATCACTAAGCACAACAAGCCGGTGGCGACGCTCCTCAAGGCGAGGCCCGAGACGAAGATCCGCCCGCCATTGCCGGATTTCGAAGCACGGCTTAAGAAAACATGGGGGAATCGTGTGTTTAGCGCCAAGGAAGTCGAGGAAATGCGCACCTTTGAAACAGGTGAGCCATGAACGATTACCCAGACACCAGCTTTCTCTGCGCGTTTTACCGCAAGCAGGACAACACTGCGGAGGCACTCGCTTATCGTCGGAGTATGACGGAACCGCTTTGTGTCACGACGCTGTTGGTATTCGAGTTCCGGCAGGCCATTCGACTGCAAGTCTGGCTGCACAGCCAGGACAAAACGAAGGGCTACAGCCAGTCCGAGGCGGATCAAATGCTTGGCGATTGGGAATCGGACATCGCCGCTGGGCATGTGACCCTCATCCCGACGGACGTCGATGCCGTGCTGCGCATGGCAGAGCACTTGTCGGATAAACACACCGCGCTCACGGGCAATCGCACGCTCGACATCCTCCACATCGCCACGGCAAAGCATCTTTCGGCGAAGAATTTCCTCTCCTTCGATGCGCGGCAGAAGAAACTCGCGAAAGCTGCTGGATTGAAAACGCCGCTGTGACGGTTTGCGAGCATTCAGGCGGCAGCCGCTAAGATCCCCGCCGCTTTGTGCAGGGTTTCTTCGTGCTCGTGCTGCGGCACGGAGTCGGCGACGATGCCGGAGCCGACGTGGAAGCTGATGTGGTCGCCCTGCTGCACGGCGGTGCGAATGGCGATGCTCCACTGGCTGCGGCCGTCGAAGCCAAACCAGCCGATGGCACCGGTGTAGAGGCCGCGCGGATGAGGTTCGAGCTCGGCGATGATCTCGCTGGCACGTTTTTTGGGCGCGCCGGTGATGCTACCGCCGGGAAAGCAGGCGCGGAAGGCATCGACGTGATCGACGTGCGGGCGGAGCGTGCCTGTGACGGTGGAAACGAGGTGAAACACCTGCGCGAAGCTTTCCACGCGCCAGAGTTCAGGCACGGCGATGCTGCCGAACTCGCAGACCTGACCGAGGTCATTGCGCTCCAGATCGGTGATCATGAGGAGTTCGGCGCGTTCTTTGGCGGAGCCGGTCAGTTCACTTATGGAGGCGGTGTCACGAGCGGGATCGCCGAGAAAGCGTGGCCGGGTGCCTTTGATCGGGCGGGTGGCAATGCGCGTGTCGTCCATGCTCAGAAAAGTCTCGGGCGAGGCGGAGAGCACGGTGGTGCCGGTCAATTGCAGAAAAGCAGCGTGCGGCGCGGGGGAAACGCTGCGCAGCTTCAGATACAGGGCGAAGGCGTCCGCGTCCTGCGGCCAGGCGGCCCGCCATGGGCAGGCGAGGTTCACCTGATAGATGTCCCCGGCGGAAATGTAGTCCTGCGCCCGTTCGACCATGCGGATGAAGTCGTCACGGCTGACTTGGGGTTCAAAGTGGAGTTTGGGGGCCGCTGGGGGCTGCAAACTGAGAGCTGAAAGCTGGAAATTGCCAAATTCATACCAGCGGGCGGTGTCGTGGTCGTAAACCAAGCCGTGCGGATAAACGCCGAGGACGAAATGACCGTCATAGCCGACCCAACCGTACAAACCGCCTGCCGCAGCGCGTGGGGCACGCAGCGCGGCGCGAACTTTTTCCCAATCGCGGTCGATGTGGCCGCACAAAACCTCGACTGGGTTGGCGGTGAGCACGGAGATGGCTCCAGGCATCGTCAGGGACGAATCCATCCAGATGAAGCCCTCGCGCTGGCACAGTTGCGCCGCGATTTGGGCCGGAGTGAAGGAAAAATCAACCAAACGGTGGTGTGGCGACGTTCTCAAGGCATGCGCGAACGACGGCAGGGGGTGACCTTCCGGCATTTTGAACGAAGAACCCTGGAGCATTGACACTAGGAGGCCCGAATCGTACCATAGACGCCCTTTCCAGCAACTTGTGACTCCCCCTTCTACCATTCTCACCTCTGACCGTGACCGATCCTCCGCACTGGCATGGGGAACGCTGTGCGTGATCGCGGCTGTGCAGTTCAGTCTCGTGGCATGGCTGCTCACGGCCAAAAACTCGCGCGATGCAGCCAAACCTGTGATGGCGACACTATCCCCAGCATTGGCGGCACCGGTTGTCAGTGCGGTGCCCGAGGTCGGTCAAATCGCCGCCCCGCCCAATGCGCTGGCCCCGCCGCCTGGGGTGCTGATGGCCCAGCCTGCGCCCACGCCGATTTTCAGCGCCCCGCCCCCGATTGGATCGTTTCAGCAGACGGCGGTGCCACAGACAGTGCCCGCCGCGCCGATTCTTGCCACCGCTTCTCCTCCGGCTCCTGCGGCACCCGCACCGGTGCCACAATCCACCACGCCAACCAGTCCGCCTCCGCCTATCACACCCGATGCGGCGGCTGAACTGCTGCGCGATGTGAATTATGTGGTGACCACGGCCAAGGAAATCCGTGGCTTGAGCGACATGCAGGGAGCGCTGGAGCTGCTGAAACGTGCGGACCAGCTCACGCCGGATCATCCGGCGATCATCGCCGAGATCGCCCAGACCTACGAGCAGATGGGCATCAAGGACAAGGCCACGGATGCGTGGCGGCGGATTCAACTGCTGGGGGCCACCCGGGCGGGCAGTTTTTATGAACTGGCCTCACGCCGTCTCGGCGACGGCTCGGCGGGCGTGGCGGTGCCTGCCCTGGCCTCTGGTGGCGACAGCGAAAAATTCCTGCGCCTAGGCCCCTGCCAGGTTGCCCGTGATTTTCAGGTGAACACGGGAGAGCGCTTCGTGCTGCGGGTTCCCGTTGTCCGAGCGGGCAATCAGCCGGTGGACCGCAACGCCATGAATCTGGAGGTGTTCTTTTTTGACCGGGTGAATGGCACGCAAGTAGCTCAGTCTATCGCGCCCGAACCCGTCGAAACCTGGCAATCCGCCCCGGTGGACTGGAGCGGTGCCGGCGAGGAGCTGCTGGATGTCGTTTATCACCTGCCCGCACTCTCCGCCGCCGAGGTGCAGCAGCATGGTCGCCGTTCGTATTACGGCTACATGTTGCGCCTCTACTACAACAACAAACTCCAGGATGTGGTCGCAGAGCCGCGAGATCTCCTGGAGTTCGGCTCCGCGCCTGGCACTTCCGCTGGCGCTGGTGCCAATCCGCTGCTCCCGCCCGTGGGGAGATGATCGCCACCTGACACCGCACGCATGACTCTTTTGTTTGTTGATTCCAGCACTGCTCTCCGCAGCACTCGCACCGCTTGGTTGAGGGAAAAATTTCTCGGCTACACCATTGTCGATGTTCCCGGCCCGGCCATGGCTGCCGGGTGGTTGGCGCAGGCGATCGCGCTCGACGTGCTCGTCACGGAGGCGATTTTTCCCACGCAGGACACGGGCTTCGCGCTGCGCGACACCGCACGCGCGCGCTTTCCCCAGGTGCGCGTGCTGTTCACCACCCGCTACGATCTCTCTGGCTTTGAGGATCAGGTCGCCGACGCCTTGGTGCTCAAGGACCCGCCGTACTCACCGGAGAAGTTGGAGGAACGGCTGCGCACCCTGCTGGCGGTGCCGGTGGAGTCCAATGATCCCCCACCAGTCATGGCACCCGGCACGGTGCTGGGCAATTACCAGGTGCTGGAGCGGCTCTACGTCGAAAAGGATGCCGAAACCTATCGCGCGTTGCAGGTGACCGTGCAGCGGCCCGTGGCGCTGGTGCTGCTCAAGCCGGAGCACCTGAAGCAGCCGGAAATCGTCGCCAAGTTCAAGGAACGCGAGCGAGTGAAAGCCTCGCTCATGCATCCACGCATCGCACCGCTCTATGAGGCCGGTGAGGCGAACGGTTGGCTGTTTTACACCCGCGAGCTACCTCGTGGCCGCAGCCTAGCGGAAATTCAATTGACCGATGAACCGCTCAGCGAACGCCGACTGGCCGACGTGCTGCACGGTGTGGCTGAGGCCATGAAGTTTGCCACCTCACGTGGCTTCCACCATCGCAGCATCGTCCCACGTGACATTTACATCGACGCTGAACATCAGTCGAGCATCGTGAACTTTTTCCGCCCGGCCATTGCCAAAAAACGCGACCCAGCGGCCGACGTACTCAAGTTTCTCGACCTGCTCCGCCCAGTCGCCGCTGACAGCAGGGCACGCGGTCTGCTGCAAACACTCGCGGGGGCGAAACATGACTGGGGCGGCCTGCTCAGCGCTCTGGAAGACGTGCGTGGCGACATGCGCGAGCGTAGCATCGTGCGCAAGATCGAGGCGGAGACGTTACCGCTGAACATGAACAGCCGCAGCCCCTGGTGGGTGTGGACGATGGTCGCTCTCACGCTGGTCATCGTAGCTGGTGTGGGCGCGTTGATGAACGGCACCGAAAAAGTCACCGAACTTCCGGTCGCAATGGTGCGCATCCCCGCTGGCAAGTTTGAGTACCAAAAAGAGGAGACTGTCACGCTGCCGGTGTTCTGGATCAGCAAGCACGAGGTCACCATCGGCCAGTACGCACAGTTTCTGCACGCTTTGAAAGCCACCGCACCGGGGAAATATGATCATGCTTTGCAGCCGAAGACCAAGACCAGCCACGAACCGACGAACTGGCGGCAGTATCACACGGCGGCGAAGGCCGGCACCACCTTCAATGGCGAAAGCATCACCCTGAACACACCCGTCAGCCAAGTGGACTGGTGGGATGCGTATGCCTTTACCAAATGGAATGGCCAGCGCCTGCCCACCGAGCAGGAGTGGGAAAAAGCCGCCCGTGGTGATAGTGAGCCCGGCCTGATCTACCCCTGGGGCAATCAGCCCAACCCCAAAGCCGCCAATCTCGGCGATGACTACATTGCCGACCCGAAAGGCAAAATTACCGGTGGTGGCATCGACGGCTACAATCTCTGGGCGCCCATCGACCGCATCACGCAGGATGTCAGCCCCTACGGCGTGTGTGACATGGCCGGCAATGTCAGCGAATGGACCGCCGGCGAATCTACGGACGGGGAATGGCCCGCGCACCCGAGCTACATCGACATCAAGGTGCCCGTCGTGCGTGGCGGGCATTTCGGGCTGAAGATCAACGACCAGCTTCTTACGGACAGACGCTTTCCTGAATCCGCAAACGAGGCTACACTCGCCCGCGGCTTCCGCACGGCCTCCAGCACCGCCCCTGCCATATCCAACCCCTGACGCCCATGAACCGCCTTTTTCTACTGCTCGCCTGCTGCCTGCTCACTGCCACTGCGCAAGCGCAGTATGTCACCAATCTCACCCTGCTAAAAAACCAGTTCATCACCGGCGAGCCGGTCGTGGCCGAGGTGCGTGTCACCAACCGTTCCGGCGCTGACGTCGTCATCGGCGGGCATGGCTCGCGTGACTGGTTGCAGTTTGAAATCACCGAGTCCACTGGCCGTCGGCTCGCGCCTATCAGCATCGGTTCTGAAGAGGCCGTCACCCTGCGGGCGGGCGGCACCACGAAGCACACCGTCGAGCTCTCCGGCGGCTATTCCACGGCCGATCTCGGCACCTTCAACATGATCGCCAACGTGCTGCATCCCATCAGCGGCCAGTTCTACATGTCCAACAAGGTACGCATGACCATCACGGACACCACGTCGTACATGTTTGACCAGCCCTACGGCATCCCAACAGGTTTTACCAATGCCGGCCGGACCCGCCGCTACCAGGTCATCCTGTTTCGTGAACTTAACACACTGCAGCTCTACTGCCGCATCAGCGATGACCGTAGCGGTGCCTACGTGGCCACCTTTCTGCTCGGCTCTGTCTCCATGGTCGTGAAGCCGCAGATCCACATCGACATGAAGAACAAGCTGCATGTCTTCTTCATGGCCCAGCCCTACGTCTTCTGTCATGTCGTCGTGAATCCGGACGGCAAAGTTCACCATCGCAGCTACTATCGCGATCAGGAGGGCAATCGTCCCTCCCTGCTGATGACGCCCGCTGGCGGGCAGGTGGTCGGTGGCGAATACTTCGATCCCGCCGCCCCGCCGCCAGCGCAAAAACCCATGCGCAAAGCCTCGGAAAAGCCACCAGGCTTGTGACGTCATCGTCACGGCAGGTTTACAAACGCGGCTGAAAAGCGGAACGCATCCGGGCTTGCCCTCCCATCCTCCGCCAGCTACAACCTGCGGCCATGTTGGACTTATGGACCGAACTCGCCGCTGGCACTCAGTTATACTGGATCATCTCCGTCTTCGCCTCCGTGCTACAGGTCTTCCTGCTCATCGGCGCTTTCATGGGCGGCGGTGCGGACTTTGACCACGATGTTGATTCGCATGATGGCAGCACGGCAGACAGCGTGAAGCTGTTCTCCTTCCGCATCCTCATCGCCTTCTTCGTCGGCTTTGGCTGGGCCGGTGTGCTGGGGCAGCGCCAGGGCATGTCCCCCACCGCCACGGCGGTCGCGGCCATCATTTCCGGTGTTGTTTTCATGCTCCTGTTGTTTGCCACCCTGCGCCTGCTCATGGCGATGAAAGACGACGGCTCGCTCAACTACGACAACGCCATCGGCCTGCGCGGCCAAGTCTATGTGACCATCCCCGCCGCACGCGCAGGCCTCGGCCAGATCGAGATCATACTCCAGGGCCGCCTCATCACCGCCAGCGCTGTCACGGATGCCGATCACGCCTTGTCACCGCAAAGCGGCATCGAAATCACCGCGCTCATGCCGCCCAATACTTTCGTCGTCAAACCTGCCACCTAACACTCCACCGCCATGCCTGACTTCACCATGATCCCCGTCCTCGCTGGCATCGCCGCGATCGTCGTCTTCGCCACGTTGTCGTTTTTCGCCTCGCGCTACAAACGCTGTCCCTCCGACCGCATCCTCGTCGTTTACGGCAAGATTGGTGGCAACAAATCCGCCCGCTGCGTGCATGGCGGTGCGTCCTTCGTCTGGCCCGTCATCCAGGACTACGCCTATCTCAGCCTGACGCCGATGCCCATCGACATTCAGCTTCGCGGCGCACTCTCGCAGCAGAACATCCGCGTCAACACGCCCTCCACCTTCACCGTCGGTATCAGCACCGAGCCTGGTGTCATGGAAAACGCCGCCGAGCGTCTCCTCGGTCAAACGCAGCCACAAATTCAGGAGCTCGCTAAGGACATCATCTTTGGCCAGATGCGCGTCGTCATCGCCACGATGCCCATCGAGGAAATCAACGCCGACCGTGACAAGCTCATCGCCAACATCTCCAACGGCGTCGAAGTCGAGCTGAAAAAAGTCGGTCTGCGTCTGATCAACGTCAACGTCCAGGACATCACCGACGAGTCCGGCTACATCGAAGCCCTGGGCAAAGAAGCCGCCGCTCGCGCCATCAACGACGCCAAAATCAAAGTGTCGCAGCAGGAACGCGATGGCGACATCGGTGCCGCCCTGGCTGACAAAGAAAAGCGCATCAGCGTCGCCCAAGCACAGGCCGAAGCCGTCACCGGTGAGAACCTTTCCGCCGTCGAAATCGCCAACTCCATCGCCGCCCGCCGCGAACGCGAGGCCGAAGCCGAACGTCTCGGCACCGCCGCTGAAAAAGTCGCCAGCGCCAAGGCATTGCAAGAGTCTTACCTCGCTGAAGAATCCGCCGAACGTCAGCGTGCGAAGCGTGAAGAAGCCGCGCAGATGGCCACCATCATCGTGCAGGCCGAAATTGAGAAGCGGAAGATCGAAGTGCTCGCCGAAGCCGAGAAAAATCGTGTGCGCATCAGCGCCGAGGCACAGAAGCTGCGCATTGAACTCGAAGCCGGTGCTGAAAAAACCCGCATCCTGCTCGTTGCCCAAGCCGACGCTGAAAAAATCCGCATCATCAAAGAAGGCGAGGCCGCCGGTCTCAAAACTTACATGGAAGCGCAGGCCGCTGGCACCTTGGCGCAGCTCGAAGCCCGCGCTCAAGGCTTCGCCGCCATCGTCAACGCTGCCGGTGGTGCCGACAAGGCCGCGCTGCTCATGGTCACGGAGCAATTGCCCGGCCTCGTCGCCGAACAGGTCAAGGCCATCGCTGGCGTCAAGATTGATAAGATCACCGTCTGGGATTCCGGCCGCACTGGCGAAGACGGCAAGACCCGCACTGCTGATTTCCTCTCCGGCCTCGTTGGTGCGGTCCCGCCGCTGCATGAAATCGCCAAAAACGTCGGCATCGAGCTTCCCGGCTATCTTGGCAAACCGGCCGGGCCTGCTGGCGGCAAAAAATCGCCACCACCTCCGGCTGAACCCAAGGCCTGATCGTTTCACCCCATGTCAGCACAAGAATTCGTCGAAGCCAGCCTAGTCGAGGCCATCACGCCCAAGCTGGTTCGCTGCCGCATCCGCGAGTTTCATCCCGATGATCTGGAGGCATGCTTCGAGATTCATCGCTCCAATGAGCCTGATTATCTCGAGCCAGACGGGATGCAGGGCTTCGTCGAGTTTCTCGCACACGGCACTTCCTATTTTTTGGTGGTCGAGCACAACGGCCAAGTCATCGCCTGCGGTGGTCTCGAACTCGCGGGTGACTCAAACCATGCCACACTGGTTTATGGCTTGGTTCACCGAAAATTTCACGACCAAGGTTTTGGCACCACGCTGCTCGCCGCACGCTTGTCCCTGCTCGAACACGAGGGCAAGCCGGTCCCTGTGTGGATGAGCACCAGCCAGGCCGCTGCTTCATTTTTCGGCCAGTTTGGCTTCACCCTGCACTCGGTCACGCCCAATCCCGTCGGCCCAGAGCGTGATCAAGGACTGCTCTGGCTCAGCATGACCCCGGAGGACATTGAAGCCCTCCGTATCTTGCTCGCCCGACGCGAAATTCACATCGAATTAAACCCGCTACCCGAAGATTCCGAGGCGGAGTAAGCCGCGCTTACTTGCCGATCTTCGGCAGCGCCTGCACCAGCAGGCTGTAAAACTCATTCTCCTCTGGAGTCTCACCGTCGCTCTTGAGGATGTTTTTCACCACACCGAGCACCTCTTTCTGCCCTGCCTTGGTCGTGAACGGCTGCGCCCGCTCATTGATGTAGTCAAACATCGTATCATCGCCTTCCGCCGCCTCACGCGCACGGGCGAACGACTCCTCAATGAACAAGCTTTTCGGATATTCCGAATCCCAGCCCTCGGCGATGAAAGCAGAGTCAATGAGGCGGTCCTCCGTCAGCGAAATGTGGGCATCCGCATAAATGGAGAGGGTCAGGAGGTCGAACAGGGCTTCGCGCTGGGTTTGGGTCATGCGGCATCATGGCAAAATCGCTCGCACCTTCAAGCATCACTTCCCTTGACCTCTGGACCACTCTCTTGACTCCTTGACGCCGCCCATGTCCGACGCCAGCGCCACTCCCATGATGAAGCAGTATCTCGCCATTCGGCGGGAGCTGCCGGAGGACGTGCTGCTCTTCTACCGCCTCGGCGATTTTTATGAGCTGTTCTTCGAAGACGCCAAAATCGCCGCGCCCATCCTCAATGTCGCCCTCACGAAGCGCAACGCGGTGCCCATGTGCGGCGTGCCGCATCATTCCTCGCAGGGCTACATCGCGAAGCTGATCAAGGCGGGCAAACGCGTCGCCATCGCTGAGCAGACCAGCGCTCCCACGCCGGGAAAAATCGTCGAGCGTGCCGTCTCACAGGTGCTCAGTGCCGGCACCATCAGCGATACGAACCTGCTCGACTCGAATCGCTCGAACTACCTCGCCGCCGTATTTCGCGAGGGCAAAAAACTCGGCCTCGCTTATGTGGATCACACCACGGGCGAGTTCGAGGTCGCCGAGTTCGAGACTCCCGCCGATCTCGCCGACGAGCTGGAGCGCCTCCAGGCCAGCGAAATCCTCTTCTGCGAGGACCAGCGCGATCTCATCGAGCAGCTCGGCAGTCCAGCCTGTGCACAGCCTATTGAGAGCTACCTCTTCCTCCTCGATCAGGCGCAGCACAGCCTCACGCAACACTTCAAGGTGCAATCACTCGACGGTTTCGGCTGCGCGGAGCTCAGCGCCGCGATCTGCGCCGCTGGTTGCATCCTGCAATACCTCCAGTTTCAGCTCCGCCGCAGCGTCGATCACATCCAGCGTCTGCGTGTCGGCCAGACCAATGACGTCGTGCTCATCGACGCCGCGAGCCAGAGCCATCTCGAACTCGTCACCGCACGCGGCGGCGCGGCGCACACGCTGCTCAGCGCGCTCGACCGCACCTGCACGCCCATGGGCGCACGCAAACTCCGCCACTGGGTGCTGCATCCGCTTTGTGATCTCGACGTGCTCACGCAGCGCCAGGACATGATCGCGTCCTTGCTCGACGAGTCCATGCTCCTCAGCCAAATCCGCACCTTGCTCAAAGAAGTGCGCGATCTCGAACGCACCAGCTCACGCCTCAGCCAGGGCAGCGGCAATGGCCGCGATCTGCTGATGCTCGCAACCTCCCTAGAAGTCGTCCCCGCGCTCAAAATCGCCTTGGAGCAGGTTCGTAGTTCGGGCTTCAGCCCGTCGGGCCTTCACGACCTCACCGCAATCTCGCAGGAAATCCAGCGCGCCATCGCCGACGAGCCACCCATGCAGATCAAGGAAGGCGGCGTCTTCCGCGAGGGCTACCTGCCCGCGCTCGACGAACTCCGCGCTGCCACCACGCTTGGCCGCCAGTGGATCGCCGACCTGCAAAACCGCGAGATCGAGCGCACCGGCATCAAGAGCCTCAAGATCAAATACAACGCCGTCTTTGGTTACTTCATCGAGATCACCAAGGCCAACGTCGGCAGCGTGCCCGCCGACTACCATCGCAAGCAAACCACCGTCAACGGCGAGCGCTACATCACCGACGAACTCAAGCGCATGGAGGACAAAATCCTCGGCAGCGAAGAGCGCAGCAAAGCACTCGAATACGAAGAGTTCATCGCCCTGCGCGGTCGCGTGCTGGAGCACCTCGCGCACATCCAGGAAACCGCCGAAACCATCGCCATCCTTGATTCACTCGTTTCGCTCGCCGAAACCGCCCGCCTCTTCAATTACACCCGCCCCGTCCTCAACGAGACGCGCAATCTCTTCATCCGCGACGGCCGCCATCCCGTGCTTGATCAGAACCTCACCAGCGGCGAGCGCTTCGTGCCAAACGACATCACTTTGGAGCCGGAAGAAAGCCGCCTCATCCTCATCACCGGCCCGAACATGGCCGGCAAGAGCACCTACCTGCGCATGACCGCACTGCTCACTCTCATGGCGCAGATCGGCAGCTACCTGCCAGTCGCCAGCGCCGAAATCGGCCTCGCAGACCGCATCTTCACCCGCATCGGTGCCAGCGACGACATCGCGCGCGGCCAGAGCACCTTCATGGTCGAGATGAACGAAACCGCGCTCATCCTCAACAACGCCACCGAGCGCAGCCTCGTCATCCTTGATGAGATCGGCCGCGGCACCTCCACCTTCGACGGCCTCAGCATCGCCTGGAGCGTCGCCGAGCATCTGCATGATCATATTGGCGCACGCTGTTTGTTCGCCACGCACTACCACGAGATCACCGCCCTCGCGCAAAGTCGCAGCGCCGTGAAGAACTACAACGTCGCCGTGAAGGAGTGGAACCAGCAGATCATCTTCCTCCACAAGATCCTCCCCGGCTCCGCCGAAAAAAGCTACGGCATCCAGGTCGCCCGACTCGCCGGCCTCCCCGAAAACGTCATCGACCGCGCCAAAGCCGTCCTCCAACAACTCGAAGCCGGCCACCAGCCCGCCGAGAGCGTCCAAGAAGTCCCCGCCGCCACCAGCGTGCCCGCGAAGACGAGGAAGAAAGCCGTCAGCGATGCGGACGCGGGGCAGATGGTGTTGTTTGGGTGAGGATTAACACCCCTTCGATGAGTTGATTGAGATATTGCAATTCTGTTCGCACAACGCCAATTAGCGCACTTGTTAGGCGCTCCACCCCTATTGATAAATCATGAGCATATTGTTTAAAATCATTGGTTTTCCGGTTCTGATCGCGGGATTGATCGAAGCCTTTCCCGGGGTCTTCCAATGGTTTGCTTTCCTTATCGTTAATGTGATCGGCGGTAAAGACGCTAGTATGGACAGCATCGCACACGGGAGTCCCGCATATTCGTTTTTGCGATTTCACGGTTTGCCAGCGGGCTTTGCGGCACCACTCTTTTTATTTGGAGGCTGGTTGCTCTTGAAGATCGGATTTAGCGCAGAAGAGCAAGAAACTGCCCAAGCGGCACAGGATACATATAATCGCGAAAGAATAAAAGCTCACCGCGAAGCGAGCGAACGTGAACACAAACAGCTTGATGCAGTGTGCGAAGATATCGAGGCGCTTTATGAAATCCTGGAGCCTCTCCTCGATCAGGCTGCATTACATGTCACGCGAGCCGAATCAGAATTAGCAGACGATTCTGTCGGTGCATTCTGGGACGAGATAGAAGGAGCGACGCGGCGATTCGCTCAATACAACAACAGTATAGACACGATCCTCAGCCTTGCCGAGGACTTCACGAAACGTCGCGAACTAGTGGAGTCAGAGTTTCAGCCCAGTGCTCTCGAAGCACATGCTATCCCCGATGGAGATCATCTCCTTTCACGCATGTCCAAGATTGTCAAGAAGGCGCGACGCAATCCTCAATGGGAAACGATCTTTCAGCAACGTCGTACCAATGACATTCTCGTTCGGGGTTTTGAAAGTCTCGGCAATGCCTTGGATTCACTTCATGACACACTTTCTTCTGGGTTAAGAGATCTCGCTGATGCACTACATTCCTCCGTTGATCGTATCACCATGGAGCATTCGGACCGCGTCATAACTGAACTCAGCCAATTCGCCGTCACCCACGACGAAGATTCCCGCGAGCGCCGCCGCTTTGAGCAGAGCATCAAGGCCAACGCCGACAAAGCAGTCCAGGTTCTTGAAAAGATCGAGAACAGGCGTCGCTACGGCTGAGCAAAGGACATGGGCAGCTATAGCGATCTCGGAAAAATCTCGTGAGCGACGCCGGGCAGATGGTGTTGAGTTGGGTGAGCAGGAGTTCCGAGGCTCCAGCCCGTTTTATGGAAGCATCTCGACAATCCCAGTCAATACAGGTAATCTCCAGACATGACGACCGCATTCCCTTTCATCGACGAACTGCGCCGCATGCCCGCCGACAAGCTGGAGGAAACGGCGGATTACATTCATGCCCTCATTGAAGAGCGCCGTGTGCGCCGCGAGCACATGATCGATGCCACCTCGGGAAGCCTCGCAGGTGAAGAAGGTGCCGCGCTCGAAACCGCCCTGGCCGAATGCAGCACCGTAGATGAAAACGCCTAGAAATGACGTCAGGGTGCAAAAAATCAACAAACTGTCCGACCTGTCATTCTCCAAGCCCAACGGGCTTGAGTCATGCAGCCCAGGGGTGCCGATCCCGCGAAGCGGGAGAGTGCTCTCCTGGGACCCACGCCAACCCACGCCGGATCATGAATCCCATCGGGATTCCGTCACCCGAACGGCCCCGCGACACCGAATCGCCCGTGACGGGACCGCGTTGCGGTCCGGGAACGTGATGGAGCGGTGGGTGTCGGCGATCCCAAGGGAGCACTCGCCCAAGGCTCGGCACCCTTGGTCTGCATGACAGAACCGCGTTGCGGTTTCCAGGAAAGAACCGGGAGGCGATTTCTGACAGATGGGTTCGTCTGCGGCACCGCCACTTTGCTTTAACCCCAATGCCGTTAAGCAATCATGATTGCCCCTGAATCGAACCCCGGAGGGGTTCACTTTGAATAGCCAGGGGTGCAAACCCCTGGGAAAGGCGCAGGCCACCACGAGAACCCCGGAGGGGTTCACCAATGCTGACAGGGCATTCGAGCACACCTCGCGCATAGGACAACCCCTCCGGGGTTGCTGAAGCTGTCTGTCTGCGCACGACCAGGAGTTTTCACTCCTGGCTATTCATGGGCAACCCCTCCGGAGTTAAAGATTGAGCTGGTTGCAAAACCCTCTGTGCCTCTCTGTGCCCTCTGTGGTGAAATCCCCTCTTTTTCTACCACAGAGGTCACAGAGGAACACAGAGGTTTTGCAAGATGCTCGATTGCTTAATGGCATTGTGCTTAATGGCATTGGCTTTAACCCCACGTTTCGTTTTCTCATCTCTCGCGGTGTAAAATTCAGGTGTTGGATTCCGCCGGAAGCCGACTGAAAAAGCAGAGGTAACGGAATCCGCTTCCATTCGGCATCCCCTTTCCGTTTTCGAGACTGTTCAATCTGTTTAAGGGCCTCATTGACTAAAAAAGGGCGGCAAAGGCCCAAAAACAGGTTTGCCCGGCCCTTTTTCTTCTCGGTCGTTCCATTTACCACGCTCCTTGATCCGAAAAAGGAGACCGTTATTCCGTTTATCCCACTCTCCAATCCGATTTCTTGCCGTCCCAAACGGAAAACGAGCGGCGTTAACCAGAATAAGGAGAGTGGTAAACGGTTTAAGACGGCTCATAAACGGAATATCCGTGCCCTTGAGCCAATTGCAAAACCTCACACCTTCGATGTTACAAATGCTGTGTGTTGCGATCAGTTATGGCAGATAACACATTTAGCCTAAACAGCGTTGGTTTTCAGGGGTTTTGCAATTAGCTCTTAAATGGATTAATGCTCCCGTTAAACGGAATAAGGCTGCCGGAAAATGGAACGGGGCGAGCACTAATTGGAAAAAGATGCCCGGCATTTTATGCCGATTTCAAGATCGAGATCACGATGCTGCGCACCCTGATCCATCGCTACCGCAACGTTCCCATGTCTCTCGCCGACGCTTGCCTCGTGCGCATGAGCGAACTGACGGAATCACCCCGCGTATTCACCGTGGATTCCGATTTTACGATCTACCGCCGTCACGGAAAGAAGACGATCCCTCTGCTTGCTCCGTTTGCGAATTGATTGGGCGAGCCCTTCGGTCTTTCCATGTCGGTGATGAGAAATCCAAGCTGGTGCTGGCGTAATTCTCCGGCCTCGGAGTCTGCGCGGGGCATGCTGCCTGCGGTGGCATCCTGTTCATTTCCAACAATTCACTGTTTATGAATCTCCTCCCGAGTTCGCGCCGCCGTTTTCTACAAGCCGGTGGCCTCGGTGCTCTGAACTTCGCCATCCCGGGACTGATCGTCGGGAAGGATAAGCTGGACGCCTCGGGCAAGGCGGTGGCCTCAAAGAAACGCTGCATCTTTCTGCTGCTGTGCGGCGGTCCGAGCCAGATCGACACCTGGGATCTGAAACCAAACGCGCCTTCGGAGATCCGCGGACCCTACAAGCCCATCCGCACCAAGGTGCCGGGCATGCACCTGAGCGAGCTGCACCCGATGCTCGCGAAGGTGACGGATCACTTCTGCCTCATCCGCTCGATGACGCACACGGGGCCGATCAGCAATCACTTCGACGCGATGCACAACCTGCTCAGCGGGCAATTGATCGAACGCGTGAAGCAGGGCGAGCCGGACGGTCTGCCCTACCTCGGCTCCGTGGTGGCGAAGCATCGACCCAGCGAAAACAACCTCGTCTCCAACGCCTGGCTCATCAAATGCGTGGGGCCGCCGGTCTTCTGTGCGCCGAACATCGGCTCCGGCGGCTATCTCGGCTCTGCGCACGCGCCGGTGTTCATCGGCTCTGCGGACAACCATCCGGCGATGTCTAATTTCAAACCGCCGGAGATTTATGACATGGGTGATCCCGCCCGTCTGTGGGAACGGCGCAAGCTGCTCGCCGACATGGAATCCAAACTCCTCGCCGACAATCCGCAGGGCAAGGACTGGAACGAACTGCGTGAGAAAGCCTACGACTCCATGACGCGCCCGGAAGGCCGGAAGGCGTTTGATTTGAAGGACGAGCCGCTGGCCGTGCGCGAACGCTACGGCATGCATCCGCTCGGCCAGAATCTCCTTCTCGCTCGGCGAATGGTGGAGGCAGGCGTGCGCTTCATCACGGTGAATGGCTGGGTCGGTGCCGCGCCGGACGAAAAAGGCGGCGGGCCGCCCAGCTCGAGCTGGGACATGCATGGCGGCAACATGGGCATGGGCAACGCCTTCGGCGCCGGTTCCTATGGCATGAACTTCTGCCTGCCACGACTCGACCAGGCGCTCTCCGCGCTGCTTACCGATCTCAAGCAGCGCGGCCTGCTCGAAGACACGCTCGTCGTCGCCGTCGGCGAGTTCGGGCGCACGCCGATCATCCTGACGAAGGGTCCTCCAGGTCGTCAGCACTGGCCCAAATGCTTCTCCGCCATTGTCGCTGGCTGCGGCATTCGCGGCGGTGCGGTTTACGGCGAGTCCGACAAAACAGCCTCCGCTCCGGTGAGCGATCCCGTCACCGTACAGGATCTCCACGCCACCGTGCTCCATGCCATGGGCGTGCCCCTCAACGACCTGACCATGAACACCGGCCTCTCCCGCCCGCCCTTCTCCACCGGCAAGCCGGTCCTGGGCTTATTCGGGTAGTCTGATGCAGGCGCTGACGGCATCAACGTCCTCCCTGAACCTGCGCTGCAATGACCGGTCCACCATGCCCTCGTAGATCATGCGGCGTTCGTCCAGGGCGGTAGCGTCTGTCCCTCTATCGAGAAGAGTTGTTCCTCGAAATGGGTATTGCCGCCGAGATTGGCCTGTAATACCATCCGAGCCGCATGAGCACACTTTCTCTCAAACTGCCCGACACACTGTTGCTGCGCCTCGATCAGGAGAGCCGCCAGCGGCGCGTGACGAAATCGGCCCTGGTCCGCGCGGCGCTCGAACGGGAGCTTGAGCCTCAAAAGAACACGAAACAGGCCTCCTGCTATGATCTGGCCCGTGATCTGGCGGGTTCGCTCAAGAAGTTGCCGAAGGATCTGGCCACGAACCCCAAATACATGGAGGGCTTTGGCCGGTGAAGCAGACGGTGCTGCTCGACACCGGACCACTGGTGTCCTTTCTGGCGGCGGGACTTCAGCATTCGGAGTGGGTGGTGGAGCAATGGCGGCGTCTGCGACCGCCGATGCTCACCTGCGAGCCCGTGCTGACAGAAGCCGCCTTTCTCCTCAAGCGCGAAGGCGTGGACACCGATCCGCTGTTTGCGCTGCTGGAACGCGGCGTGATCCGCATCGCCCTGGAGATGGAGGATCATCTGGCCGATCTCCGCACGCTGATGCGCCGCTATCGAGACCGCCCGATGTCGCTGGCCGATGCCTGCCTCGTCCGCCTGGCCGAACTCCACAAAGACAGCGTCATCTTCACCCTCGACGCCGACTTCCGCATCTACCGCCGCCATGGGAACAAGGTGATCCCGGTGCTGATGCCGGATTGAGCGGCCGGTATGTGTAGCAGAAGTGTCCGTCCCTCTATCGCGATTTCGGAAGAACACCGTGAGGTATGCCGACGCGGGGTAGAAGGTGTTGTGTTGGGTGACAGGAGCGCAGAGGCTCGCCCGTTTTGGAGCATCTCGACAATCTCCGCCAATGCACGTAGTCTTCGCGCATGACGACCGCGTTACCTTTCATTGATGAACTGCGTCGCATGCCAGCCGACCGGCTGGAGGAAGCGGCTGATTACATTCATGCCCTCATTGAAGAGCGTCGTGTGCGCCGAGAATCCATGATCGACGCCACCTCAGGAAGCCTCGCAGGTGAAGACGGAGAGGCTCTCGAAACCGCCCTGGCCGAATGCAGCACTGTGGATGAAAACGCCTAGTAGCCTCGCCCTCGATAGCAGCGTCATCGCCCGTCACATGCGGACGGCTGATCCTGTCATTTCGGCCAAACTCAAAGCGGCTACGGAGATCTACCACCCTCTTACCGCGCTTGGGAAAATGCGCTACGGCATCCAACGCGCTGGCAATAGCCGCCGCGCCATCAGCAATGGGAGCGCTTCTCCCGCGAGGTCGTTCTCCTCCTGCCCGATGATGCCACGGCCGCCGCGTATGCCGAACTGAAGCATGCTCTCGCAAGCAAAGGCAAGCCCATCCCAGAAAACGACATCTGGATAGCCGCCACCGCCAAAAGCCATGGGCTGCCCCTTTACTGCAAGGTTCCCACTTCGATGAACTGGCCGATCTAATGACCATCATCCAAGCTTGAAGGCCACGCCCTCAGTCCCCGGCTGCGCTGATAAAAGTTACGACACTCAAGTCGTCGGCCTCCCCAAAAACGTCATCGGCCACGCCAAAGAAGCCCGCCAACAACTCGAGATTTGATTTAGCTCCCAGGCATTCAATGGTTGCAAGGCTGCTGGAAAGGGCCGGGAGGCGATTCCTGACAGATTGACTCGCCTGGATTCTGCTCTGGCGTGAAAAAACAGGTCACTTCCCCAGCACCTTCTCCAACTCCTCCACCGTTGTCACCGGGGCTTGGCAGGTGAAGTTTTGGCAGACGTAGACGGCGGGCTGGCCGTTCACGGGTTTCATGCCGGCGAGGACTTCGTTGTGCGTGGCGAGCCATTGCTGACCGGCTCCACCATCGGCGTGAAGAATGACAGCGGTGGGGAGGAAGCGGCGATGGATGTTGCTGGAGAGTGCCTTGAAGGCGGCGTTGCTGGCATCGCCTGCGAGGACGATCTGCTGCTTGCCGCGATGACTCAAATCGAAGGCGATAGCCATGACGGGCACGGTGGACGGGCTGCTTTGCAGCGTGGAGCCGAAAAGGGCGAAGATTTTCCCGGCCTGCTGCTTCCACTCGTCCTTGTCGAGTAAGGTGCTGAGACGCACGAGGTTGAGGGCGGCGAGGGAATTGGGTGATGGCTCGGCACCGTCGTAGTCTTCCTTGATGCGGAGGACGCTGTTCGGCATGTCGGTGTGGACGCTGTAGTAGCCGCCGTCTTTGGTATCGAGAAAGAGCGTATCCATCTCGGTCTGCAAAGCGGTGGCCCACTGGAGCCATTTCACGTCGAAGGAGGCTTGATAGAGATCGAGCAGGCCGTGAATGAGGCAGGCGTAATCAATGGCGAAGGCCCTGGGGCCGCGCTCGCCTGCGCGCCAGGAGCGGTGCAGTTCTTTGCCGGGTGTGGTGCAAAGCTGATCATGCAGGAACTGCGCGGCATCGGTGGCGAGGGCGATCATTTCGGCATCGCCAAACGCGGCCCCAGCGCGGGCGAGTCCAGCGATCATAAGTCCGTTCCATGCGGCGATGACTTTGTCGTCGAGATGCGGGCGCGGGCGTTTCTCTCTTGCTTCAAAGAGCGTGGTGCTGCCTTGGTCGATGATGGCTTTGACCTCTTCAGGCGACTTCTTGAAGAACTCGGCGGTCTTCTTGAAGGAGATGGCGCGGTAGAGGGTGTTCAGGCCTTTGAGTTCGCCCTGCGGATCGCTTTCGGGCCGTGCATTGCCATCGCGGCGGGCACCGTAGGCGTAGCGGAAGATGCTGCCGTCTTCCTTGCCGAGCAGCTCGTCGATCTCGGCGGCGGTCCAGACGTAGAAGGCACCTTCGGTTTTGTGCGCGGCATCGGCGGTGGCGAGGCTGTCGGCGTCCTCGGCGGAGAAGAAGCCGCCGTCTTTCTGCCGTAGATCGCGTTTCAGATACGCGACGGTGCTGCGCACGATGGTTTCAAAGAACGTATTCTGTGTGAGCTGCCAGGCCTCGGTGTAGGCGGTGAGAAGCTGCGCCTGATCGTAGAGCATCTTTTCGTAGTGCGGGATGTGCCAGTAGGCATCCACACTGTAACGATGGAAACCGCCGCCGATGTGGTCGCGCATGCCGCCGTTCGCCATGCCGCGCAGGGTTTTCACGGTCATTTCCATCGCCCAGTTGCTCTCGGATTCGCGGTCATTGCCATTCCGCTCGGCGAGGATGCGGTGGATGCGCATGAGCAGGTTCAGGCCGGTGGGGCGTGGGAATTTCGGTGCGCCGCCGAAGCCGCCTTCATGGTAATCGAAAGAGCCAGAGAGGTCGTCGTAGGCCTTTTGCACGAGCGTGTCGTGATTGATGTCAGTGACGGCGGCATTTTCGTTGTCGAGGTGGTCCTGGAGCTTCTGCACCGAGTTCGCGGCACGTTCTTCGATACCCTTGCGGTCTTCCGTCCACACCTTGTGCAGCTCGTTGAGCAGGTTTTTAAAACCGATGCGTCCCGGCGTGTTTTCCGGCGGATAATACGTGCCGCCGTAAAACGGCTTCAGTTCCGGCGTGAGGAACACACTCATCGGCCAGCCGCCGTGGCCGCTCGCCGCCTGCACATAGGTCATGTAGGTGAGGTCCACGTCGGGTCGCTCCTCGCGGTCCACCTTGATGGGAATGAAGTGCTCGTTGATGAGCTTCGCCGTCTCCTCGTTCTCAAACGACTCGCGCTCCATCACATGGCACCAGTGGCAGGTCGAGTAGCCGGAGGAGAGGAAGATCGGTTTGTCCTCGGCTTTCGCCTTCTTGAATGCCTCCTCGCTCCACGGCAACCAGTTCACCGGATTGTGGGCATGCTGCAGGAGGTAGGGCGAACGCTCCTTGGCGAGGGCGTTGGTAAATTTGTGGGCAGTGGCGGTCGTGTCGCTCATGGGGGTAATGAAGTAACGTCCGCATGAGGGCCGGGGTTGCAAGCGGTCAGGCTGTCCGCGCCCGCCACGCCGCCAAGATGTCACGAGAGTAAGGATCGCCTTCGGACTCAAGCTCGTGCAAATAGCCGAGAACAAGCTCGCGCACTGCTGCGGCTGGGTTGTCGAGTCCGTATTGCAGCACCTCGGAATCGAGGAAGCGGTCGAGCATGTCCTTTGCCTCGGCGAAATCGCAGACGGGGAGGCGTTCACGGAATCGGGCTTTCACACGGCCTTCGAGGAAAGCAATGTCGTCCAAGTCGTGCGCACGCCCCGTATTGATCTTGGTGACGTAAAGATGCAACTCGTGTGGAAGTCTGACACCGCCTTCCATGATAGTGCTTTGCGACCAAACCCACTCAAAATCCTCTGGTTCGAGTTCATTCGGCTTCCGAAAAACATCAATTGGCAAATTCAATCCTCCAATGCGCAACACGCCATAGTCTGAGATCTCCGGGGCAATCTCCTGCTGTTCCAGTTTCCGGCGATCCGCCAGCGGCCAAACATAAGACTCCTGAAATTCATTCAGTACATCCGACAGATGTTCTGCCCAGACTTCCGGGTTGCTGAACGGCTCCAACGAAATGTCAAAATCTTTGGTGTGGCGGGATCGCCCGTGCGCGATCACCGCCATTCCTCCCAGCAGCACGCGGTGTTTTTCCGCTAACCGGCGGATGAAAAGATTTTTGGGAGGGTCTGTTTCCATTGTTCGATGCTCTGCGAGACCTGCTCTGAAACCCACTCACACTCCTCTAGAGAACGGGGTAATCCATGCGGCAGCCATGGTTCAGAGTTGTCAGGAATTTTGTTCCGTGTAGTGAGCGACGGATTAGCGGCATGCCGCTTCGCGATCATCTTCTTTCGCGCCATCTCGCTGGAGTAGCGTTTCTTGAGTTCTTCGATGGTGGGCCGGTACTGACGCATGGCAGACGGAGAATACGCGAAAAGGGCCGTATGTCCAAAATCAGTTTGCCGCCTGCTTCGGCAGCATCTTCGCCACGATCCACAGCAGCGCCCCGACAACCAGCGCGAGCGCGGCCCAGAGCCAGGGGCTGCCTTTGCCGCTGGTGAGGGGATCGGGCTCGTAACCGGGGAGTTTTTCTTCGTCGCCGAGGGTGGCGGCGACTTTGGTCGAGGTTTCGAATTCGCGGCGGACGAGGTCGAGATCGTAGCGCGTGTGGGTGGCGCGGCGGTTGCCGTAGCAAATTTGCACGGGCGTGGTGTCGGGAACCCGGAACAGCAGGCGTACGATGGGATACACCACCCGCACGGAGGTCAGCGTCAGCGGTGCGTTGTCGCCATTGTCGGTGACGAGGCGGATCGTTTCGGCCCGGGGTGCGGTGTAGAGGGGGAAATGAAAGGTGTGGGTTGTTTGCCCCGGCGTGCGCTGCCAGTTGGCGGTGCCGAGGATGCGCTCGAAGTGGCCCTGCTCCGTGTGGATTTGCTCGGTGGCGCTGAGGGTGCGCATGAACAGCGGAGTGGGCGAGTCGAGCAGCAGGGTGTTTCCCGGAAAGTTCGGGAAGGGCATCGTGATATCCCACTTCGACCACGATAGTGCCTTAGGGTCAGCGACTTCGGTGAAGGAGACGGCGCGTTCTCGCTCCAGTCCCGGTTTGATGGCGAGGAAGGGCACCTGGTGGCCGTCACGGACGATGCGCATGTCGTGAAGATCATTCGCGCAGCGGGCGAGGACTTCGGGATCGAGCTCGAGTTCGATCACACCGGCTTCTTTGAATTGCACCTGCCGCTGAAATGACCACGCGGAGACATCAATCGCCGCGCCAGTCTCGCCGACTTCGGGTGCAGTGGCGGTTTTGCGGAATTCAGCGTTCGCCTCGACGGCACTGGCGGTGGCGGAGTTGGCGGCCGCATCGCGCAGCTTGTCGGTGAGGGCGGCGATGTCGTAACGCGGCTCGGCTGCCTGGGCGTTACCGATGTAGAGCTGCCATTCGCCTGCGGTGTCGGCTTGAAACACGAGGGGCACCCTGTGGCGCGTGACTTCGATGCGGTCGATGTGCAGCGGCGGACTGTCGCCGTTGTGAATGACGAGTTCGACTTCACGTTTGGCGGCGAGCTGATGCGCGGGGATCGTGATGTCTTCGGCGGTGAAGCCTTCGTGTTGGATGCGGAACAGCGTGTGGGTCGTGTTCAAGAGCGTGGACACACGTTGGAACACAAGGTCGGGCGTGTGAAGGCGTACGCTGCCGATCAGCACATTCGAGGTGCCGAGATCGAGCGTGAGATGGGTGGCACCCTTTTCTTCGGTGCGGGAACGGATCGCCGCCGAATGCGGCATCGTGCGCAGCTCTGGCAGTTCACGCACGATCTGGATGCCGGTGAAGGCAACGGGTCCGTGGCGGGAATCGTCGATGGTGATGCGGAAGTGTTGCCACATCGCAGGTGCTATGGGCAGGCGCAGGCGCTCGGTGCCGTTTTGACGGCAGAGCACTTCGCCCGTGCTCAGCGTCTGCCACGTCGTGCCGTCGTTGCTGGCTTGCAGCGTGGCGGCTTTGATGAAGTTGGCGGCGTTGGTTTGCAGCAGCACTTCCTGGATCGTGTTGCCGTCGGGCGGCTGAAATTCGAGCACTGTCGTGGTCGGATTCAGCGTGGCCTTGAAGCCTTCGGCTTTCACACTCGTCAGGCGCATGGGGCGTGGCAGCGCGATGATGTAGGGTGTCTCGACGCCAGCGGGGCTGATGACGCGCAGATCGTGAAACGGCGCGCCGCCCGTCGTGCGCGAGGCATCAAGCAGCGCGGATTCGAGTTCGAGACGGGTGAGGCCGGGCTGCGTGATGCGCACGGTCTGCCGGTGCGTCCACGCGGCGAAGTCAGCGGCGCTGGCGACCGAGGACAGGCACAGGGCGATGAGAAGGGGATGCGGGTTCATGATTGGATGCGTAGTCATGAGCTTTAGCTCGTTCTGGACGTGTTTGAGGTCGATGCAGACGAGCTAAAGCTCGGGATTACTTTTATCATCGGTGAGGAAGCGTTGATACAGGAACGAGGCGGCGAGGGCGATGAGGGCAACGACAATCAGCGCACCGATGCGATAGATGCTTTCGATGTTGGCGAGGTCGTGGAAGAACAGCTTCAGCAGCGCTACGGCGAGCAGGCCGATGCCGGCGTAACGCGTGGGAGCGTTGCGCTGCCAGATGCCGAGGATGAGCAAGAGAAGCGCGAACAAGGCCCAGGCGATGGTGTAGGTCATGTCGCGGGCGAAATTGCCGTCGAAGTCGAAGACGATCGAACGCTCACCGGCGGGCGTGAAGGCATCGGCGATTTCGATGTTGAGCAAGAGGAAGAGCAGGATGGTGCCGAGCGCGCAAAAGAGGCCGCGCAGATTGATCTTTTGCCAATAATGGTTCGGCGGTGTGAGCCAGAACGCGGCGGCGAACAGTGCGAGCGCCGAGAGGCTGTAGGCGTAGAGTTGCCAGTTCAGGATGGCGATGTCGCCACGTGTTTGATAGGCCAGCACGGCGGGATTGAGCGCGAGACGTACGAAGGCGGCGACGAGCAGCACGGTGCCGGTGCCGCGCAGTCCCTGATGTGGCACGCGGCGGAAGAGCCAGCACAGCGCCGCGCCTTCCAGCGCCCAGCCGAGGGTGATCCACTGCTTCTCGAACTGAATCGGGAAGATGAGCGTGATGAAAAATAGCGCCACACCGCCGAACCAGGCGAGCTGCGTGAGCCGCGCGGGATTGTCGGTGCAGTGCTGCTTCAACACGAAGACGAGACATGCCAGCGGCGCGATGGCGAAGGCGATGGGAAGCAGTCCCATCATCTCATTCGGCCAGGTTTGACCCACAAGACGATAGACGAGGCCGAAGGTGCCCAAGCCGACTGCCGCAGAGGCGATCCATGGCAACTGCCGCGTGGCGAAGAGCTTGTGATAGGCGAGCGGGAACGCGGTGAAGATCGAGTAGAAGCCGAGATACCAGAGCAACGGCGTGGTGGCGTGCTCGACGTTGAAGCTTTGCTGATGCCAGGCCCATTCGAGCGCCAGCACGCAGCCCAGTGCTGTGGGTGCGAGCGCGGTAATGCCGCTGATGCGGGTGAGGCCGAGCAGGAACACGGTGAGCAATAAAGAGAGGCCGAAAATGGATGACGGATCGGCCACGCGAAGTTGCAGCGTGGCGAGAATGAGCAGCGCGAAGGGCAGCACGGCCGAGCTGACTGGCAGCAGCCCCGCGAACTGTAGCTTGGGCATTTTGCGGGAGAGGAAACTGCTGGCGATGCCGAACAGCACCGCGAATCCGCCGAGCACGATGAGAAACTGACTCAGGCTACCGGTGGTATTCGCGGGAAGACGGAACAACCACGCTCCGGCGGTGATGAGCGTGAGCGCGAGCGCGGCGAGCACCGGCAGCAGCGCCCGGGAGAAAAGGGCGAGGCCGATGATGAGGAGATCGACGAGCAGGATCGCCGGCCAGAGCATGAGGCTGATGGAATCGAGGCACAGCACCGGCATGAGCAGCAGCACGAGTGTCACCACCGGCGTCCAGCTCATGAACAGCGTGGCGGACTGGTTGCGGCGCTGCCACAGCACGGCGAAGGCGGTGTGCAGAATGCCAAAGCCGAGATAAATGCCCAGCGCATAAGGCAGCAGTTCGGCAGTGAGCTCGCTCGTCGTCCAGATCGAGAGATGCAGGAAGGTGAGCGTGGCGATGATGCCCTGGGCGATGGCAACGCGTGGCTGCTGCCAAACGATGAGCATCACGACGGCATTGATGCCGAGTACGAAGGTGTACAACAGCACGGGCCGCTCCGTGATGGCGCCGAAGTCGAGGAACACGAACGCGGCAAGCATCGCACTGCCACACAAGGCGAGCGCGGAGCCTGCGGTGAAGATGTCGTTGTCCTCACGCTGCCGCGACCACCAGGCAGCGAGCATGAACAACGTTGCAAAACCGAGAAATACGATCACTGGGGTCCAGGTGGCCGAACCGATGGCGTATTGGGATGAGCGGAAGAATTTCATCATCCAGCCCGCCTGCATCAGGATGGTACCCCCAGCCGCCAACGCGGTGAGATGCAGCCAGCGTTTGTGCTTGGCGACTGCCAACACACCGATGTCGAGCAGGGCGATGTAGCTGAACAGGCCGACGGGATTGTCATGACCGGTGGAGCACAGGATTGGCGTCAAAAAACCGCCGAGCATGCCGAGAATCGCAATCACTTGAGTCTCCATGCGCACGGCGAGCAGGAACGCCGTCGCTGTGATCAGCGTCATCATGCCAAAGGTCACGAGTGCGTGATGGAACGGTGGAATATGGTAGAGCGAATGCGCGGCAAAGCTCACGCCATAGAGCACAACGATACCGGTGGCGCAGAGCGTGTGGGCGAGCACGGCATAGGCTTTGCGTCGTTGCATGACGACTCCCGCGCCGACCAATCCGATGCCGAGGACGAATCCAATCGCTGTGCGCACCTCGGGCGAGACCCAGCCACGTTCGATGCTGAGTTTCACGAAGAAGATGATGCCGAGAAACAACGCGAGACCGCCGACCCAGGCGAAGAGCTTTGCGCCCATGAACTGCTCCAGATTGAGGCTGGGAGCCGGGGCAGCGCGTGGTTTGGGTTCGACGGACGGGCTAAAGCCCGAACTACGAACGGCGGGGGGTGGCTCGGGTGCTTTGGCAGTGACGGGTGCGGGTGGGGGAATCGGTGGTGGTATGGCCGAAGGTGACGCGGCGGTGATGAACTCGCGTGGATCGACCGGTGGCGCATATTTTGACGGCACGGGCGGATCAACGGCAGCTTCTGCCTGCGGCAGCTTGTTCACGACTTCGAGCGCTGCGATGCGCTCGCTCATGCGTGCATCGCGCTCGGTGACGCGGGCCAGATTTTCCCGGAGAGCGCCGAGTTCACGGCTCAGTTCGTCCGCGCGGCGGCGTGCCTTGCTGGCGAGGACGATGGCGATGATCGGCATGATGAGCACCGCGCCACCGATGAGCAGAAGGATGAGAATGATTTCGTCCATAATGTCGTCCAGTGTCTCAGCATCGGCCATGATTGGAAATTGATATTTCCAGGTGGCAGCATTGATAAACCGTATAGCGTTGCGGCCAGCGCATGAACGTCCATCACCTTGAACTCTTTTACTATGTGGCGCGGCACGGCGGTGTGAGCGCGGCGGCGCGGGCGATGCCGTATGGCATCCAGCAGCCAGCCATCAGCGCGCAGATTTTGCAGCTTGAGGACGCGCTGGGTGTCACGCTGTATCAGCGGCGGCCGTTTCAGCTCACGCGTGAGGGGCAGACGCTGTTTGATTTCATCGCGCCGTTTTTTAGCGGGTTGGCGGAGATGGGCGACAAGCTGCGTGGCGGCGGCGAAAATCGGCTGCGCATTGCCGCAGCGGAGGTGGTGCAGCGCGACTACTTACCGGAGCTGCTGGTGCGCATGAAAAAACGGGTGAAGGGCTTTCATTTCACCCTTACGCATGGCCGACAGCACGAGATCGAGGCGCTGCTGGCCGCGCAGGAGATCGACATCGGCCTCAGCACGCTGATGGACAAAACGGCGGCGAACATCGAAGCACGGGAGCTCATGCGTCTGCCAGTGGTGCTGCTGGTGCCGAGCAAGAGCGGCATCACCCAGGCAGCGCAGATTTTTGCAAAGGACCGCATTGATCTGCCGCTGGTGGCGCTGGATGCGAAGGACGTGCTCTCGCGGGCATTTCAGACCACGCTGCGGCAGCGAGGTGCGGAATGGATTCCCAGCCTCGAAGTCGGCAGTCTCGACCTCGTCGTGCGTTATGTCGCGGAAGGCTTCGGTGCTGGGCTGGCGTTGCAGCATCCGCGCGTGGAGCTGCCAGCGGGCGTGAAAGTCCTGCCGCTGGATAATTTTCCGCCGCTGAGCTTCGGCGCGTTGTGGACCGGCCGGTTGTCGCCGCTGGGTGAGACATTCCTCGCGGAAGCGACGGCGCTGGCGGGGGAGTTGGCAGGCTGATTTTGTCGAGCCTCCGTGTCTGACGGATTACTTCAGCGGCCAGAACATCGGCACCATGATCAGGATGATGGCCAGGGAGATGGCGCTGAGGCCGCCGCCGACTTTGAGGAAGTCGCTGAAGCGGTATTTGCCGGGGCCATAGACGAGGATGCAGCTCGGCTCGAAGGGGGTGAGCACGCTGATGGAGGCGCTGAGCATGACGCCGATGGCAAAGGTGCGCTGACTGGCACCCATCGACGCGGCGGCCTGCATGGCTACGGGCAGAATGACAAGCGCGGCAGCGGCATTCGACATCGGCTGCGTGAGAATGAGAGTCAGTACGCAGAAACCGGCGAACACGGCGAAGATGCCCCAAGGCTCCAGCAGCGCGGTGATGGAGGCTGCGACCATGTCCGCCGCGCCGGAGCTTTGCATCGCCTCACCAAAGGCCAGCATGCCGCCAATGAGAATGAGCAGCCGCCAGTCGATGTTTTGATAGGCATTCTCCAGTGTGATGCAGCGTGAGAAGACGGCCATCATGGCGACCATGACGAAGGCGATGGTGTCCGGAATCCAACCGAGGCTGCTGACCAGCACGGCAAGCCCAAAGGCGGCGAGCAGGAAGAAGCCGCGCCGCCGGGCCTCCTCGCTGAACTGATGCTGGGTGATGAGGACCATCTCGTTGCTTTCCTCAAAGGCGTGAAAGCGCTCTTTAGGCCCCTGGAGGAGGAGCAGGTCGCCTGCGTGCAGTTTTTCATCCGCCATGTGGCGCATCAGGGCGCGGTCCCCACGCATGAGGGCGAGCACAGAGAGGCCGCTGCGTTGGCGGAAGTGGCTAGCGCGCAGGGTGCGGCCCACGAGACTGGAGCGCTGCGTGAGCACGACCTCCGCCACCTGCGCATCACGCGTGTCCACGCCGGAGCTGCGCAGCGTCGCGTCTTCGACGATGTCGAGTCCCTCGATCTGCTTCACCTTGATCAGGTTTTCGACTTTGCCGGCGACGAGCACGATGTCGCCCTCCTCGAAGCGTAGGCGGGCGCTGGCGGCGAGCTGTTCCTCCCCGCGCCGGATTTGCAGCACCTGGAATTCCATGGCGGAGAAGTCAGAGGCAAAGGCCTCCTGGCCGATAAGTGGCGAATCGGCCAGCACCACGACCTCCGCGAGGTACTCACGGATCGCGTCGCCATCCGTCGCTGCGCTACGGCCACGGCCTGACAGCAGGCGGGAGCCGACGAACGTCATGTACAAAATGCCGCAGGTCAGGATGAGCAAGCCGACGGGGAGAAACTCGAACATGCCCAGTGGTTTCATGCCCAGGCGCAGGATGACCCCGCTGACGGCCACGTTGGTGGAGGTGCCGATCAGTGTGCAGGTACCGCCGAGAATGGAAGAAAAAGCCAACGGCATGAGCAACCGCGAGGGCGAAATGCGGATGCGCCGGGCTAGGCCGATCACCGGGCCGACAAAGACCGCCGTGATCGTGGTGTTATTCATGAAGGCCGAGAGAAAGCCCACAGCTGCCATCAGCACAGCGGTGAGCACCAGCGGCTGGGTGCCCAGATGCCGCGCCAGCAGGCCGCACAGCGCATCCAGCACGCCGGACTCGCGCAAGGCCGCGCCAATGACAAAAATGGCCGCTAGCATGATGATCACGCGGTCGCTGAAACCGGCAAAGGCGCGGTCCACGCTGAGCACGCCGCTCAACACCAGCACGCACAGCAGCGACAACGCCACGAGGTCCACGGAAATTTTTTCCGTGGCATAAGCGGTGACGACGACGATGAGCAGGCCGATGACAAACCAAGCTTCCATAAGATAAGGGGCGCATCAGTGGCGCAAGAACAGGAGCGGCTCAAGGAACAAGCGGTTGCCCCGCTAAACACAATGCCGTTAAGCAATGATGGTGACTTCATACATAGAGGCTGTCCCAAAGGCGGGCGTTTTTCAATCGGGGCGTTTTCCGCGAACTTGCGGAGATTTTCGAGCGGCATGATGGCCTTCTCTTGGCTGCTTGACGACCTCTTCGCGGCTCTTTGATGGTCGCGACCGTCTTTTTTCGCTTTTTCTCTCCTCTCGCGGGCATGGCTCCGCCTCTTGGTTTGCTTCTTTCCTCCAGCGATGGTCTTTTGCAGATGCTCAGGCGGCGGCTCTCGGCTCAGCCTTTCTCTCTTTGCTCCACTGTGCCTTTTCCGGCTTGGTTTTGTTTGGCTTGGCGGCGATGTCTCTTGGCAGGCGCGCGAGCACCCACAGGTTGTGCGTGAGCACGGCCCAGCCGCAGGCGCGTTCACGCGCCTCAAAGCTGCGCCCTGCTGCTGGGTTGCCCATGAACACGTTCTTGAAGATCGCCACTCGCGCTTCGGTGCCGCCGCGACGTTTCATCCCTGCTTTGACTTCGGGGTCTTGCAGCCGCCGCGCCAACTCGGCGGGATCGCGCGGGCACAGGCCGCTACTGATGTCCTGCGCTTTGAGGTAGTCTTCGTTTTTGCGGCTGAACATGCCACGGTCGCTCCAGAGTTTTTTGAGCTGGAGCGGCTTGGCTTTGAGGCGCTCGACGCAGGGGACCACGAGGTTGCTGTCCGCCGGATTGCCTGCGTGGAACTGGTAGTCGAGGATCATTCCCTGCCAGCTTTCCACTAGCGTGAGCTTGTTGCCGAACTCCACTTCAGCATTGGCTTTGCCGCGCACGATGACTTCTGCTTTGGCGTCGTAAAGGCTGAGGATTTTGTCTTCGTTGCTCACTTGGCGTGCGCCGATGATGCGCTCGTGCGCCTGCTGGATGGCGGCAGGGAGTTGCTCAATCACGTTGCTGATGCGTTGCTCGATGACGCGTGCTTGACCGATGCTCAGAGCGGTCTCTTCACGTCGTGTTTGCAGCGCTTCAAGATGCGCCTTGGCGTGGGCACCGACCTGCTTGGTGAGCTTTTTCATGCTGCGTAAAATGCGTTTGCGCTGCTTCTTGCTGTCCTTTTGCCGACGCTGCGCACTCATCG
>Ga0209702_10002019_pt1 | contig 36793 bp, 35 predicted proteins | sample FRY01_FD_187210 | JGI IMG/M metagenome (GOLD analysis project Ga0209702, IMG submission 187210) | Freshwater microbial communities from Lake Fryxell liftoff mats and glacier meltwater in Antarctica - FRY-01 (SPAdes) (version 2) | ecosystem: Environmental > Aquatic > Freshwater > Ice > Glacier...
ACGCAAGCCTCAAGCTCGATACGGTCTGCTGAGGAAAGAAAGCCGGGGCGGATCATAGGCATAGCTGAATCGTTCCAAACCCAGCCGTCAAGACGTCAAATTCGGCTTCCGCGAGACTCGGAGTATATCATTGAAAAAATCCCCTGATGTTTCGCGGGTGCTTTGCGCATCCCGTCAGGTGCGCCAGACCGGCTTGGGCCAACCTATCGCACGGCGCGCTGCAGGTTTTCACCGGAAAATCGCCAAGACCGCACGCGGCGGGGCGATCGTGATGCAGCAGGCCCGGCTGTCGCATTTTGCAGCAAACCGGGTGCAAACCGACTGGCTTGCACCCAACCGACGGCCTAGCTGTAGGTAAATCTGCGAAAAGGCGACCACCCCTGTGATCCTGTGCGACTTCGGCCCCCTTCCCGGCACAACGCTGTTTGCCAACCCGCACGCCCGGATCGTGGCCCGCACGGCGGATGAGGTTGTGCCTGCACTTGCCGCAGCCGATGCGGCCCGCGCGGCGGGGGCTTGGGTGGCCGGGTATCTGTCCTACGAGGCGGGCTATGCGCTGGAACCCAAGCTGGCCGCCCTGATGCCGCAAACCGACACGCCGCTGGTTATGCTTGGCGTCTATGACGCCCCGCAAGCGGCCCCCATTCCGGTTTGCGCAAATGCGACCCTTACGCCCTTGCGCCCCGCCATTCCACGCGCGCGCTATGCCCGCGCTTTTGACACCGTCAAAGCCTACATCGCGTCGGGGGATTGCTATCAAATCAACCTGACCTTCCCGCTGACAAGCCACCTGTCCTTCGGCACCCCGCTCGACCTTTACCACGCGCTCGCCGCCCGGCAGTCGGTCGGTTTTGGTGCGTATCTTGATCTCGGGCCCGGTCCGATCCTTGTTTCGCGCTCGCCCGAGCTGTTCGTGCGACTGGACCCGTCCGGCAAGATCGAGGCCCGCCCGATGAAGGGCACGGCCCCCCGCGACCCCGACCCGGTGCGCGATGCCGAACTTGCCGCCAACCTGCACGCGTCAGAAAAAGCGCGCGCCGAAAACCTGATGATCGTGGACTTGCTGCGCAACGACATCGCCCGGATCAGCAAGATTGGGTCGGTCCGCGTGCCGGAACTCTTTGCCATTGACAGTTTCACCACCCTGCACCAGATGAGCAGCCGCATCACCGGCCAGCTTGATGCGCCCGCCAGCCTGTCCACCCTGATGCCCGCGCTGTTTCCCTGCGGGTCGATCACCGGCGCGCCCAAAATCCGCGCGATGCAAATCATAGCCGAGGTCGAACGCGACGCCCGTGGCGCCTATTGCGGGGCCATCGGCTGGATGGCCCCCGACGGTGCGGCGGCGTTTTCCGTAGCTATCCGCACGCTCTCGGTCTTTGCGGACGGCGCGGTGCGGCTCAATGTGGGCGGCGGCGTGGTCCACGACAGCACAGAGGACGGCGAATGGCAGGAAGCCTTGTGGAAAGCAGCCTATGCGACGGGACTAAGCCGGGGCTTCGCCTGATAGAGACGGTTGGCTGGACCGGGCACACCATCCCCCGCTTGCCCCTGCATCTATCCCGCCTGCACGCCTCGGCCCGCAGGCTCGGCTGGCCCTGCGCCGGTGCAGCAGCGGCGCTATTCGCTGCCTGCCCCCCCGAACCCGCCCGCCTGCGTCTGACCCTCGACGCGCACGGCACACTCACGATTACCACCACCGCTTTCCCCCCCACCAAACCGCTCTGGCGCATCGGGCTTGCCGCCGAACGCCTGACCTCCACCGACACATGGCTGACCCTCAAATCCACCCACCGTCCCGCATATGACGCGGCCCGCGCCAGTCTGCCGAGCGGCCTTGACGAGATGATCTTCCTCAACGAACGCGGCGAGGTCTGCGACGGCACCATCACCACCGTTTTCTTCGACCGCGGCCTTGGCCTGCGTACCCCGCCACTGTCCTGCGGCCTGCTGCCGGGCGTTCTGCGGGCAGCCATGAGCGCGCGACAAGAAATCCTGCTGGCCCATGAGTTGCCCGAAGTCCGCCTCTGGATCGGCAATTCGCTGCGCGGTCTGATCCCCGCAGTCTGGTCTGTCTGAGGGCCAAGGGGTTAACAATTTCTCAAGATAAACACTCCAAGTTATTGAAGTGGTATGGTTTTTTTAATCTCATGTCGGGGCCACTTCCCTTCCAGCCCCATCCCCGCCATCGACCACCCTTGACACTGCCCGCAGGCCAAGGTGTATCGGCCCCTGACCGCCCCACCTATGCCAAAGGGAACGCCCCATGCACGCCTACCGCAGCCATACCTGTGCCGCCCTGACCCTCGCCGATGCAGGCCAGACGATCCGCCTCGCAGGCTGGGTTCACCGGGTGCGCGACCACGGCGGCGTGCTGTTTTTGGACCTGCGCGACCATTACGGCATGACCCAGATCATCGCAGACAGCGACAGCCCCGCGTTTCCCGACATCGAAAAACTGCGGGCAGAATGGGTGGTGTCCATCGAAGGCCGGGTCAAGGCCCGCGCCGCAACCCTGATCAACCCCAAGATTGCGACCGGCGAGATCGAGGTTTACGCCACCGCCGTCACCGTCCTAGGCCCCGCCGACGAATTGCCGATGCCGGTCTTCGGCGACACCGAATACCCCGAGGAAACTCGCCTGACCTACCGCTTTCTCGACTTGCGCCGCGAAAAACTGCACCGCAACATGATGCTGCGCTCCAACGTCGTCCGCTCGATGCGAAACCGGATGTGGGATCAGGGCTTCAACGAATTCCAGACCCCGATCATCACCGCCAGCAGCCCCGAAGGCGCGCGCGATTTCCTCGTGCCGTCGCGCCTGCACCCCGGCAAGTTCTACGCCCTGCCGCAAGCCCCCCAGCAGTTCAAGCAGTTGATCATGGTGGCAGGCTTCGACCGCTATTTTCAGATCGCCCCGTGTTTCCGGGATGAAGACCCCCGCGCCGACCGCTCGCCCACCGATTTCTACCAGCTTGATGTCGAGATGAGTTTTGTCGAACAACAAGACGTCTTCGCCGCCGTCCAGCCGGTGATCCAAGGCATTTTCGAGGAATTCGCGCCGACCAAAACCGTCCACGCCGACTGGCCGCTGATCGCCTACCGCGACAGCCTCGCCTGGTACGGCACCGACAAACCCGACCTGCGCAACCCGATCAAGATGCAGATCGTGAGCGACCATTTCGCAGGCTCGGGCTTTGCGATCTTCGCCAAACTGCTGGAGCAAGACGGCACCGAGATTCGCGCCATCCCCGCGCCGGGCGGCGGGTCGCGCAAGTTCTGCGACCGCATGAACGCTTTCGCGCAACAGCAGGGGTTGCCGGGGATGGGGTATATTTTCTGGCGAGAGGAAGAGTTTGGCACTGGTGACGAAGTTCTAATGGACATTCAGTCGCAGCAGTTCTTGGAGTTGCAGAAGTCTGGAAAAATGGGTTTGGCGAATACGTATTTCGCGGGAGCAGGACCCCTCGCCAAAAACATCGGCCCTGAGCGGACCGAAAAAATCCGCCAGCAGTTGAACCTCGGCCTCGGCGACGCCGCCTTCTTCCTCGGCGGCAAGCCGGAAACCTTCGAGGCCGTCGCAGGCCGTGCCCGCACCGAAATTGGTCGGGAACTCAACCTGATCGAGGAAGACTGCTTCCGCTTCGCCTGGATCGTCGATTTCCCGATGTTTGAGAAGACCGATGACGGCCGCATCGACTTCTCCCACAACCCGTTCTCGATGCCGCAAGGCGGGCTTGACGCGCTCAACGGCGATCCGCTCAAGGTCAATGCCTACCAGTACGACCTTGCCTGCAACGGCTATGAACTCATTTCCGGCGGCATCCGCAACCACAAACCCGAGATCATGTTCAAGGCGTTCGAACTCGCAGGCTACCCGGCGTCCGAGGTGGAAAAGCGGTTCGGCGGCATGGTCAAGGCGTTCCGCTACGGTGCCCCCCCCCACGGCGGTTGTGCGGCGGGGATCGACCGGATCGTGATGCTGCTGGCCGACGAGGCCAACATCCGCGAGGTCATCATGTTCCCGATGAACCAGCGCGCGGAAGACCTGCTGATGGGCGCACCCAGCGAGCCGACCAACGCCCAGTTGCGCGACCTGAACCTGCGCGTGGTGCCAAAAGACGCCTGACCTCGCGGAATTCCGCCCGTCGCGCCGAAAAACTTTACTCGGTGCCACGGACATTTGCGGGCGCGTGCGTATATGGGTTGAAATACCCGCCGCGCAGGACTGCCGATGCCTTTCGACGCCACCCTTGCCGCCTTCCGCTTTGGCTATGGCCTGCCCACCCCGACAGGGACGCCGGGCAGCGTGGACGCCATGCTGGCCGCCCTGACCGCCCCCGATCGGGCCATGGCAGACTGGCCGATCCCGAACGGCCCGACCGTCGTCGCGCTGGACCGGCAGATGCACAAAGCCCGTCTTGAACGCGGGGCCGGGCCCGCCGCCGAACGCGCCTTCCGTCAGGCCCGGACAGCCGTCGCGGTGCAGGCTCACGCCGTCACCCTTGCGCAGTTTACCCGTGCGCTGGCAAACCCCGACGGGTTCCACGAACGGCTGGTCGTCTTCTGGGCCAACCACTTCACCGCCGCCAGACGCGACCCTCTGGCTCGTTACGAAGCGCTCGCGATGCGGGATCAGGCGATCCGTCCGCATCTGACGGGCAGTTTCGCCGATCTTCTGACCGCAGCCATCCTGCACCCCGCCCTGCTGCACGCCCTTGATCAGCCGCAGTCCATCGGCCCGACCTCGAAACGCGGGCGTCAGACCGGGCGGGGGTTGAACGAAAACCTTGCCCGCGAGGTGATGGAATTGCACAGCCTTGGCGTCGGGGCGGGGTATGACCAGACCGATGTGACGCAACTGGCCGAACTGCTGACCGGGCTGACCGTGACCCGCGACCGCGAGACGGGGTTCGAGCCGAACCGCGCCGAACCGGGGGCCGAGACGGTGCTGGGCACCCGCTATGACGGCGCGGGGCTGGACCCGATCCGCGCCGTGCTGGGCGATCTGGCGCGCCACCCCGCGACCGCGCGGCACATCGCCCGGAAGCTGGCGGTGCATTTCGTGGCGGATGAGCCTGACGCCGGGCTGGTCGCGACGCTGGAGGCGGCGTTCAACGACACGGGCGGCAATCTGACGGCGGTCTGTCGCGCGCTGCTGACCCATCCCGCCGCCTGGGCCACGGACGCACAAAAGGCCCGGCAGCCGTTCGATTTTGTGGTGGCGGCGCTGCGCGCGCTGGACGTCGGCCCGCAGCAGGTCGCGCGGATGGCCAACGGTGCCTTTCGCCGGATGATCCTCGATCCGCTGACTGGCATGGGCCAGCCCTTCAACCTCGCACCCGGCCCCGATGGCTGGGCGGAAGAGGCCGAAGCCTGGATCACCCCGCAAGGCCTCGCCGCGCGGATCGCCTGAGCGATGGAGGTGCCGGGCCGCCTGATCCGCCCGCTGCCCGACCCGGTGACGCTGGCGCAACGCGGCCTTGGTCCGTGCGCGGGCGCGCCGCTGCTGTGGGCCGCCGCCCGCGCCGAAAACATCCGTGAAGGCGTCGGGCTCGTCCTCGTCTCGCCCGAATTCAACCGAAGGTAGCCGATGACCCTGCTCAACCGCCGCCAGGTCCTGCACACCGCCGCCTGCTCGCTCGCCGCCCACCCGTTGCTGACCACGCTTACGCTCGCGGGGTCGGACGGCGGCAACCCGCTGGGCGATCACCGGCTGATCGTGGTCATCTTGCGCGGGGCGATGGACGGGCTGGACGTGGTGCAGCCCTTGGGCGATCCCGATTTCGCCCGCCTGCGCCCGACGCTTGGCACCGGGTCGGACACCCTGCCTCTGGACGGGTTTTTCGCGCTGCATCCCGGCCTGTCGGACCTGATGTCGCTGTGGCAGGCGCAGGAACTGGCCTTTGTCCACGCGACATCGACCCCTTAGCGCGACAAGCGCAGCCATTTCGACGGGCAGGACCTGCTTGAGGCGGGGACCGGCATGGATGTGCCGTTGGGCATCCGGCGCGACGGCTGGCTGAACCGGATGCTGCAATCGGTGCCGGGATTGACGGCGCAGACCGCCTTTGCCATCGGGCGCGAGGCGGTGCCGCTGCTGGACGGACCCGCCCCGGTGATGAACTGGGCCCCCGAACAGCGGCTGGACCTGTCGGCGCAAGGCCGGCTGTTGATCGCGCATATCTATCACGACGACCCGCTGTTTCGCGCCGCCGCGACCGAGGCGATGGATCTGACCGCCGAGATGGGCGAGGTGCGGATGGCGCGCGGGGCTGATACACCGCGACCGGCCAATCTTGCCGGGGTGACGGCGCTGGTCGATTTCGCGGCGCAAAGGTTGTTGCAAGACACCCGGATCGCCGCGTTTTCATTGTCGGGCTGGGACACGCATCGCGGGCAGGCGCAAGCGATCGGGACGCCGCTGGCGCAACTCGCGCAGATGATCTTGCGGATGAAGTCAGCGGTCGGGGCGCAGGTCTGGGGGCAAACGACGCTGTTGGCGATGACCGAATTTGGACGGACGGCGGCCGAGAACGGATCGCGCGGGACTGATCACGGCACGGCGGGCGCGGTGGTGCTGGCGGGGGGCGCGCTGCACGGGGGGCGGGTGCTGGGCCGTTGGCCTGGCCTGTCGGAGGCGGCACTTTATGCCCGGCGCGACCTGTTGCCCACGTCGGACGTGCGCAGTTGGGCCGGTCTTGCGCTGCGCGAGGCCTACGGGCTGGACCCTGCCCTGATCGAGACGACGATTTTTCCGGGGCTTACGCTGGGGCCCGACCCGCGTCTGCTGCGGTAATGCTTTCGGATTGCGCAGGTGTGCGGCGCTTTGCATAAAGAGCCGGACCGGAGGCCGCATGTCAGATCACGTCAAACTGGGGGCCCCCTTGCCCCACTGGACCCCACCGCCTGCACCGGACGGCGTGCCGCTGGACGGCACTTTTGTGCGGTTGGAGCGGCTGGACCCGGACATTCACGCGGGCGATCTGCACCGCGCCTACTCCGGGCATGACGGACTGTGGTCCTATTTGCCCTACGGTCCGTTTTCGTCGGCTGCGGGCTATCACCGCTGGGCCAAGGAAAACGCGTCCGGGGCCGATCCGATGTTCTACGTCTTGCGCGACCGTGGAACCGGGCATTGCGGCGGGGTTGCGAGCTATTTGCGCATTTCCCCGGCGGCAGGGTCGATCGAAGTGGGTCACATCTGCCTTTCCCCCGAGGTTGCCCGCAGCCGGGTCTGGACCGAGGCGATGTTTCTGATGATGGATCATGCGTTTGGGTTGGGCTATCGGCGTTACGAATGGAAATGCGACGCGCTGAACGTGCCATCCCGCCGCGCCGCACAGCGGTTGGGGTTTTCCCATGAGGGCATCTTTCGCCAGATGAGCGTGGTCAAGGGTCGCAACCGTGACACCGCATGGTTTTCGGTAATCGACACCGAATGGAGCGCGCTGCGCGAAGCTTATGCCGCGTGGCTCGCCCCGGCCAATTTCAACAGCGCGGGTCGTCAGATCGAACGGCTGTCCGACCTGACCGGGCTGGTGCGGGCAAATTCCGATCCGGATTTGTAAAACCCAAGGCTCGTTGCAAGGCGGTTTCGCCTGAACCCTGGTAGGGCAGGGGTGTGCGCCCTTTGCCCTTGGCGCAACGGCCTTACCGACCGTCCGCTGCATCAAATCCCGCTGAGGCGCCTGCGAGACGGTGCGCGATCATCCGCTGCAACCCTGCGACCCCCTCACCTGATGCCCGGCAGTCTTCTGCCGCCGCCGCGAGGGCGGGATCTTGGGCGATCTGCGCCAGGCCATGCACAAACCCGGCGAGGTAACGCCGGGTGCCCGCATCCGGGGCCGCAGCCAACCGGTCCGCTGCGCGCGCGAGATCATCGCGCAGCGCGAGCAGGTCCGGCTCCGGCAGGTCGGTCTCATCTCCGGCAAGGGCGATCCCGGTCAGTGCCCGTTGAAAGGTTGCAAGGCTTTCGATCGGCTTGTCGAGAAACCCGTCGGCGCCTGCCGCGAGGGCGATGCTGCGCCCCGTCTCTGACCCCGAGGTTCCCAGAATGACCATCGGCCGCTGTGCTGTCAGCACCAGATGCCGGATCAGCGCGTCCCCCCGCCCATCCGGCAACCCCAGATCGACAATCACCACATCCGGCCGATAAAGCCGCAGATGCGACCGCGCGGCCGCCAGCGTTTCGGCCCGCCGCAGCCGCGCGCCTGACCGTTGACACATCAGCCGTAACGCCTCGCTTGCGAACCGGCTGTCTTCCACGGCGAGCACGGTCAGACCGCGCAGCAGTAATGCGCCTGCAGCCATACTGTCGCTGCCATGGACGGCAAGCCGGACCGCAGGGGCGAAACTGGGCAACATGACGGTGTGTGAAACTGGCATGGCGCACTCCTGACCTCGACGCCCCAAGATAACCACGGTTTGGCTAACGTGGGGTTAAAGCAGTCTGGCCTGTGGCAAAAAATCGCCCCCGCCCTGCCGGCCGAAAGACAATTTGACCCCTTGCCCGACCCGTCCGCGCATCCCATACCAAAGAAAAGGAGACCCCATGATCGGACGCCTGAATCACGTCGCCATCGCCGTACCCGACCTTGACGCAGCCGTGGCACAGTATCGCTACACGCTGGGTGCCGTTGTCGGCCCGGCGCAGGACGAACCCGACCACGGGGTGACGGTTGTTTTCATCACCTTGCCCAACACCAAGATCGAGCTGCTGACGCCGCTGGGCGAGGGCAGTCCGATCACGGCTTTTCTTGAAAAGAACCCTTCGGGCGGCATCCACCACATCTGCTATGAGGTGGCAGACATCCTTGCCGCCCGCGACCAGTTGCGCCACGCGGGCGCGCGGGTTCTGGGATCGGGCGAGCCAAAGATCGGCGCGCATGGCAAGCCCGTGCTGTTCCTGCATCCCAAGGATTTCACCGGAACGCTGTTGGAACTGGAGCAAGCATGAACATTACCGCCGGCTTGGTGCTGTTTTCGGTCACCTGGTTCATGGTGTTCTTTTGTGTGCTGCCCCTGCGGTTCGTGAGCCAGGCCGAGGCGGGCACCGTCGTGCCCGGCACGCCGCGCAGCGCGCCGGCGGATGCCCAGATCAAGGCCAAGGCGCGCCTGACCACGATCATCACAGTCGTGCTGTTTGCGATCATGGCGAGCATCATCCTGTGGGGCGGCCTGACCATCCACGACATCGACTTCATGGGTTTCATGGACGCGACTGCGCCATGAAATCGGGCTGTAGTTTCGGGTTGCAGTTTCGGTTTGTGGTCACTGGGTCTGGTTGCGGGCGGCCAGACGCTGGAACAGATGCGTAAAGGTCGCAACACCCAGCACCGGGATCAGCAGGTTGACGATCGGCAACGACAACGGCACCGCCATCAGAATGCCCGCCGCCCAAACCGTCGCGAAACGCTTGCGCCGCAGGGCCCGCGCGCGGTCCCGCCCCAGCCGTCGCTGAGCAACAAGCATGAAATATTCGCGCCCCAACAGGAACCCGTTCACCGCCCAGAACACCAGCGGCGCGAACGGCCCTGCAAAGCCATAGGCCACCAGTGCCAACAGGTTGACCGCAATCACCAGCCCGGCGAAATTCACCCCGTCCAATACAACGTCCCAAAGCGGCAGCGGCGTGACAGCCGGCAGCCGGTCATAGTGCCGCGCCTCGACCGCATCGACCACTGCCTCCAGAAACAGCCCGGTGACGGCAGATGCGACAGGCACCATCAGAAACACGGAAAGCCACACCATCGCCAGCACGAAGGCCCAGCTTGCCGCGATGTCGATCCCGCCGATCGGTCCGACCCCCGGCAGTGTCATGGTGTCCGGCACCAGCCAGTTGATCGCCGCTGAAAACCCGACCGTCACGCCCGCCAGCAGCACCACTGTCAAGGCGACCCCAAGAAGCAGCACGCGCTGAAACTTTGGATCGCCCAACTGACCCAGCGCCCGCAGGAAATCGACGAAGATCACGGTATGCCCCAGGTGATCAGTGCGCCGGGATCGGGGCGGGGGCGGTCCATCATCTCGCCGTTGAACGAGGCGATGTGCACGATACCTGCCACGGTTTCGTGCGGTGCGCAGCCAAAGGCCGCCTCGATGAAGCCGCGATCATGGCTGGGCCAGCCCGACAGCCAGCATGACGCCCACCCTGCCGCCTCTGCCGCCGTCAAGATGCCGAAACACAAGGCCCCTGCGGACAGCACCTGTTCCACGACAGGCACTTTGTCGGAGGGTTTGGGGGATGAAATCACCACCACCGCCAACTGCCCCTTGTCGAACTGCCCGCGTCCTTTGGCCGTCTTTTCGGCGTCAGCGCCCAGTTCTGTTGCCCGCGCTTCGGCCATATCGGCCAGCCGCGCCATAGCGGTCCGGTCCACGACCACCAGCCGCCACGGTTCCAGCTTGCCATGGTCGGGCACCCGCAGGGCCACCTGAAGGATATTCAGCAGGGTTGTGCGATCCGGAACCGGGCCGGTCATCAGCTTGGCCGGGCGAGATTTGCGGTTGGCCAGAAACTCAAAGGCTGCGGGATTGGGCTGCTGGGGCATCGGCGTCTCCATCTTTGCGACTGTGTGGGCGCAAAGTGCTTTGGGCGTCAAGCACCCTTGCCTGAGCCGTCGGCAATCGCCACAAAAAGCGAAAAGGCCCGTTATGACCAAAGGCAGATGGACCAGCCGCGCCGTTCCGGGTGCCATGTTTGCAGTCAGGGTGACGCCGGGCGCGCGGCGTGACAGCTTGACCGAGGACGGTGGCACCCTGTGCTGTACCACCACCGCGCCCCCCGAAGCTGGCCGCGCCAATGCCGCCGTCGCCGAACAACTGGCCCGCGCTTTGGGGGTGGCAAAGACCCGTCTGACGCTGCTGCGCGGGGCTGCATCCCGTGACAAGGTGTTCCGGTTGGACTGAGGGAGGGCGGGTGCCTTATTCCGGGTGAAGGGAAGGCGACGGGGCAAGTCGAAGGGACGGCGAGGTGAACCCTGCCCTACGCGTGTGATCCCCGGCAACTGAAAAACCCCCGGCCTGACGGACGGGGGTTGATCGGGATGGGCTTTGTCATCGCAGACGGGGCCCCAGTGTCGCTGAACGGCTAGAGGCCGCCCTCACGCTGAAGCTTCTTGCGTGCGAGTTTCCTCGCACGACGAACGGCTTCGGCTTGCTCGCGCGCTTTTTTGACGGAGGGTTTCTCGAAATGTTGCTTGAGCTTCATTTCGCGGAACACGCCTTCGCGCTGGAGCTTTTTCTTGAGAGCCCGAAGGGCCTGTTCGACGTTATTGTCGCGGACGCTGACCTGCATGTGGTTTTCACCACCTTTCTAAGTTTGAGTTGCACTATATGTGCAGGCAGAAGTCGCATAACAAAGTGGGCGTGGCTTGTCTAGCAAGGCGTGATTGGAGGGCAGGATGGCAAACGAAAACACGGACGAAAACACGGACGAAAACGCGGGCAAAAATACGGGCGAAAACGCGGGCAAAAATATGGGCGAAAACGGGGTTGATCAGGCGAAGGACCGGCTGTTGGACGCAGTTTTGCCGCATGTGGCGTTCGACGGGTGGTCAGAGGTCAGCTTTCGCGCGGGGATTGTCGATTCGGGTGTGGCATCGGGGCTGGCACGGGCGCTGTTTCCGCGTGGCGGGGTCGATCTGGCGCTGGCCTATCACCGGCGGGGGGATGGGTTGATGCAGGCGGGGCTGGCGGCCCGGGATCTGGGCGCGTTGCGGTACCGCGAACGGGTGACGCTGGCGGTGCGCACGCGGCTGGAGGTGATTTCGGACGCCGAAGCCGTGCGGCGGGGGTCGGCGCTGTTTGCGCTGCCTCAACACGCGGCGGATGGGGCACGCGCGATCTGGGGCACGGCGGATGCGATCTGGATCGCACTGGGAGATGCGAGCACCGACATCAACTGGTACACCAAGCGGGCGACGTTGTCGGCGGTTTACGCCTCGACTGTGCTTTACTGGTTGGGCGATGATCTGGACGATCACGCGGCGACATGGGCATTTCTGGATCGGCGGATCGAGAATGTGATGGCAATCGAGAAGGTCAAGGCGAAGCTGCGGGACAACCCGCTGTGGAAGGCGGTGGCGGACGGGCCGCTGAAAGCGATGTCCAGGATCCGGATGCCGAAGGTGCCCGACGATTTGCCCGGACGCTTCGGCTCCTGAACCGGGCAGGTCAACCGGCGCGCCACAGCCCGAGTGTCGCGGTAGTCTTGCGCGGTGCCCCGCACGGGCGATGATCCGAAGTAACGCAAGCCTTGTCACCGCAGCCGATTTGGTCGTGGATGGCGGACTGTTGGCCGTCTGATGCTTGTTCCTGCCTGCAAGGTCTGCCACATCTGGGACCGTTAGCGACCCGGAGGATGCGATGACCTTGCAAAACAGCATGCTGGCGATGGAGATTTCGGCCTTCGGCGGGCCGGATGTGCTGAAACCGGTGTCCGTGCCGGTGCCTGTGCCGGGGCACGGGCAGATCATCCTGCGAATCGCTTATGCCGGAGTGAACCGGCCGGATGCGTTGCAGCGCGCGGGAGCCTATGCGCCGCCGGCGAGCGCGTCGCCCCTGCCGGGGCTGGAGGCGTCGGGGACGGTCGTTGCGATGGGGCCGGGGGTCGCGCGCTGGCAGATCGGGGATAAGGTCTGCGCGCTGTTGCCGGGCGGGGGGTATGCCGAATATGTGGCGTGTCCTGCGGCGCATGCGTTGCCCGTTCCGGCGGGGATGAGCATGCGCGAGGCGGCCTGTCTGCCCGAGACGTGTTTCACCGTGTGGTCGAACATGGTGATGCGGGGGGGCTTGCGGGCGGGCGAGCGGTTTTTGGTGCATGGCGGGACGTCCGGCATCGGAACGACGGCGATCCAGATCGCGGCGGCTTTGGGCGCGCGGGTGTTCGCCACGGCCGGGTCGGATGAAAAGGTGCTGGTCTGCGAAGGGCTGGGGGCCGAGCGTGGGATCAACTATCACAGCGAGGATTTCGTCGAGATCGTCCGCGCGGCAGGTGGGGCGGATCTTATCCTCGACATGGTGGGCGGTCCGTATCTGCCGCGCAATGTCAAGGCGTTGGCGGATGATGGGCGGTTGGTGCAGATCGCGTTCCTGCAAGGGCCGAAGGTGGAGTTGAACTTTGCCGAAGTGATGATGCGGCGCCTGACGATCACCGGGTCCACCTTGCGCCCGCAGTCGGATGCCGCCAAGGCGCGCTACTGCGCCGAGGTGGAGCGTCACGTCTGGCCGATGATTGCGGCGGGCAAGTTCCGCGTGGTCATCGACAGCGAGTTTGTGCTGACCGAGGCCCCTGCGGCGCATTGGCGGATCGAGGCTGCGGGGCATGTCGGCAAGATCGTGTTGAAGGTCGAGGAATAGGGTTTTTTACGCGCACGTCCGGCGTCTGAAAATACTTCCGAGTGCCGCAAATTGCAGCCAGAGCGGGGGTTTCACACCCCCGCACCCCCGCGGGATACTTTTGCCAGTGAGAAAGCAATCGACCGGTCGATCCCGGGCGTTCGGGTTCCCGCAATTGCCGAAAAGCAGGAGGTCAGCGGACCGCGTCAAGGCCCGCATCTGTCAGCGTGCAATCGCGGATCACGTCGGGCCCGCAGCGGCGGGGGCCGAGGTCTTTGGTCAGGCAGATGCGGACCTCCTGGATCATGCCGCTTTTGCAGGTTACCGTGACGTGATCGCGGGCGAGGGTTGGGTTGCTGTCCAGAAACGCGCCTTCGATCACCGAAGCGGGCACGGTCTGGTCCTTGGTGATCTTGGCGAACACCGGGGGGATGGTGACGCTGCTGTAGGCGCGACGCATCAGGCTGTAATAGTTGCGTGCGGGCAGGTCTGCGCAGCGGCCGTGTTTTTTCCACTGATACCACGCAAGGCCAGAGCCGCCCATGATGTCGGCCATCGACTCGGAGTCGGTGCGCGAGGGGTCGTGCCGGGTGGTGCGGCAATAGCTGGGATAGCCGTCGTCGTATTGCGGCCACAGGCCATGCAGGATGAAGGTCAGGCCCAGCCCGTCTTTGCATTGCGGATCGCGGCGGTCGTCTCCGGTCAGCGCGCACCAGTTGGGCGACCACGACAGGGACATGACGTAGTAATCGAAATCGCCCGCGGCCTCGCCTTCGGCATGCGATGGCAGGGGGGCGGTCAGCAGGAGGGCCAGAACGGCTGCCTTGCGCATTTTCACTTTCCTCTGCCTCCGAACCGGATTATACCGCCTTTAATTCCCGAAAACGAGACTGCCCGCGGCCAAGGTCGCAACCGTTTTCCCGGCACGGGAGAGATTTGTAAAGGAGTGATCCGATGAACCGTCCGCTGATGTCCAAGGCTACCGCAGTTTGGTTGGTGGACAACACCTCGCTCAATTTTCGCCAGATCGCCGAATTCTGCGGAATGCACGAGTTGGAAGTCCAAGGCATTGCCGATGGCGATGTGGCGACGGGCGTCAAGGGGTTCGACCCGGTCGGCAACAACCAGCTGGATCAGGTCGAGATCGATCGTGGGCAGGCTGATCCGCTTTACAAGATGAAGCTGAAGTTCAACCCGTCGGCTGTGGGCGAGGAAAAGCGGCGCGGCCCGCGCTATACGCCACTGTCGAAACGTCAGGACCGCCCGGCGGCGATCCTGTGGCTGGTCAAGTTTCATCCCGAATTGTCGGATGGGGCCGTGGGCAAGCTGGTGGGGACGACCAAGCCCACAATCCAGTCGATCCGCAGCCGCAGCCACTGGAATATCAACAACATCACTCCGATAGACCCGGTCGCATTGGGGCTGTGCCGTCAGTCCGAGCTTGATATCGCCGTGCAGGCTGCGGCGCGCAAGAAGGCCGCCGAAGGTGTGGTGATGAGCGACGACGAGCGGCGCAAGCTGGTGTCCACCGAGCAGTCGCTTGGCATGGCGATTGATCCCAAGATGCCCGAGGATGCGGCTGCGTTTTCCGGCTTTGCGCCCGCCGAAACCGAAGAACAGGCTGCCGATTTTTCGGATGCCGAAAGTTTCTTCAACCTGCCCGATGCCGAGGATGACGAGGACGAAGACAAGGATCAGCGACGCTGATCCTTTTCAGAACGCCTTGCGGGCGCGCAAGGCGGCGCTGATCGTCCCATCGTCGAGATAGTCCAACTCGCCGCCGATCGGCACGCCCTGCGCCAGCGAGGTGATGGACACGCCGGTGAAAGACAGTGCCTCGGCGATGTAGTGCGCTGTGGTCTGACCATCGACGGTGGCATTCAGGGCAAGGATCACCTCGCGTATGCTTTCTTGCGCAATGCGGTCGATCAGGCGCGGGATGCGCAACTCGTCCGGTCCCATCGCATCCAGCGCCGACAATGTGCCGCCCAACACGTGATAGCGGCCCTTGAATGCACCCGACCGTTCCATCGCCCAAAGGTCTGCCACATCTTCGACCACGCACAGCGTGCCGCCCGAGCGCGCTTCATCGCCGCAGATCGCACAGGTGTCCGATGTGCCGATGTTGCCGCAGGTCAGACAATCGCGCGCGGTCAGCGCCACGGTAGCCATCGCCTGGGCAAGCGGAGCCATCAGTGCGGCGCGTTTCTTCAGCAGCACCAGCACGGCGCGGCGGGCCGACCGGGGGCCGAGACCCGGCAGGCGGGCCATCAGGTCGATCAGCGCGTCAATGTCGCGGGGCGCGTCCGGTTGGCCAAATTGGGCCATTCAGAACGGCAGCTTCATGCCCGCAGGCAAGCCAAGGCCTTCGGTCAGCTTGGCCATTTCCTGCTGGCCCCGGGTGGCGGCGCGCGATTGTGCGTCGCGTAGGGCGGCAAGGATCAGATCTTCGACCACTTCCTTTTCCGACGCGACAAGGATCGACGGGTCGATGTCAAGACCGGTCACGTCGCCCTTGGCCGTCACCCGCACCTTGACCAGACCGGCACCGGATTCGCCCATCACCACGGTTTGCGACAGGGTTTCGTGCAGTTCGGCCATCTTGGCCTGCATATCGGTTGCAGCCTTCATCATCTTGGCCATGTCGCCAAGGCCACCCATACCTTTCAGCATCGTATTGTCCTTTCAGTCGTCTTCAAAGGGGTCCCATTCGTCGGCTACCTCGGGCAGTGCCCCGGATTCGGCAGCGGCTTCCGCGGCGGCGGTCAGGGCGGCAGGCGAGCGGATTTCGGTGATCCTGGCACCTGGAAAGGCTGCAAGCACGGCCTGCACCAGCGGCGATTGCAACGCTTCTGCCTCGGCAGCGCGGCGGCCTTCGTCCTGCCGTTCGGCGATGGTGGCAGCGCCCCCGCCCGAGACAACCGAGACGGCCCAGCGCGAACTTGTCCAGCCTTGCAGGCGTTGGCCCAGCCGCGCGGCAAGGTCGGGGGCGGCGCGCGGGCCCGGTTCGAACTCGATCCTGCCAGGGGAATATCGCACAAGCCGCAGGTTGGTTTCCACCTCGACCAGCAGGGTGATGTCGCGCTTTTCGCGGATCAGCGCCACGACGGCGTCAAAGGTCGCAAGGACTGGGGCGATGTTCAGGGCCAGCACTTGGCCAGTTTGCGTGACCTGCGCGCGCGGAACGGTTGATGGGGCGGTAGACGGTGCTGTGGCCGAGGTCCGGGCGCTGATGGCGGTGGCGGGCTGGCCGGTTTGCAGGCGTTTGATCAGCGTTTCGGGGTCGGGCAGGTCCGACACATGGGTCAGCCTGATCACTGCCATCTCGGCCGCCATCATGGCGTTGGGGGCCAGAGCCAACTCTTCCAGCGCCTTCAGCAGCATTTGCCACGTCCGAGACAGCACCCGCATCGGCAACCGCCCCGCCATGTCTCGGCCCCGGTCGCGTTCATCGGGCGGGGTGGTGGGGTCATCCGCCGCCTCGGGGGCGATCTTGATCACCGACAGCCAGTGGGTGATTTCGGCAAGGTCGCGCAGCACGGCCATCGGATCGGCGCCTTCGGCATATTGTGCCGACAACTCGGCAAGGGCCGCTGCCGCGTCGCCCCGCATAACCATGTCGAACAGGTCCAGCACCCGCCCTCGGTCGGCCAGCCCCAGCATGGCGCGGACCTGCGTGGCCGATGTCTCGCCTGCGCCATGGGCAATCGCCTGATCCAGCAGGGACAACGCGTCGCGCACCGACCCTTCGGCGGCGCGGGTGATCAGCGCCAAGGCATCTTGCGCGACCGCCGCATGTTCCTGCGCCAGGATCGACGACAGATGCGCCATCATCACCTCTGGCTCGATCCGGCGCAGGTCATAACGCTGGCAGCGCGACAGGATTGTAACCGGCACCTTGCGGATCTCCGTCGTGGCAAAGATGAACTTCACATGAGCCGGGGGTTCCTCCAGCGTTTTCAACAGGGCGTTGAATGCGTTGGTGGACAGCATGTGCACTTCGTCGATGATGTAGACCTTGTAGCGTGCGGATGCCGCGCGGTAGTGGACAGAATCGATGATCTCGCGGATGTCGCCGACCCCGGTACGCGAGGCTGCGTCCATTTCCAGCACATCGACATGCCGGCCTTCGGTGATCGCCACACAAGGCTCGCAAACCCCGCAAGGCTCGGTCGTCGGCCCGCCCGTGCCGTCTGCGCCCACACAGTTCAGCCCCTTGGCGATGATCCGCGCGGTGGTGGTTTTCCCGGTCCCCCGGATGCCGGTCATGATGAAGGCCTGCGCGATCCGGTCTGCCGCAAAGGCATTTTTCAGCGTGCGCACCATTGCCTCCTGTCCGATCAGATCGGCAAAGGTCGCCGGGCGGTATTTGCGGGCCAGAACTTGATAGGCGGGCACCTGATAGGCTGGGGCGTCGGTCATCGGGTCACCTCTTCGGATCTCAGCTTATCGGCGCACCTGCGAGAGGTAAACCGTAACCGCCCCATTCATCTGTTCATAAATATCCCGGGGGTCCGGGGGCTGGCCCCCGGCTTTGTTGCGTCCGGGGGCTGGCCCCCGGCTTTGTTGCGTCCGGGGGCTGGCCCCCGGCCTGTCCGCAAACCCGCCCGATCAATCCCGCGCCAACGCCGCCACCGGGTCCAGACGCGAGGCCGACCGCGCTGGCAGGTAGCCGAACAGGATGCCAATGGCGCTGGAGGCACCAAAGGCCGCTGCCGCGATGGCGGCAGAAAACTCCAGTGTGAACATGGAAGACACTTGCGATACAAGGTAGCCGCCGCCCATTGCCAGCCCGACGCCCAAGGCCCCGCCGATCAGGCAGACCAGCACCGCCTCTATCAGGAACTGCGCGATGATATCGCTGCGCCGCGCCCCCACGGCGATGCGCACGCCGATCTCGCGGGTGCGTTCGGTCACCGACACCAACATGATGTTCATCACACCGATGCCCCCCACCAGCAGGCTGATCACCGCAATGGCTGCCACCAGCAGCGACAGGGTCTGCGCAGTGCTGGTGATCGTGTTGCGGATGGTGTCTGAGTTGACCAGAAAGAAATCCTGCACCCCGTGGCGCTGAAGCATCAGGTCGGTGATCAATTGTTCGGCCAAGGCCATGTCGAATGTGTCGGCCACCCGCACCGAAATGCTATCGAGCGTGGTCCTTCCGGTCAGGCGGGTCGCGGCGGTCGTATAGGGCACATAGACGCGCGGGCTTTGCGAGCCAAAACTGGTCCCGGCGGGTTGGACCACGCCGATCACCCGCATCGGAACCCGGTCGAGCAAGATGGTCTGCCCCACCGGATCGCTGCCATCGGTGAAAAAGGTATCTGCGGCATTGCGGTCGATGACCGCCACCTGATCGCGCTGCGCCAGTGCCGCCGAACCGAACACCGTGCCCGCGCTTTGCGTGAACGCACCGACGGTAAAGTAGTCGCTACCCACGCCGCGCACCTGCAGGGTCGAGGTGATCTCGCGGCGGGTGACCGGGACTGTGGTGGTCACCTCGGGTGACACAAAGCTTGCGTAAGGCTGGTTTTGCAAGGCTACCGCGTCGGCAGGGACAAGAGTGGTGATGGCATTGGCACGTCTGTCGCCAAAGCCGGTGCCCTTGCGGATCTCGATGGTCGAGGTTCCGATAGAGGCGATATTTTCCAGCACACGCTTCTGGCTGCCGGTGCCAAGCGCCACCATCGACACCACCGAGGCGATGCCGATGATGATGCCCAGCATGGTCAGAAAGCTGCGCAGTTTGTGGGCGGTCATCGCGCGGACGGCCATGCGGACGGCCTCACGGAACCGGCCTGCGGCGGCCCAGACGCCCGTGACGGCGGCAGGCAGGGCAAGGCGTGGGGCGGGGGCTCGTGGCGATTTGCGGGTGTCGGACACGATCCGGCCGTCCTTGATCTCGATCACCCTTTGGGCACGGGCGGCGATGGCGGGGTCGTGGGTGACGGTGATGATGGTGTGGCCGCGCGCGTGCAGATCATCAAGCAGGCCCAGCAGGTCGGACCCCGATTTGCTGTCCAAGGCACCGGTAGGTTCGTCGGCAAAGATCACCTCGCCGCCGTTGATCAGGGCGCGGGCGACCGAGACGCGCTGTTGCTGGCCGCCCGACAGTTCGGACGGGCGGTGGTGGCTGCGGTCGGACAGGCCCAACTGATCAAGGATGCGGGCGGCTTCGCGGCGGCGTTTGCCGCGCGGCGCACCGTTATAGACAGCGGGCATTTCGACGTTGGACAGCGCATCGAGGTCGGCCAGCAGTTGATACCGTTGAAAGATGAATCCGAAGTGCGCGCGACGCAAGGCAGCCTTGCTGTTCTCGTCCATCCCGGCCACATCACGCCCGGCAAAGCGGTAGGTGCCGTCGCTGGGGGTATCAAGGCAGCCCATGATGTTCATCAGCGTCGATTTGCCCGACCCCGACTGACCGATGATCGCAACGCTTTCGCCGGCGAATATGTCCAGATCGATGCCGTCGAGCACCGTCGTCACCTGATCGCCCGCCGTGTAGCGCCGGGAGATACCGCGCAGCGAGATCAGTGGTTCTTGTGGCATAGTCGATTCCGCGGTCACCTAGAACATGCCCCGCCGACTGCCAAAGCTGGCGGCGGCAGAGGCCCCCGACACCCGGTCGGCCACCACAAGGTCGCCTACGTCAAGGCCCGAGGTAATCTCGGCGGTGATGTTGTCGGTGACACCGATGGTCACGTCGCGCACGTCGCGCGCCTCGCGGACCGGATCCCAGACTTCGACCTTGTAGGTCCCATCGGGTTGCGGCTTGCCCAGCGTCGAGTTCAGCACCACGGGCACATCTGTCGCGCGGGCAAGGCGGATGCGCACCTCGGCCGTCATGCCGATGCGCAGCTTGCCGTCGGGGTTTTCCACGGCAAACAGCGCGATGTAGTAGATCGCCTTGTCGGTGGCCACGGTATCCGACGTCTTGATCGACGCGGGGGCGGGTTCGATGGCCAAGAGGGTGGCGTCGATCGGGGTATCGGGTTCGCCCAGCAGGGTCAGGGTCGCCTCTTGACCGGGGGCGACGCGGGTGATGTCGGCTTCGGACACGTCGGCCTTGACGATCATTCGGGTCAGGTCGGCGATCTTCACGATTGTCGGCGTGCTGTTCGATGCGTTCACCGTCTGGCCCTGTGAGGTGACGATGGCGACAACGGTGCCTGCCAGCGGGGCGGTGATCCTGGTGCGTTCAAGCGCCAGACGGGCCGAGGTGACGGCGATTTCAGCGCGGGCGCGTTGCGCCACCAGCGCCTTGCCGTTGGCGCGAGCCACGGCGAGCGTGGTTTCGGCAGCTTCAAGCGCCACGGTCGAGGACAGATTTTTTTCGTTGAGTTGCTGGTTGCGGTCCAGCGCCAGTTCCGCTTCGCGGATCCCGGCTCCCGAAGCCACGATCTGCGCTTCGATCTGGGCCAGATCGGCTTCGGCCTGCAACACGTTGTTCTGCTGATCGAGTGATTCGATTTCCGCGATCAGGTCGCCTTCGACCACGGTATCGCCCAGATCGACCGCCAGCGTTTCGATCAAGCCCGACACCCGCGCGCCGACCGACACCAGATTGCCCGCCTCGATCACGCCGGACGCCAGCACCGACCGTTCGACGGTGCCTGTCGCGACAATCACGGTGGCGGGGGGGGCCGAAAGCTGGTTCGCCTCGGCCCGCGACCATTCCCAATAACCATAGCCGCCTCCGACAAGGGCCAGTCCGACAATGATCCAGATGGTTTTCAACGCGACGTCCTTTGCTGTGGATACACGTTATACGCAGGAGGCGTCCGTTCCGTTGCGCCGCGCAAACACAAGTCCGTTACGATACGGTGTGGTGCGGCGTGGCGGGTGAGAGGCTGACAACGACCCAAGCGGGGCTCGTTACGGCTGCTTCCTTCCGGATCTGACCGGGTTGGCGAGGCGCTTACCCGCGCCAACCTCTCACTTGATTAAATATGTCAGGCGTGGGGGTTTCGCAAGGGTCAGCAGGCAGCCCAGTCGCGCGATAGACGGGTTCTTCTGGACCGGGGTGCCCGCGCTTGTTGCCGCAGCAGGCTGTCTGCCCAGGCGACCGGCAGATTTTGGCAGCGACCCGCCCACAGGGGATTATTGACGGTGGTCGCGCAAGTGCCGTGATCCGCAGACTTTTGTCTGGTGGGGATCGGCCATCTTACGGCATCTGCGCGGGTGCAATTCGGTGGTCTGGCCACAGATCATCGCCTAGTCTTTGCGACAAACGGCAACCGGAGGAATGCCATGACCCGACTGATCCGCACCGAGTGGCCCGATTTCGGCATGCCAGAGGTGCCGCCAGAGGTGTCACTGGTGGAATGCCGGGTGCGGTTGGCGGCCGTGCGGGATGCGATGGCCGCGCGCGGGCAAGCGGCATTGGTCGTCTACGGCGACCGCGAACATGCAGCGAACCTTCAGTGGCTGACCGGGTTTGATCCGCGGTTTGAAGAGTCGGTGCTGGTGGTTACGGCGGGGGACGCGCTGTTGCTGGCCGGGAATGAATGTCTGCCCTACACCGGCATCTCACCCTTGGTCGCGAGTGGCGAGATCACGGCTGGGCTGTGCGCCAGCCTGTCCTTGCCGTCTCAACCGCGCCGCGGTCGCAGGTTGGGCGATTGGCTGGCCGAAGCGGTGCCCAGCGGTGCGGCGGTCGGGATGGTCGGATGGAAGTGGTTCGGGGCGGGCGAGGTCGATAACCCCAGCCACGCGCTGTCGGTGCCGTCGTTCATCGTCGATCCGGTGCGGGCGGTCGCGGGGTCCGTGGTGGATGCGACCGATCTGTTCATGCACCCAAGTCATGGGTTGCGGGCGCGGGTGGGGGCGGAAGACATCGCGCGGCTGGAATTTGCCAACCAGTTGGCCGCCAAGGCCCTGACGCGCATGGTGTTTGCGTTCCGCGAGGGAATGACGGACTTTGACGCCTACCGTGCGGCCGGGGTGGGCGGGTTGCCGATGGGGTGCCATTCGACCTTTGCCACGGGTGCGCGGGCGGATCAGGGGCTGTCGGGGCCGACGGGCCAGATCTTGCGGCGCGGTCAGCCGGTATCGTTCAACATCTGCCACTGGGGCAGCAACATCTGCCGGTCGGCGTGGCTGGCATCGGGGCCGGGCGATCTGCCGATTGCGGCGCGGGACTATCTGGAGGCGTTCGCGGGGCCTTACGTGGCCGCGATGTCGGATTGGTGCGCGTTGATGCGACCCGGTGTGGCGGGGGGTGAGGTTTGGGCGGCAATGCAGGCAGCATTGCCGCATGACACGTTCGGGCTGTTCCTGAACCCCGGCCATCTGATCGGGCTGGAGGAGTGGATGTCCTCGCCGATCTACGAAGGCTCTGTTGAACCGCTGGCCAGCGGAATGGCCCTGCAGATGGACGTCATCCCGAGCCATCCGGTTTACGGGTCAACCCGGATGGAAGATGGCTATGTGATTGCCGATGCAGCCTTGCGGGCCGATCTGGCGGCGCGGTTCCCTGCGGTGGCTGCGCGCTGTGCGGCAAGGGCCGCGTTCATGCGCGATGCGATCGGGATGGACGTGCCGGACGGGTTGTTGCCGCTTGCCGACACGTGCGGGATCGTTGCACCGTGGCTGCTGGACGCAGGTCAGGTGATCGCCCTTTAGCCCGGCTAAAGATGCAGGCGGAACTGCAAGAAGCCGTTGGGCAACAGGCCGACCGGTTCCAGCGCCCCATTCGGCACGTCAGCGGTGAACTGCGCGGCTTGCGGTGCGCTGTCGAACAGCACGGACGTGCCGGGCATCGGCACAAAGCCCCAGTTGGCCGGACTTGGCGCAGGAATGCCGCCTTGATCAAGAATGTAATCCAGCAGAACGTCCGCGTTCAGCCGACCCGAGGTGTAGATCACCCGGTCGGGCCGCGCGCCCGGGAAATTACCCGATCCGCCGGTGCGATAGCTGTTGGTGGCAAGCACGAACTGGGCCTCCGGGGCGACGGCTTTGCCGTTGTGGCACAGATCCGTGATGCGGTGAACGCCAGGGTTGATCACCGCGCCATAGTGATCATAACGCGGCGGTTGCGCCAGGTCGATGCGGTAGGTGACCCCGTCGATACAGTCAAAGTTGAAGCTGGTGAAATCGGGGTCGATCAGGGCCTGATCGGGTTCGCCGGGGTGGATCTGCAAGTAGATGCTGGCACTGTGTTCCAGCCATGCGGCCAGTTCGGCACCCGAAATCTGCAAGGCGGTCAGGGTATTGGGGTGCACATAAAGGTCCGAGATATGCCGCATTTCCAGATCGCCCACAGCGATATGGCTATAGTTTTCCGGCCCGCCGCGCCCGCCTGCACGGAAAGGTGCAGCGGCTGACAACAGGGGCAGGGCGGCATGCGGCGTGCCCGCCAGGGCCCGCGCGACATGAGCCACTTGCGCGCGGTCAACGGTGCGGACGGTGGTGCAGGCGCGGATCAGGGCGAAGTAGCTGTGCAAGGGGGCGCTGTTATGGCCGATGCGCCGCCGCGCCCAGGCCAGCGTGGCCGCGTGGGTCGGTGCGGCTATCGCCTCGATCGTGGGGTCCGAGACCACGAGCGCGGAAACGCCGCCATCGGGCTTGCGTCGTGCGATCGGCCAAAGGGCTGTGCTGTGGGAGGTAATCCGCCAGCCTGCGGAGTCGCGGGTCAACCCAAGGTCGATCACCCCCAGATGCGACCCGAAAAACCCCGGCATCACCGCGGGCTTGCCGGCAAGCGTTGCGGTGGGGTCGTGATCCGGGGGGAATGTCTCGTGGGTGTGGCCTGCCACCACCACATCAACCCCAGGCAGGGCGGCGATTGCAGCGCTTGCATTCTCCATTTCAGGGTGTGCGGCCTGTTCGCCGATGCCGGAATGGCACAGAACGATGACAAGATCCGCCCCGGCGGTGCGCAACAGGGGCAGGGTGCGAATGGCGACTTCGACGATGTCTTCGGTCGAAAGGCGACCCGCGACATGCTGATGATCCCATTTCACCATTTGCGGGGGGGCAAAGCCCGCGATGCCGATGCGCAGGGGAAAAAGCTGGCCGTCCAGCATGACCTGCCGGGTCAGGATGGTGAACGGCGGCACGAAGGGATGGTGGCCGGGTTCGGTGAAGATGTTGGCCGATACGACTGGAAACTGCGCGTCCCGCAGGGCGCGGGTCAGGAAGGGAAGTCCATGGCTGAATTCGTGGTTGCCAAGCGTCGCCGCATCGTAGCCGAGCGCGTTCATCGCGGCGATCATCGGATGGATGTCAACGGTGCCCGACGCCGCAACCAGATCGCCCAGCGGGCTGCCTTGCAGGAAGTCGCCGTTGTCCAGCAGCAGGCAATCGGGCGCCTCGGCGCGCGCGCGGGCGATCAGCGTCGCCACCCTCGCCAATCCGCGCCCCGGGCAGGCAAGGTCTGAAAGATAGTCCCACGGCATGATCTGGCTGTGTATGTCGGACGTTGCGAGCACGCGCAGAGTCGTCGACTGCGCGGCTTGCACCGTCACAGCCGCACCCCAAGGGGCTGTAGGTGGTCAACCAAGTCCATCACGTCGGGCCTGCCTTCATCGTCCTGTGGATACAGGCACTTGACGGTTTATGTCCCATTCTCCACACGTTTAGAAAAGCTGTTTCAAATGTGAGTTCACCTAAAGGTTGCATTTTGGTCGCAACCTGTGGCGCGTTTGCCATGGGCGGGCAGGCATGGCATGACAGGGGATCAGCAGCGGGGGGCAAGATGAAAATCGCGGAAACGGTGACGTTTGGCGGGTCGGCGCCGGACCGGGCGGCGCAATTGCGCGGCGACGCCGACCTTCAGGCCGAGTTGTTGGCATGCGGGCTTGTGCTGGCGGTGTGGCGCGGCAAACCGGCGGTCACGGCTAAGGGCGCGCTTGGGTGGGTTGGCTTTGGTCATCCGGTCCTCGACGCAGGGCAGTCGGAGATCTTTTTGGGCTTGCAGGACGGGATTGGGATGTTCGCGCAAGACATCTCTGGCTGGGAGCCTGATCTGGCGGTGCAGTCGACCGGATTTTTTGATCCGGCGCAGCAGTTGCATCCCGATTTGCCCGCCGGCGTCGCGTTCGCCGATCTGCGGTCCGTGATGACGGATTTGACCCCGCGCGAGGCGGAACTGGCGGCAACGGCAAAGGCGCTGTGCGACTGGCATGCGCGGCATGGGTTTTGTTCGGGCTGCGGGGCCGCGACAGAGCCGCAGCAGGCGGGCTGGCAAAGGGGATGCAAGACCTGCGAGGCCAAACATTTTCCGCGCACCGATCCGGTGGTGATCATGTTGGTCACGCGGGGCAACTCTGTCTTGATGGGCCGCAGCCCCGGTTGGCCCGAGGGGATGTATTCGCTGCTGGCAGGCTTCGTCGAGCCCGGCGAGACGATGGAGGCGGCGGTGCGGCGCGAGGTGTTCGAGGAATCTGGAATCCGGGTGGGGGCGGTGCGCTATCTTGCCAGCCAGCCGTGGCCGTTTCCCGCGTCGTTAATGCTGGGCTGTGCCGGGCAGGCGGAAAGCGCAGAGATCACGGTGGATCCGGTCGAGTTGGACGATGCCTTGTGGGTCAGCCGGGAAGATATGGTCACTGTGCTGGCGGGAGAGCATCCGCATTTGCGGCCCCCCCGCAGAGGTGCGATTGCAGAGTTCCTGATTCGCAATTGGCTTGCGGACTGTCTCGATTGACGAAAAGATTATCGAGCAAAGGCGTTACCGGTTCACGTGCCACGGTTGGCGAAATCTGGAATGCGAACAGAGGAAACGCGGCATGAAATTGACGACCATGCAGGACATCGAGGCTCCGGTTGCATTTGTCTACAAGGTTTTGACCGATTTCGATGGATGGGAACGCAGCGCCATGCGGCGCGGGGCAGATGTGAACCGCACCGACAAATTGCGGCAACCCGGGCCGGGCATGACGTGGATCGCCAAGTTTTTTTATCGCGGCAAGGATCGCACAGTAACAGTTCGGGTCGATGCGATGGACCCACCTGTCCATTTGTCGACGGCTTTATTTTCGCCGGTGGTAGAGGGCACTTGCAAGTTGGACCTGATGGAAATGGCGGCCAAGCGCACCCGGATGCATTTGGTAATGGACATCAAGCCCAAGACCTTTGGCGCGCGGCTGTATTTCCAATCGTTGAAACTGGCAAAGGCGCGGGTCGAGCGTAGCCTGCAAAAACGCACAGCCAGTTTGGCCGCCGAGATCGAGGACCGCTACCGCCGCGAGACGGCATGAGTGTTTCGGCCAGATTTGTCTGTGCCAAATCTGGCCAAATGAAAGATCGCGAAAATCGTTCCTTGGCTCAGGCGCGGCGGGGGTCTGCCGGATAGATGCCGATGATGTCGTGATGCGAGGTGAAGAAACGCAACTCTTCGAGTGCGTTCTTGACGGGCATGTCATCGGGGTGGCCTTCGATGTCGGCATAGAATTCGGTCGCGGTGAATGAACCGCCGACCATGTAGCTTTCCAGCTTGGTCATGTTCACACCGTTGGTGGCAAAGCCGCCCATCGCCTTGTAAAGGGCGGCCGGGATGTTGCGCACGCGGAAGGTCAGGGTGGTCATCATCCGGTCGGCACGTCGGCTGGGGTCCGCATTTGGCGACATCACCAGAAAACGGGTGGTGTTGTTGGCCTGATCCTCGATCTGGCGGGCCAGCACGTCGAGCCCATAAATCTCGCCGGCCAGTTCGGACGCCAGCGCGCCCAAGGTGGGGTCGCCGCGCTCTGCCACGATCCTGGCTGACCCGGCCGTGTCCGCCCCTGTCAGCGCGCGCAGGTTGTGCGTCTTTAGGAAGTCTCGGCACTGGCCCAGCAGAACGGTGTGGCTCATCGCTTGTGTGATCTTGGCAAGTGGCGCGCCGGGCAGGGCCAACAGGTTGATGTGAACGCGCACGAACGCTTCGTCGATGATGCGCAGGCCAGAGCCCGGCAGCAGCGAGTGGATATCGGCCACGCGGCCATAGGTCGAATTTTCGACCGGCAGCATGGCAAGGTCGGCTTGGCCGGTGCGGACAGCCTCGATCGCGTCCTCGAAGGTGCGGCATGGCAGGGCTTCCATCGCGGGGCGGGCCTGACGGCAGGCCTCGTGGGAATAGGCGCCCAGTTCTCCTTGAAAGGCGATGCGCCCGGTCATCTGGCAAACTCCGTAGATTTGGCCCCGATATGGGCGATTGGTCGCGCTAGTATACCTTGAAAGCCACGGGGTGAAGCGGATAGAAAGACGCCGTAAAGACTATGAAAGCAAAGGGTGCCCCATGTTCGATACGATGACCTTGACCAAAGTGACCGGTTCTGTCTGTGGCGCATTGCTGATCTATCTTTTCGGCGCATGGGCTGCCGATGGGCTGTATAAGGTCGGCCACAAGGCGTATGGCGATGAAGTTGTCCAGGCTTATACGATCGAAGTGGCAGTTGCCGAAGAGACAAGCGATGCTGTCGTCGAAGATGGCCCGACGTTTGACATCGTGATGGCGTCTGCCGATGCCGATGCCGGAGAAAAGGTTTTCGGCAAGTGCAAGGCCTGCCACAAGCTTGACGGGACAGATGGCACGGGTCCGCACCTGAACGGTGTGATCAGCCGGGCCAAGGCATCCGTGGCGGGCTTCAACTATTCTGCGGCCAATCTGGCAATGGCCGGTGACGACTGGACGCCGGAAAACATCTATGCGTTTCTGGAAAATCCCAAGGGATACATGCCGGGCACCAAGATGTCTTTCGCCGGTCTTTCCAAGTCTCAGGACCGCGCCAACGTGATCGCCTATCTTGAGACAACGAACTGACCGGACCGGCCAGACGTTTCCGCGCGCCCCGGCGTGATATCGACAGCATGCGGCACCCGAGCGCACAGTTTTGTTTTTAGAAAAATCGGTCAGTTTATGGCCGCTTTGGTGGGATCGCGATTGCGATCAATCCGGGCTCACGCATTCGCAACTTGTGGGTTTCGTGCAATCTGCTCTAGTTTGGTGACACCAGGATGCGGGTGGAACCCGGTTGACAGCGGAGGTGACGAATGGGCAGACGATCGGTGATGCAGGTTGCAATTGCTCGTGCGCGGGTCGATGCTTTGCGTGTGCTGGGCACGGGGGCGGTGATTGTCGGTTTGGCTGTGTGGGCCGGGGCTGCGCGGGCGCAGGACCTCATTGTCTCGCATGGTATTTCCACTTTTGGCGACTTGAAATATCCCGCCGATTTTCCGCATCTGGATTACGTTAATCCCGACGCACCCAAGGGGGGCGAGATTTCGGTATCGGCCTCGGGTGGCTTTGATTCGATGAATCCCTACTCGGTCAAGGGGCGCGCGGCGGCGTTGGCCTCGGCCGCGTTTGAAAGCATTCTGACTGGCGTGTCGGACGAAATCGGATCGGCTTATTGTTTGTTGTGCAGCACGTTGGAATATCCCGAAGACCGGTCTTTCGTGATCTTCAACCTGCGCCCCGAGGCGCGGTTTTCGGATGGGTCACCCCTGACGTCCGAGGATGTGATCTTCAGCTATGAAACATTTCTGGCCAAGGGTCTGACCGATTTCCGCACCGTGTTCGCCCAGCAGGTGGAAAGCGCAGAAGCGCTGGGGCCGCACCGGGTGAAATTCACCTTTAGGCCGGGCGTGCCGACCCGCGATCTGCCGCAGGATGTGGGCGCGCTGCCGATCCTGTCGAAGGCACATTACCAGGCGAACAAGCTGGACATGGAAGAGCAAATCATGACCCCGTTCCTTGGGTCCGCGCCCTATGTGCTGGAACGGGCCGAAGGCGGCACGTCGGTAACCTATCGGCGCAACCCGGATCACTGGGCCCGCGATCTGCCGATTGCCAGAGGGACGTCGAACTTTGACAGCATCCGGATCGAATATTTCGGCGACAGCGCGGTTGCATTCGAAGGTTTCAAGGGGGCGGTTTACACGTTCCGCAACGAAAACTCGTCGCGGGTCTGGGCCACGCAGTATGATTTCCCGGCACTGGCGGCTGGCCATGTCATAAAGGTGGAACTGCCATCAGGGGCCAAGGCGAACGGGCAGGGTTTCATGTTCAACCTGCGTCGTGAAAAGTTTCAGGACCCTCGCGTTCGCGAGGCGATTTCGATGATGTTCAACTATGAATGGTCGAACGATACTTTGTTCTATGGGCTTTATGCGCGGATCAACTCGGTCTGGGAAAACTCTTGGCTGGCGGCCACGGGTGTTCCAACGCCCGAGGAAGTGGCGCTGTTGCAGCCGCTGGTGGATGACGGGTTGCTGCCTGCCACGATCCTGACGGACGAGCCGGTGATGGGCCCGGTGTCGGGGGCGACACAGTTGGACCGCCGCAACCTGCGCAAGGCGAGCGCGCTGCTGGACGAGGCCGGGTGGATGCCGGGGTCGGACGGGATGCGACGCAACGCTGCGGGTCAGGCGTTGACAGTGGCATTTCTGAACGACGATCCGGCGTTCGAGCGGGTCATCAACCCCTATGTCCAGAACCTGAAATCGCTGGGCGTCGATGCCAAGTTGGAAAGCATCGACCAAGCGCAGATGGAGGCGCGAACCCGTCCGCCAAGCTATGACTTCGACATCATCGTGGGCAACGCGCGGTCGAGCTACATATCGGGGTCTGATCTGAAGCAGTATTACGGTTCTGAAACGGCGGACGTTTCGGCGTTTAACGTGATGGGGCTGAAGTCGCCTGCGGTGGACCGGATGGTAAAGGTGGTGATGGCTGCGCATTCTAACGACGCGCTGACCGACGCGACGCGGGCGCTGGACCGGGTGTTGCGGGCCGAACGGTTCTGGGTGCCGCAGTGGTTCAAGGCGACGCATACCGTTGCTTATTATGACATGTTCGAGCATCCCGCAAACCTGCCGCCCTATGCTCTGGGAGAGTTGGATTTCTGGTGGTTCAACGAAGACAAGGCGGCGGCGTTGAAGGCTGCGGGCGCGCTGCGTTGATGGTCTGACGATGGGTGCCTATATCTTACGCCGGTTGCTGCTGGTGATCCCGACGCTGCTTGGGATCATGCTGGTCAATTTCGGCCTGACGCAACTGGTGCCCGGCGGGCCGCTGGACCAGATCGAGGCGCGGCTGCAAGGCGAGGGCGACGCGATTGCCGCCGTAACCGGGGGCAGCGGAGCCGATGCCGGGGGCGGGGCGGGCGCCGATGGCAGCCAGGGATCTTATGTTGGTGCGCGCGGCTTGCCGCCGGATTTCAGGGCCAAGCTGGAGGTCGAATTCGGCTTTGCCCGCTTTTTCTGCGATCCCGGCTTTACCGGCACACCGTCGATCAACGCGCCCGAATGCCGGAAAGAGGCGATCCCCGTGACCGAGCGGTTCTTCATCATGATGGGCAAGTTCCTGACGCTGGATTTCGGCACCAGCTATTTCCAGTCGAAAAGCGTGCTCGACCTGGTGATAGAAAAGATGCCGGTGTCGATCACGCTGGGGCTGTGGTCCACGCTGATCGCCTACATGATCTCGATCCCGCTGGGTATCCGCAAGGCGATGCGGGAAGGGTCGTCATTCGACAACTGGACCAGCGGCGTGATCATCGCGGCCTATGCGATTCCGGGTTTTCTGTTCGCCATCCTGTTGCTTGTGCTGTTTGCGGGCGGGTCTTATTGGCAAATTTTTCCGTTGCGGGGCCTGACATCGGACAACTGGGAAGAGCTGTCATGGTTCGGCAAGATCGGTGATTATCTGTGGCACATCACGTTGCCGGTGCTTGCCTCTACGATTTCGTCGTTTGCCACGCTGACGCTGCTGACCAAGAACAGCTTTCTGGACGAGATCAAGAAGCAATATGTGATCACCGCGCGGGCCAAGGGGCTGACCGAACGGCGGGTGCTTTATGGCCATGTGTTCCGAAATGCAATGTTGATCGTGATCGCAGGGTTTCCGGGGCTGTTCGTATCGGTGTTCTTCGGCGGCAGTTTGATCATCGAGACGGTATTCTCGCTGGACGGGTTGGGGCTGCTTGGTTATCGGTCGGCGGTGGAACGTGACTTTCCGGTAATTTTCGGCACGCTGTTTGCGTTTGGGCTGATCGGGCTGGTGGTCGGGATCCTGTCGGATCTGATGTATGTCTGGGTCGATCCGCGTATCGACTTTGACCGGAGGGGATGATGCGACTATCCCCCCTCAACCAGCGGCGCTGGCGAAATTTCAAGGCGAACAAGCGGGCGTTCTGGTCGCTATGGATCTTTGGCGTGCTGTTCGGGTTGTCTTTGTTTGCGGAATTGTTGGCCAACGACAGGCCCCTGATGGTCGAATATCGCGGTGAATGGCGGATGCCGTTCTTGCAGTTTTATTCCGAAGTGGATTTCGGCGGCGATCTGCGGACCGAGGCCAGCTATCGGTCGGTCGAAGTGCAGTGTCTGATCAAGACGGGCGGGTTGATAGATTGCTATGACGACCCGGTCGCGCTGATCGAGGCGGCGGACCAAGGAAGACTTGAAAGCCCCGAGGCAAGTCCGGGATGGATGCTATGGGCGCCGATCCCCTACAGCTATTCGACGATTGCCGATTTGGGAGGCAAGGCAGCACCGTCAGTGCCGGATGCGGATCATTGGTTCGGCACCGACGATACCGCGCGCGACGTGTTGGCGCGGGTGATTTATGGCGTTCGGCTGTCGGTGACCTTTGCGCTGATCGTGACCTTTGCGACGACCGTACTTGGGGTTCTTGCGGGGGCCGTGCAAGGATATTTCGGAGGGTTGACCGACCTGATCTTTCAGCGCGTGCTGGAGATTTGGGGGTCCACGCCGTCGCTGTATGTCATCATCATCGTGGGGGCGGTCTATGAAAAGGGGTTCTGGCTGCTGGTGGGGTTGATGGTCTTGTTCGGCTGGACCGGGCTGGTGGGGCTGGTGCGGGCAGAATTTCTGCGGGCGCGGAATTTTGAATATGTGCGGGCTGCGCGGGCGTTGGGGGTGTCTGACTGGGTGATCATCTTCCGCCATGTGCTGCCCAACGCCCTGGTAGCGACGCTGACGATGCTGCCGTTTGTGGTGGCGGGGGCGATAGGCTCGCTCGCGGCACTTGATTATCTGGGCTATGGCTTGCCTGCGAGCCTGCCGTCGCTGGGGCAACTCACACGGTTGGCGAAAGAGAATTTGCAGGTGCCTTCACTGGCTTTCATAGCATTTTTCACCTTTGCCATCATGCTTTCGTTGCTGGTGTTCATCTTTGAAGGCGTGCGCGACGCGTTCGATCCGCGAAAGACCTTTCGATGAATGTGCTGGAGGTTGCGGGCCTGAACGTGCGGTTCCGGCAGGATGGCCGGGTAATACATGCCGTGCGGGATGTGAGCTTTACCGTTGCCAAGGGCGAGACGGTGGCGCTGGTCGGCGAATCCGGGTCGGGTAAATCGGTGACGGCGCTGGCGACGGTTGGCCTGTTGCCAGATTCGGCACAGGTTGACGGGTCGGTGACCTATCTGGGCGCGCAGATGGTGGGGGCGTCCGAGCCGGAGTTGCGCCGGGTGCGCGGCAACGACATCAGTTTCATCTTTCAGGAACCGATGACCAGTCTGAACCCGTTGCACACCATCGAAAAACAACTGAGCGAAAGTCTGGCGCTGCATCAGGCGCTCACGGGTGCGCAGGCGCGGGTGCGGATTTTGGAACTGCTGCACAAGGTCGGGATTGCCGAGGCGGAAAGCCGCCTTGGGGCCTATCCGCATCAGTTGTCGGGTGGGCAACGGCAGCGGGTGATGATTGCGATGGCGCTGGCCAACGGGCCGGATTTGCTGATTGCAGATGAACCCACGACCGCGCTGGACGTAACGATACAGGCGCAGATTCTGGACCTGCTGGCCGATCTGAAGGTGCGCGAAGGGTTGAGCCTGTTGTTCATCACGCATGATCTGGGGATCGTGCGGCGGATTGCGGACCGGGTTTGCGTGATGCAGGGCGGGCAGATTGTCGAGCAGGGGGTGACGGCAGAGATTTTTGTCGACCCGCAACATCCCTACACGCAAAAGCTGCTGGCGGCCGAACCGCGGGGGCGGCCGGACCCGCTGCCGGATAATGCGCCGGAAGTGTTGGCGACAAAGAACCTGCGGGTGTGGTTTCCGATCACGGCGGGGCTGATGCGGCGGCATGTCGGGGATGTAAAGGCGGTCAACGATGCGACGCTGACAGTGCGGGCGGGCGAGACGCTGGGGATCGTAGGCGAAAGCGGGTCGGGCAAGACGACGCTGGCGATGGCCATTCTTCGGCTGATCGACGCCAAGGGCGCGGTGCAGTTCATCGGGCGCGACATCACCGGACTGCGCGGGGCCGGGTTGCGGTCCTTGCGGCGCGATATGCAGGTGGTGTTTCAGGACCCGTTCGGCAGCCTGTCGCCCCGGATGACCGCTGCGCAGATCATCGCCGAAGGGCTGGGGGTTCACGGCGTCGACAAAGGCCGCAACCGGACCGAAATGGTGGCCGAGATCATGGCTGAGGTGGGGTTGGACCCTGCGTCGATGCCGCGCTACCCGCACGAGTTTTCCGGCGGGCAACGGCAACGTATCGCGATTGCGCGGGCGATGATCCTGCGGCCCAAGCTGGTGGTGCTGGACGAGCCTACCTCTGCGCTGGACATGACGGTGCAGGTGCAGATCGTGGACCTGTTGCGCGATTTGCAGCGCAAATGGGGGCTGGCCTATGTGTTCATCAGCCATGATCTGCGGGTGGTGCGGGCGCTGGCACACAAGGTTATGGTGATGCAGCGCGGAGATGTGGTGGAGCAAGGGCCGAGTGCAGCGTTGTTTGCCGACCCGCAGCATCCCTACACACAGGCGCTGCTGGCGGCGGCGTTTGGGGCCGCGACCGAGCCCGCGCGTTGAAAATACTGTTTGTTCACCAGAATTTCCCCGGGCAATTCCTGCACTTGGCTCCTGCCTTGGCGGCGCGGGGGCATGAGTGTCTGGCGCTGACCGATGGCGGGAATCAGCGGGTGTCGGCAGTCCCGGTCGTGCGGTACAAGCACGAGGCGGCGAAGGTGGACCCGGCGGTTACGCGGCTGGGCCGGAATTATACTGCGATGAGCGACCGGGGCGTGACGGTGGCGCGTGCCGCGCTGCAGTTGCGGCGCGACAAGGGCTATGTGCCCGATGTGATCGTGGGTCATTCGGGCTGGGGCGAGACGCTGTTTTTAAAAGAGGTGTGGCCGGAAGCCAAGCTGCTGATTTACGCCGAGTTCTATTATCGCGGGCGCGGGGCAGATGTGGGGTTCGACCCCGAGTTCAGTCCGGTCAGTTTCGATCAGGTGATGATTGCCCAGGGTCGCACCGCCCATCTGGGGCAAGCGTTGATGCATGCCGATGCGGGGGTGTCGCCAACCGAATGGCAAGCTTCGACCTATCCGGCTGCGTTGCGTCAAATGATTGAAGTCATCCATGACGGCGTCGATACCAACGCCGTGCGGCCTGATCCGGCGGCGGTGCTGACGCTGCCGGGGGGGCGCGTCCTGCGGGCAGGGGACGAGGTGTTGACCTTTGTGAACCGCAATCTGGAACCCTATCGGGGCTATCACATCTTCATGCGCGCCTTGCCTGCGGTGCTGGCAGCACGGCCGGATGCACAGGTCGTGATCATCGGTGGCGATGAGGTGTCGTATGGGTCGGCACCCAAGGGGCAAAAGGGCTGGAAACAGCAGATCCTGACCGAGGTGGAAGGGCAGATGGACCTCGCCCGCATGCATTTTCTGGGCAAGGTGCCCTATCCGGCGTTCAAGGCGGTGTTGCAGGTCAGCCGGGCGCATGCTTACCTCACCTATCCGTTCGTGCTGTCGTGGTCGATGATCGAGGCGATGGCAGCGGGTTGCCATGTGGTTGGGTCCGCGACAGCCCCGGTGCAAGAGGTGCTGTCGGACGGAGTGAATGGCAGTCTGGTCGATTTCTTTGATGTCGGCGCATGGTCGGCCGAGCTGACCCGCGCGCTGGCTGACCCGGATCGTTTCGCGCCGTTGCGTGCGGCGGCACGGCGGACGGCGCAGGAACGCTATGATTTGCACACCGTCTGCCTGCCGCGCATGGTGACTCTGGTGGAGAGTTTGGGCCCGTAAGACACGGTCAGACGGCGGCGGAATATTTGGCTTTCGACTGATCATAGGTGTCAAAGCTGCGGGCGACCATTCGGGCAAGCGGGCGGCCTTCCGGCAAGATGGTGAGGCCTGTGGCATCGCAGCGCAGCAAATCTTCGAACTCGGCCGCGACACCCGACAGCAACGCGTCAAGATCGGGGGGATTTATCGGAAAATCGCGTAGAATCTCGTCGCGTGAGATATGGAAATCACACAACAACCCCTCGATGATCCGGGCGCGCATCTTGTCGTCGCCAACAAAGACATGGCCGCGATGAGTCGCCAACTGCCCGGCGCGGATGGATTTCGTGTAGTCCGCCGTGCCGCTGACGTTTTGCGCAAAGCCTTGCGGAAAACGCGAGATCGATGAAGCCCCGAGCCCGACCAGCACCGGGGCGGTGTCATCCGTGTAGCCTTGGAAGTTGCGGCGCAGGGTGCCTGCGCGGGCTGCACGCGCCATGCTGTCGGTCGGCAGGGCAAAATGGTCGATCCCGATCGCGTCATATCCATCTGCGGTGAACAGGTCTGTCGCGGTTTCAAACAGTGCCAGCCGGTCTTGCGGTGACGGCAGATCGTCAGAGGGGATCATTTGCTGGCGTCGGCTCATCCATGGCACATGGGCATAACCGTAAAGTGCCACGCGGTCGGGGGCCAGCGACAGCAGTTTCTGCACCGAATCTGCCATGCGGATAGGGGTCTGTCTGGGCAGACCGAACAGGATGTCGGCGTTCAGGCTGGTAATGCCCCGGTCGCGGATCATGCCGGCCACGCGGCGAGTCAGGTCATAGCTTTGCTCGCGCCCGATGATGGTCTGAATTTCGGGGTCGAAATCCTGCACCCCGATCGAGGCGCGGGTCATGCCAGAGGCCACCAGCGCGTCAAGGCGGGCGGCGTCAATCTCGTTCGGGTCGATTTCCACCGAAAACTCGGCCCCCGCTGCCATCGGCACGGCATCGAAAACCGCTCTGGCAAGGCTGAGGATTTCGGCTTCGGGCAGCAGGGTTGGCGTGCCACCCGCCCAGTGCAGCCGCGACAAGCATACGCCTTTGGGAAGATGGGTCTTGAGCAGAGCAATCTCGGTTTGCAGGGTTTTCACGTAAGACAGCACCGGCGTGTCCGACGAGGTGCCTTGGGTGCGGCAGGCGCAGAACCAGCACAGACGGCGGCAGAACGGCACATGCAGATAAAGCGAGATATTGGTGTCGGGTGCGATCGCCTCGATCCATTCGATGACCTGACGTGATCTGGCTAACGGCGCGAACTGCGGCGCGGTGGGGTAGCTGGTGTAGCGGGGGACGCGCGCGTTGAAGATCCCGAGGCAGGGGAATCGGGTGAGTTTTTCATTGCGCGATGAGGCTGACGAGGAAGTTGTCGTTCCAGGCTGCGACTTTGCGTTTGAGTCGCATGGAGTCTTTGGCTGGCGATCGTCGCATGAGGTTGTATGCG
>Ga0209702_10002023_pt1 | contig 36758 bp, 39 predicted proteins | sample FRY01_FD_187210 | JGI IMG/M metagenome (GOLD analysis project Ga0209702, IMG submission 187210) | Freshwater microbial communities from Lake Fryxell liftoff mats and glacier meltwater in Antarctica - FRY-01 (SPAdes) (version 2) | ecosystem: Environmental > Aquatic > Freshwater > Ice > Glacier...
GCAATTGTTGGGCCACAATATTCAAGCCACTCTCGGCGAATGCCGCGTTCATGTGGGCGATGACTCCCGGCTCGTTCCGATGGATATGCAGAATTCGACTGCGCACGCTTTTTGCTTGATAAGAAATCCAAATTGCAGCTTATGCGGAATTTCTAGCGGGAACTCGCAGCCTATGGTGTCACCCACACGATCGGACGGCGCCGATACCGGCACAGGCCCGCCGCCGGGCAGGCGGCACAAAAAGTCCTCAACGCGTCTGCGTCACCTTGCGCAGCGATGGATGTTCGTCCGGGCTGATGCCCTGGCGTTCGGCCAGCGTGGCACAGGCCAACTGCGCGACATAAGCCAGCACGGCAGTACGCGCCCACAACGCGTCTGGCAGCGGCAGCGGCAGTTGTGCCTCCGCCGCCCGCTCGTCGCCCAGGCACAGCGATGGCACACCGCGCGCCAGCAATGCGGCCGTGACGGCCTGCTGGCTTGCCTGTGGTTCATGAGGAAACGCCGGGCCGCTCCCAAGTTTTCTCGCACCCCCTCGGGGGGCCTGGCCAAGCCAGGGCTGGGGGCGCTCATACGCGCCGGAGAACAACACCACCCGATCGTCCGCGCTGGCCGCGGCAATGGGACCGTGCAGGTATTCCGCACTCGAGTACCCGAATGCCGGAATGCCGACGCTCTCCTGCATTTTGAGTGCCGCATCCAGCGCACCGCCGATCGACGGACCACGCGCCAGCCAGGTGACGGTACGCGCGCCCGCCAGGAAGGTGGCGAGTTGCGCCGGCGCGCCGGCAGCATCGATGCGCTCCATGCACTGCGCCGTCTGCTGCGCGGCAGCCGTGATGTCATACCCGGCCAGCGCCGCTGCGATGAAGAGTTGCGCCACCACACTCTTGGTCGCAGGCACCGCAAGCTCCGGCCCGCAACCCAGGCGGATCACATGCTGCGCGGTCTTCAACAGTTCGGCATCTGGTGAACCCGCTTCCGTGACGGCCACGACGATGGCGCCACGGGCACGCAACCATTCCGCACTGGCGGCAATGTCGGTTGACCGGCCGGAATACGAGAACGCATACACGACCGCATCATCCCAGTCGGCCTGCGGCAGCGACTGGGTTGCGAGCCAGGGCCGGAACTCGATGGCTTGCCGACCGCTTTGCAACGCCAGAAGATAGGCGGCGTACGTGCAGACATTGCCCGAACTGCCCCGCCCCACCAGCACGGCAGTGCGGCGGGTCGCGGTCAGCTTGCGGATGGCAAGTGCCTGCTCCTGCCAGCGGGCCGACTCGGCGCGCAACACCGCCGGTGCCTGCCGTGCTTCCTTGGCCATGATGCTATGGAGCATGTGTTTTCTCCTTCAGTGTGGGGGAATGGATGGGCTGCGCCTGCCAATAGAGCTCGCAGGGCTGCCCCTCAAACATATGGCTGGTGACAGATTGGCGCATGCCGTCGTCGTCACCGAACAGGGGCGCTATCTGGCTGGCATAGTGCTGCAGCAGCCGCACCTTGGCGTCGGTGTCGACCGGTACCACGAAACATTGCGCAGGATCCAGGCCCAGGCGGCGCAAGGCCTTCGGTGGGTCGTCCGGATCGCCCCGGCCGACACGGGGATCGGCGACATAGGGGAAGTCCTCGTAGAACAGCAGTTCGGCGCCGGCGTTGGTGGCCGCCATCCGCACCGCCACCTGGGCCGCGATCTGGTGGTCGACATGGCGACCGATGCCCATCGGGCTGAGCAACAGGATACGCCCCAGATCCAGGCACAGGCGCCGCAGCACCAGGTACAACTCCTCGATATGCCCCATGTCATCAATGCGCGGTGCGATCCAGGTTTCGCGCGCCTTGCGGTAGATCAGCCGGCCAGTCAGCGGACTTCTGCGGTAAATGCCATCGGGAAAGCTGAGGTGGACAAAATCGGTGTCCACCGAGTGCATGGCTTCGATGTCCTCGCGCCGACGCGTACGTGCACTCACATGTCCTTTGCGGCTGGAGACCTTGAAACTGCCGTCGGCAACAGCGATACGCACAGTGCCGCAGCTGATGCTCACGACCAGCGTCGACACCTTGTCGCGCAAGGCATGCAGCAGCCCGCCACAGCTCAGCGCCGCATCGTCGAGGTGCGGCGACAGGATCACCACGCGCTCGACGCTGGCCCAGTCGAAGTACGACAGCAGCGCCTGTGCGGTCACTGGACTACCCTGCGTGCTGCGCGCCGCGCGCTGCGGAATTCGCCTTGGGAACGGTCCGGCGGCTCATGGCCGGACCGCCAGCAAGTCGCCGTAGACGTTGACGCCACGCTCCAGCATGCGTGCCGCCAGCGCGTCATCGGCGACCAGCGGATTGGCGGCGAGCGCGGCGACCCGCGCCGCATGGTTGCCGAGCGCGGCGGCTCGGGCGGTCAGTCGCTGGTACTGCTCCAGCTGCGTGGCCAGGCCATTAAATGAATCCGGCAGCGGCGGTGCGGCCAACCGCTCGATACCAGCGCTGGAGACGCGAACGCGGGTCTCGACGACGGTGTCTGGCGCAAAAGCCGTGGTGCTTCCCTGGTTGGGCAGGTTGAGCACCAGTTCGATCGGTGTGGGCGAGGCCAGCGCGCGGATCACCGTCGCGGCCATGTCGCCAAAGCCGGCAGAGCCGCGGAACCAACGCAACTGCGGCTGCGCTTGGCCAGCCTGCTCGGCGAAGTGGCTGTAGTACTTTTCGAGCGACGCGGCGACCACATCACTGCGCGGCCCGACCCGACGGGCCTGCGCCACGAAGGCCTGCGGAAACAGGTAATACGGCAGATAGGAGTTCGGCCAGTAACCGGAATTCTCATGCGCCAGACGCAGCGAATAACGGAACCGCAGCTGGTGCTCGTCGTCGTAGTCGGCGGGCGGCGCCAGCGCTTGCGCCAGCTCGGCCATCGGCGCGCCGTCGATCCGCACGTCGCTGTACCAGGTGGCGTGGTTCAGGCCATTGCAGCGGAAGTGGTAACGGTCCGGCTGCCCCAGCGCCTGACAGACGGCCTGCAGATCCTCGTCGGACTGGTCGCACATGCCGATGACCTCGACGCCACCCTGATCGACCAGTGCCTGGGTGACGATGTTGCTCGGGTTGGTGTAATTGAGAATGCGGGCCCCGGGCGCCAGTGTCCTGACAGCGTGCGCGACCCGCAGTGCCTCGGGCACGGAGCGCAGTGCAAAGAAGAAGCCGCCCGGCCCCACGGTTTCCTGGCCGGGTATGTCATACGCCAGCGGCAAAGTCTCGTCGATGCGCCGTGCCGCCAGGCCGCCCGGGCGGGTCGAGTTCAGCACCAGGTCGACGCCCTCGACGGCGGCCTCCAGCGAATCGACCGTCTGCACCTGAAAGGCGCCGGCATGGTGCGCCATCGCCGCCGTCAGACGGCCGACGATGGCCAGACGTTCAGTGTCCGTGTCGTACAGCCGCACGGTCTTGAGCGGCAGTGCCTTCGCGTTGGCGATCAATGCTTGCAACAAGCCAGGGGTGTAGGCGCTGCCGCCGCCCAGTATCGTCAGTGTTTCCATTTTTGGTCCTCTTCCAGGAGACCGGCCATGGTCTGGGGGTCCATCACGACACCACCGGTCTGTTTCAATATCCGCGCCGCCGCGCCGCCGCCCAAGCGCATTGCTGCAGCGGGTGACTGGCCCCGCACCAGGCCGGCGATCAGGCCGGCGCAAAACGCATCGCCGGCGCCGGTGGCGTCAACCACGGTGACCGGTTCGGCCGACGCCCGCACCGGCACCGTATCGAACAGGCCGGCCACACCTTGCGCACCGAGCGTGACCAGCACCGAACGCGCAGCCCCTGCCAGATGTTGCGCGGCGTCCGCGGCCAGACCGCAGGCGGCCTGCGCCTCCTTCTCGTTGAGCACCAGCAGGTCCCAGTCCTGGTCCTGGCGACTGGCCAGCCGTGCGAGATGGCGCGGACTCCAGCTCGCGCTGACCGAGATACGCGCGCCCTGCTGGCGCGCATGCTGCAGCGCCGGCTGCAGTCGATCGGCCTCCTCCAGCCCCGGCACATGCACCCAGGCTGCTGACGGCAGGGTCTGCAACTGCTGCAACGTGTCAAGCCGCGCCGAACTCACGAACGCACGGTCCTGCGCATCGGAGAACACCAGCGACACCGCCGGGTTGTCCGGCGCCTGCAGCGGTATCAGGCGGATGCCCAGGCGCTGCGCCAGCAGCACCACCGCCTGGTCCACGATACCGTTGCCCATAGGAACACACAGGTCCACCCGCAAGCCCAGCGCGGCCGCAACCGAAGCGGTGTTCAACGCACCGCCCAGACCCAGAGCGATACCGTCGACAAACAGCTCTTCGCCAGCCGCCGGACGCACATGGGGCGGCACGAAGACCTCGAAATAGGCCATGCCCACGACCAGCAGATCGGTCATGCGCGTCGCGCCCACCGTCGGTGGTGCCCATGGCACCGGTACAGTCGAACGCTGGACAAACCCCTCATCGGGCCGCTTGCACCGCCGCCATGAAGTCGTCACCCCAGCGCGTCACGTCGTTCTCGGTGACGATGGCCGACATACGCTGGCAGCGATAAAGCACCTCGTCCGCACCCATGGTCAGCGCCTGGTGCAATACGCGCGACATCGAGTAGGCGTCGTAGGGGTTGGTCAGCAAGGCACCGTGCAATTCGACGGCAGCGCCGGCAAACTCCGACAGGATCAACACACCGGCCGAATCCGTGGCGGTCTTGGTGGCCACGAACTCCTTGGCGACCAGGTTGAGCCCGTCCCGCAGTGGTGTGATCCAGGCCACGTCGCATGCGGCGTAATGCGCAATCACGTCGTCGAACGGCAACGAGCGGTAGAAGTAGCGCACCGGTGTCCATTCGAGCGTCGAGAAGCGGCCGTTGATGCGCCCGACGATGCGGTCCACCTCGATGCGCAGGGCCTCATAAATCTCCATGCCGGGCGCCGCCGGAGTGATGATGTTGATCAGCGTCACGCCACCGATCAGTTCCGGATGTTCCTCGAGCAGGCGCTCGAACGCCTGCAGCTTCTCCAGCGAGCCCTTGACATAGTCCAGCCGTTCGATCGAGACAATGCCCTTGACGCCATGCAGCAGAGCCTTGACGCGGGCGACCTTCTTCTGCACCGCGGGCTTGCGCACGATCTGCGTGATCAGTTCCACGTCGATGCCGACCGGATGGGCTCCCAGGGTCACCCGGGTGCCGCCCACCTCGATGGCCGACGTGACCGCGTCAACGCCCAGCGCGGAACCATAGGTGACAAAGCGCGGCGCGCATGGCACCGACTCCAGCACATCGACCGGCGTGTAGGAACGCACCGCAGCGACGAAGTTCTCCACGTAACGCGGAATGTGAAAGCCGACATAGTCACACTGCAACAGGCTGCCGATGATCTCGCGGTACCAGGGCAGGATGTTGAAGATGTCGCTGGACGGAAACGCGGTGTGGTGAAAGAACGCGATCCGCAGGTCCGGCCGCAGCGGACGCAGATAGGCCGGCACCATCCACAGGTTGTAGTCGTGGATCCACACCGTCGCGCCCTCGGCGGCCTCCTGCGCAGTCTGCTCGGCAAAGATCCGGTTCACTTCCAGATACCGCTCCCAGTGGGCCTGGTTGAACTCGGCCTTGTCCGGGAACGAGAAGATGATCGGCCAGAACGCCTCCTTGGAGAACTTTTTGTAGAAGATGTCCACATCGTCCGCGGTCAATGCGACACGCGCCACCTTCAGCTTCGGATAACGCTTGGTATCCACCGACACATGGCGCTCGAATCCTTCGGGGTTGCGGCTGTCCTGCAGCGACCAGGCTACCCATGAGCCGCTGGGCCGTTCCCAAGGCGAATTCCGCAGCGCGCCGCGCGCAGGATCGTCCAATCCGCCGCTGGGCCGTTCCCAAGGCGAATTCCGCAGCGCGCCGCGCGCAGGATCGTCCGGTGAGCCGTGGCGTTCGCCGGCAAAAAATCCCAGTAGCGTCGGAATGATGCCGTTGGGGCTCTTCGGGCGCTTGCGCACGGATTTGCCGTCTTCCATCACCTCGTCGAACGGCGGGCGGTGGTAGACCATGACCAGATCGGCATCACCACGTGCGTCTGTGCGGCGATCGGATTGGGTGTCCTCCTGAACCGACACGCCGTGGTGCGCCAGACCCGTGAGGATGCCACCGCAACCCTCGTCATTGGCGATGAACACACGCGGAAACTTGCGCGCGCACTCGATCAGCGCGGGCTCGGCGCCGCCGACGACGATGCCCTTGAAGCCGGTGGCATACATCGACAAATCGTTGAGCGTGTCACCAGCAACGACGATGGAATCCATGTCGAAGCCTTCGGCCAGCGCCAGACGGCGCAGCGTCGCGCCCTTGCTGATGCCGCGCGGCAAAACGTCCAGATAACGCCCGGCGGAGAACAGCAGATCGCAGTCCAGCGCCTCGACCACCGCACGCAGTTCGTCACTGATGCCGCCCTCGTTGACCAGGAACGAACAGCGTCGCTCCTGCGGCACGGTCTGGCGTCGCAATAGCGGAAAGCGGGCCAGTTGCTGCAGGATCACCTGCGGGCCTGGCCAGCGCGCGGCAATCTCGTGGTGCAGCGGATCTACCGGCCGCAGGTCGCCATGGACCACGGTCGCGCCGACGTCGGCAATGATGTAGTCGGGCTGCGGCAGTGTGGAGTCGCTCAGCAGCGGAATGATCGACTCCAGTGCACGGCCGGTCACATACACCAGCTTGGCGCCGGGCAGGCCGCCGCTGAACAGATTGCGGACACGCCGGCGCGCCTGCTGGGTACCGGCAAGCAGTGTGCCGTCCAGGTCGGTAGCGAGAACCAGATGCGTCGACAGCATCATGATCTGTGGGCTCTCGCAGAGAGAAACAGGATTCGGGGCAAGTGGGTTGGCATCCAAACGGGAACTCCTCTTAGGGTCCGGCTCGGCTTGAACGGATTTGGCAAGCAGACAAGCAAACCCCGGCAGCGCGGCCGCACACAGCGGCCAAACTACCCGGCAGAGCCGGTGGCAGCGGCCGGTCAGTGCCGTCAATCAACGAATCAACGGCTTCGGACAGGGCGGGCAATGACCCGCTGCGGTGGAAAGACAAAGGTAGAAGATATGCCCGGTTTCCATGTAAGGAAACCCAACTACCAGCCTCCCACCTTATCACACCAGGTTTTTCGGCACCTGTTCTCGGCTACGAACCGCCCGCCTTTCGGATGCGCAGCGCGTCAGACCCGAACCAGCATCACCGGCAGCTTGGTATGCGACACCACGCGCTGCGCCACACTGCCCAGCACCAGTTTTTCGATGCTGCTGCGCCCGTGCGACCCCATGACGATCAGGTCGGCGCCGCCCGATTCAGCTGCCTCCAGAATGCCGCGCCAGGGGGAATGGGCTTCGACGGTTGCGGTGGTGACCTTGATGCTGGCCTGCTCCATGGTCTTGCGCGCATTGGCCAGCGAATCGGTCGCATGGGCCTTGGCCGCATTCAGGTACTGGCCTTGCCCGTACGCAAAATCGGCGCCAACCCCGGTGAACGGATACGGATCGACCACATAGATCGCGGTCACTGCGCTGTCGAAAGCCTTGGCCAGTCCGATGGCTTTTTCGACCGCCAGTTCGGAGGTCGGGGAACCGTCGATGGGAACCAGAATATGCTTGAACATGGCGAGTCTCCATTCTTGTTGCACGAGTTTAGTGTGACCGCTGAGCCCAACTGCCAGTTGATTCAGGTCAAGTCATTGTCACCCTGAAATCCTCGCGCACGCAACGTCAGCACCAGGGTATCGCGATACGGTTGCGCACCATCGGGCTGGATCGGTGTGGACTCGTGGATCACCCGCTCATCATCGAGCAACAGCACCGACCACGGCTGCGCCAGCGTGAAACGCAGTCCATTCGGCCCTTGCGCCTCGAAGACCCGTGTTTCACCGCCCTTGACGTCGTGGCGTGCCACCAGGAACACAGCCACCAGGTCGACGCCGTCACGGTGTGCGCCCTCGGGCGTGGGCCGCCCGATGCCGTCGGTGGTGTCGATGCGGAACTGGTGCGCCTCGACATACCAGTCCTGCGCGCCGCGCAACTCCGATGCAACCGTTGCGGTCCAGCGCAGCAAGGCGCGCCATGCGGGCTGCGCCGCCATCGCATCGTCCACCGGCGCGAACCAGCGCTGCATGCCGCCGTGCAAGGCGTTGTAAGCCACCGGTTGCCAATGCGCGCGGTGCGGGGCCTGCTGCACCTCGTTGCCGCGCACCACGTAACAGGCATGGCGCCTGCGCCGGTACCGCCCGCCGTCCTTGAGGTACGCATCGGGCGGCAGATCGTTCCAGCTCGGGCCCAGCGCAGCCAGCGCCTGCTCGGCACAGCCGGTCAGTTCGCACACCCCTTGCGGGCTGAGCACGACATGGCCCTGCTGGGCCAGCGTCTCGCCCAGATGCGCCGGCGACGCAAACGGTGGCGTGAATCCGGCCAGGCTCACTTGAATACCTTCGCCCTGCGGGCTGCGGTGCGAGCTTGCTTGGGAACGGCCCGGCGCTGCGCTCACGTTTCCACCTTGACGTCTTTCCAGAAAGCCACCCGGTTGCGGATGGATTCCGCTTCCGGCTTCGGGTCGGCATAGGTCCAGGCGGCGTCAGGCAACAGGTTGCCATCAATGATCAGCGACATGTATTGCGCCTCGCCCTTCCATGCACACATGGTCTTGTGGTTGCTGAACGTCACATACTGGCGATCCAGCGTATCCAACGGGAAATAGTGGTTGCCGTCGACCAGCACCGTGTCATCGCTTTGCGCGATCACGACGCCATTCCAGCTTGCTTTCATGTCGAATCTCCGGGGGGTGGTGGGAACGTCGCGTCCGAGCCGGCGTCCCTGGGGGATCCACCCTTGCGGGGCGCCCTGCCCAGCGGCTGTGCGATGCGTGCGCCTATTGTAGGCAGACGGTACAGAGGCAATCGCCAGGGACAAGTAGCGCAGACCTGCGGCAAACGTCCGGATCGGGCGAGAATGGCGCTGGCGCAAAGGCTCTTCTTTCTGCGCACCCCACTACGTTTCATCCCAAGGCCCCCGACCCATGCCCGCTGCCCTGTCCGTCCTTGATCTATCTCCCATCACCGAAGGCGGCGACGCCGCACAGTCGTTTCGAAACAGCCTGGACCTGGCCCAGCATGCTGAAAACTGGGGCTACCGGCGCTTCTGGCTGGCCGAACACCACGGCATGCCCGGCATCGCCAGTGCGGCGACCGCCGTGCTGATCGCCCATGTGGCCGGTGGCACCCGCCACATCCGCGTCGGCGCGGGCGGCATCATGCTGCCCAACCACTCGCCGCTCGTGATTGCCGAGCAGTTCGGCACGCTGGAGTCGCTGTTTCCGGGGCGCATCGACCTGGGCCTGGGTCGCGCACCCGGCTCCGATCAGCGCACGGCCCATGCCTTGCGCCGCAACCTGCAGTCGGGTTCGGACGAATTCCCGCAGGATGTGGTCGAGTTGATGGACTTCATGTCCGACAAGCCGCGCCAGGCCGTGCGAGCCGTTCCCGGGACAGGTCTGAACGTGCCGATCTGGATACTGGGCTCAAGCCTGTTCGGCGCCCAGCTGGCCGCGGCCCTGGGGCTGCCCTATGCATTTGCCTCCCACTTTGCACCGGCGCAGATGATGGACGCGATCAACGTGTACCGCAGCACGTTCAAACCCTCGGCCCAACTGGCCCGGCCCTATGTGATGCTCGGCTTCAATGTGTTTGCCGCCGACACCGACGAGGATGCCTGGTTTCGTGCCAGCGCCATGCAGCAGGCGTTTGTCAACCTGCGCAGCGGCCAACCGCGCCAGTTGCCTGCGCCGGTGTCCGGCTATTACGACCGCTTGCAGGGTCCGATCCGGGCCATGCTCGACGAGGTGCTGGGGTGTTCGGCCATCGGCACGCCCGAGACGGTGCATGCGCGCATCCAGGCGTTCGTGGAACGCACGGGCGCCGACGAACTCATGATCACCTGCCAGATGTTTGACCATGCCCATCGGCTGCGTTCCTACGAAATTGCCGCGCAAATGCAGCATCAGATCGCGAACTGACGCTAGATCCGCCAAATATCGGCAGCGAATCTGCGCCAAAGAGTCAACTGACAGGAAGCTTCAGCGACAAAGCCGTATCGGAACCCGATGGACGGGATCAATCCCGCGCCAGCAGCGCCATCACCATGGGCTTGCGCTCCGAGAAAATGGGGTCTTTGACGATGTATCCCGAAGCAACTTTATTGCGCGCATGTTCCTCCTATGCCATGCCCACGGAATGCGACAGTACGATCACTTGAACCGATGGACTTGGCGCGCGGCACTTCTTGATCAAATCGATGCCATTGGCATCGGGTAGATGTACATCCATGAGTATCAAATCCGGACGCGTTTTTCCCATCTGTGCGATTGCTTGCGCACTGTCACTGGCGCGTTCAACCACCATGTCGAAAAAGGAATGCTGCACAAAGTCCAATGGCGTCGCGCGCATCAACGCGTGATCGTCGACGACGAGAATCATTATTGGTACATTGCAACCGTGCAACGGGTCGGTCGCCAACGCATCCTGGGCGGGCACCGACATCACCCGCAACGATGCGCCGACCGCCTGCGCGCGCTCGTTCATGACGGTCAAACCCCAGTTCGAACGCCCCTGGGAATCGATGAACGCGTAAGGTGCGAAAGCGGGGTCGACGCCGACGCCGCCAACAGGCAGCGCAGAAGACGCCAAGTGCGAAACTCAGCCATCGGGTCCTTATCGAACCTTGGCGGTTGTGCAAGGAGACCGAAATGAGCGACATCGATCGGCCGACACCAGGCAAGGCGGGCGTCCCAGCGCAAGGCGCATGGAATCGGCGCGGATATTCAGGCTAAGCGTGGTGGGTCGCCAGTCTGGTGACGGCATCTCTGGCGCTGACACTGGCGGCGCTGTATCTGTTGCGCGCTGACGCGCTGACAGGCGTCGCGCTCAATACCAAGGCCTATGCCCGAATCCTCAGTGAACAGACCGCGCGCACGCTCCAGACCATCGACCAGCGACTGGAACTGGCGACGGTGCGACTGGCGCAACTTGAAGCCGCCGGTCGGCTGAACGAGGCGTCGGCGCGCGAAACCTTGCGCGCCGAGATCCGCGCACTGCCCTACGTGCGCGCTGCGTGGACGCTGGATGCGAATGGCCGCATCGAGTTCGATTCGGACGAAGGCGACATCGGCGCCAGTCTGGCTGATCACGACTATTTTCAGATTTATCAACGCCAGCCCGCTACGCAGTTCTACCTTGGCAAGCCGGTTCGCAGTCGCTCGGTCGGCACCTGGCTGATCAGCGCGGCTCGGCCGCTGCGTCATGCCGACGGCCGCCTGCGCGGCGTCGTGGTGGCTGCGGTGATTCCAGAGTATTTCGGGGAAATTTGGGCGGCGACGCTGCCCACAGAAAACAGCGTCGCCGCGCTGTTCCTCCGCGACGGCACTTTGTTGATGCGCAGTCCGCTGCAAGACAGTGCGATGGGCAAGAGCTTCGCCGATCAGCCGCTGTTCAATCATGCTCTTGAGCAGCAACCGCACGGCGACTTCGAAGCGACGACACCGGTTGACGGAATACATCGACTGCACAGCTACCGCAGCCTGGACCTGGCCACGCCAATGGTGTTGGAGGTTGGCATCGCCGCGGAGACGGTGCTGGCACCCTGGCGCAATACCGCGATCGTGGCGCTGAGCGTCTGGGTCACGGTATGTGCCGTGTTGTGGGCCGCATTCTGGCGATTGCGTCGCCTGTCTGACAAGAGCCATCGCGCAGAGGATCAGGCCGCGCTGGCGGACGCACGCCTGATCGTTGCCTCGGACGCCTCGGGACTTGTCATCTGGGACTGGACGCTGGAAAACGATTGCTGGACGGTTTCGGTACTAAGCGTCGGGTGTTGATGTCAACCACCGTCGTGCACATCGACGGTCGCGACCAGCGCCTGTGCTCCCTGCTTGATGTCACCGAATTGCGCACGACCATGGACGAGTCGCGTATCGTGCGACAGGCCTTGGGCGCGATATCCCAAGGTGTATTGATTTCCGGCGCTGACGGGCGAACCTTGTCGGTGAACGCCGCATTCGAGACCATGACCGGATACACCGAAGGCGAGTTGATCGGAAAACCCTGCTCGGTTCTGCAAGGCCCGGACACCAACCCCGCCACCGTGCACGCCATTCGCGCCGCGCTGGCTGCCGGCCATGCCTTCAGTGGCGAGATTCTGAACTACTGCAAGGACGGCTCCACGTTCTGGAATGAACTGTCGATCAGTCCGGTACGCGATGATGACGGCGGTTTGACCCACTTTGTGGGCATCCAGCGCAACGTCACGGAGCGGCGCTCCCAGCAGGCTGAACTCAAGCTGGCAGCCGAGGTGTTTGCCCAATCGCGAGAGGCCATCACCATCACCGATGCGAAGGAAAAGATCGTGATGGTGAACCAGGCCTTCCACAAGATCACCGGCTTCACGGAAGATCAGGTGATCGGAAAACCCCTGTCCGACTTCCGGGCACCGGAAGTCGCCGAAAGCGACATGCCCTCGCGATCAGCCCTGGTCCTGAACGAAGGTGGCTGGAAAGGCGAATCGTTCGGCGTGCGCAGCGATGGCAGCAGCTTCCCACAGTGGCTCAGTATTGGCGCCGTTCACGACGCCGCTGGCGAAGTCTGCAACTATGTGCGTATATTCAGCGACATCAGCGCCGAACTTCAGGCCAGCGAACGGATTACGCGTCTGCAGCAATTTGACAGCCTGACCGGCTTGCCCAACCGCACCTTGCTGGCGGACCGCTGCAATCATGACATCGATGTCGCCACACGGGAAAACAGGCGGGTGGCGATGATGGTGCTGGGCGTCGACAGCTTCAAGAACAACAACCACTCGCTCGGCCAAAGCGTCGGCGACAAACTGCTCAAAGAGCTCGCCGCGCGGCTAAGCAATGCGATGCAGGCACTGGGCACCGTGGCCCGCATTGGCGGCGACGAGTTTGTGTTGGTGCTGCCAGGCGACTCCGCCGAGGGTGCAGAAGTGCTGTGCGCCCGGCTGCTGCAGATTGTGGCCAGGCCCTTCGAGGGCAATGACACCGAAATTTCCGTCACGGCGTCGGTCGGCATCGCCATTTTCCCGCCGGATGGGCTGGACTTCGAAATCCTGATGACCGCGGCGCAAGTGGCGATGCGAGAGGCCAAGGTCCGGGGCCGGGGGCAGCAGCGCTTCTTCAACACCGAAATGTTTCATCACAGCAAGGAGCAGGCCGTCCTGGGCAATGCGTTGCGGCAAGCCATAGGGGGGCAGCAATTGCACCTGGCATACCAGCCGTTCGTTGACCTGCGAACGGGTAATATCGGCGGCATGGAAGCCCTGCTGCGGTGGAACCACCCGCAGCTCGGTGCGGTGTCACCCGGGCGATTCATTCCGGTTGCCGAACGTACCGGCTCGATCGCGCAGATTGGCGAGTGGGTATTGCGCCAAGCCTGCCAGGACATTCGCCGTTGGCAAGGGATGGGACTCACCGTTCCGCCCGTGTCTGTGAATCTGTCGTCATTGCAATTCCACGACCCGTTGCTGATCAGCAACATCGCGCAGACTCTGAAGGAATTCGAGATTGACCCCACGCTGATCTGCCTGGAGCTGACAGAGGGTGCGGTGATGGAGGACGTTCCGCACAGCGAGGCGCTGATGCTCAAGCTCAAGGCTATGGGCCTGCGTCTTCCCTCGACGATTTCGGTACCGGCTATTCATCGCTGAGTTATCTCAAGTTGTTCCCGTTCGACAAGGTCAAGATCGATCAGACCTTTGTCCGCGGGGTGCATGCGAACGCACAGGACGCCGTGATTGCCAAAGTGGTCATTTCGATGGCCCACGGATTGGGACTGCAGGTGATTGCAGAAGGTGTCGAGACGGAGCTGCAGTGCGAGTTCATGCGCGCCAATCTCTGCGACGAGATCCAGGGTTACTTCTTTTCTCGACCGGTTCCATCGGTCGATCTCGAACGAATGCTGCGAGAAAATCATATGCTGCCGGCGCACCTGATCAGGGAGCAAAAAAAGGTGAGGCGTCTGCTGCTGGTGGATGACGAACCCAACGTTCTCTCGTCGCTCAAGCGTTTGCTGCGACCGGATGGCTACGAAATCATTAGCGCCGCAAGCGGACCGGAAGGGTTGACGTTGCTTGAGCAGCACTCCGTTGACATCATCGTGGCGGACCAGCGCATGCCGGGCATGTCCGGCGTGGAGTTTCTGCGTAAGGCCAAAACCTTATATCCTCACACCATTCGCATCGTGTTGTCCGGACACACGGAGTTGCAGTCCGTGACGGACGCCATCAATGAAGGTGCTGTATACCGTTTCCTGACCAAGCCATGGGATGATGACCAATTGCGCGGTTTTATTGAGCAGGCATTCCGCCACAAGGAACTCGCGGATGAGAATGAGCAACTCAATATCAAGATCCGCACAGCGAACCAGGACCTCGCGGCCAGCAACCGGCAATTGCAAACGGTAATCGACGGAAACAAGTTGGCGCTTTCCAGCGGAGAGCAGCGATTGGACATCATGCACGAAGCCTTGCAGAAGTTTCCGATGCCCGTGCTGGCACTGGATGAAACCGGTATGGTGGCGTTTGCCAATGAACATGCCGGCAATCTGCTCCCGGAGGGCGGGCCCATGGTGGGCTCCGAGTTGGCGGGCTGGAGATCAGAGTTCGACGAGCTGTTGCTCGAATCAGTCGAGGCTGAAGATTTCCGGGCGGATCTTGACGGGGAACCCTACGAGGTTCGTTGGCACCAAATGGGCCAAGCGTCCTCTTCTCGCGGAAAAATCATCTTCATCAGGCCGGTGGCTGCGAGCAATACATGACGCAGTCAAAGGCCCCGAAGCCAGCCCCGCCGATCGCGGGCATGCTGACCTCTGGAGCCGCAGTTTGCCATCCGCGAGATGACGAGAACGTCCGCGAAACGGCCCTGGCCCGCCTGAATCACCTGTTCCGAATGGTCGATGCGCAATATCCGGACGACCCGCTGCGCAGCCTGGTCACAAGCTATCGCCAATCACTGGCAGGGCCGGATCGGTGATTGCCGAAGTCCTGAAGTCAGTACAACGACTGCCCTCCTTGCCGGCGGTCGTATTGGAACTATTGGCCAGCCTGAACGACGACAGCTTGAGTCTGGACAGTCTGGCCCGGAAAATATCGTTGGATCAGGCGCTATCGGCCAGCGTGTTGCGTGTGGCCAACTCATCATTCTATGGACGCCCTGGGCAGGTGATGTCCGCACGCGACGGGATTGCCATGCTCGGACTGCGCACGGTCCGCCAATTGGTTCTGACTGCGTCACTGATCAAAAGCGTCGATGGCCCGATGCAGGGTTCGTTCGATTTGACGACCTATTGGCGACACGCCATCGGGACCGCGCTGTGCGCGCGCGCATTGGCGGCGCATCTTGGCGAAAATCCGGAACAGGCCTATACCGCCGGACTACTTCATGACATTGGGCGACTCGTGCTGGCCACGCGCTTTGCCGAGCGCTACGCACAAGTCACTGCCTGGCGGGCCGCCAACGACGGCTACCTCCTGGCAGCCGAACAAGAAGTTCTCGGTTTTGACCACGCCGTCGTCGGCGAAGCTCTGGTCCGGCATTGGCGGCTTCCAGCGGCCATCGGGCAAGCCGCTTTAAGCCATCAACAACCCGGTGCCGGCACCGGGCATCGACTTGCCCAGGTAATCCACGTCGCTGATGCGGTGGCGCATGCACTTGACTTGTCGGGTCAGTCCGATGATCTGGTTCCGGCCATCCTTGTGCCGGTATGGAACGAGCTGGAATTGAGCGACGACACGATGTACAAGATATTTGCGCGGGTGGAACAGCAATTTGAAGCCGCCACCGCTGTGCTCACTGGCTGAAAGCCCGCATATGCCGAATCGCCCATACCCCGGCCGCGTTTCGAGCAACATGCTTCTGGCTGGCAGCCCGCTGCCGACCTTCGCACTGGATATGGACCACAGAGTCACCCACTTCAACCTGGCCTGCGAACTGCTGCTGGGCGTCACGGCATCCGACGTGATCGGGACGCGGTCGCTTTCACAATATCTGTATGGTTATCAACGACCTTTGTTGGCGGACCTGCTGGTCGACGGGCTGCCGACAGGCGAACTGGAGCGTCCTTACGAAGGTCGCTATACCCTGGAGACGATGATTCCGGGGGCCGTTCAGTCCGATGGCCATTTTCCAATGCTGGGGCCAAAGGGACGCTGGCTCTCCTTTGTGGCTGCGCCCTTGCCGAGTGAAACCGGGACGATCGTTGGAGCCGTGGAGACGATCCAGGACATTACCGAGCACCAGCGTGTGGCACAAGAACTGCGCGAGGCCGAACTGGCTTTGAGCCAAAAACTTTCATTGGCCGAACAACAACTGGTGCAGTCCGAGAAGCTCTCATCGATCGGGCAATTGGCGGCGGGTGTCGCGCACGAAATCAACAACCCGATCGGATACATATTCTCCAATTTCGGCACCTTGGAACGGTATTTGGGCAATTTGTTCAGAATGCTGAATGCCTACGAGCAGGCGGAGCCGGATCTGACCAACGCCCGGACCCAGGCGACGCTGCTTGCACTGCGACGCGACATCGATCTCGATTTTCTGAAGCAGGATGTTCCTGCGCTGATGCGTGAGTCGAAGGAGGGCATTACGCGGGTGCGCAAGATCGTGCAGGACTTGAAGGATTTTTCCCACGTGGACGCGACGCTGGATTGGCAATTCACCGATCTGACAAAGTGCATCGATTCGACCGTCAACGTCATCCACAACGAAATCAAATACAAGGCAGAGGTCGTGCGCGATTACCTGCCAACGCCGGCGATTCAATGCCACGCGTCCGAGCTCAACCAGGTCATCATGAATCTGGTTGTCAACGCTGCCCAAGCCATAGACGGGCCGAACGGCACCATTACGATCAAGACCGGCACCGAGGGTGACAATGTGTGGTTTCAGGTGTCCGACAACGGATCGGGCATCGACTCCAGAAACCTGGGCCGAATTTTCGATCCCTTCTTTACGACCAAGCCGATTGGCAAAGGCACAGGCCTTGGCCTGTCAATATCCTATGGCATTGTGCGCAAGCATCATGGTGAATTCAAAGTTCAGTCGGAGGTCGGCAAAGGTAGCAGTTTTCGCGTTACTTTGCCCCGCGTCCAACCCGAGCCATCTCCTGCGGCTGAATTCGAATTTCCATGACTGAACCCATCACCCCCGAAAACACCCGCGATGCGGCGCCGCAAGCAACACCCATCCACATTCTTTGCGTCGATGATGAACCCAACATACTTGCGGCGCTGCAGCGATTATTTCGATCGCATGGCATGGCGGTTCGCACGGCCGATAGCGGGGCTGCCGGCCTGGCACTGATGGAGGAGTCACCCGCGGATGTGGTGATTTCCGACATGATGATGCCAGAGATGAATGGCGCGCAGTTTCTCCAGCAAGTGCGGTTGCACTGGTCGGATTCGGTGCGATTCCTGCTCACGGGACAGGCCGATGCTGCGACCATCATGCAGGCAGTCAACCAGGGTGAGATATCAAAATATGTATCCAAGCCCTGGGATGACGCCGAACTGGTCAATCTGGTTCGCCTAGCACTGGAACAAAAAGAGCGGGATCGCGAAAAAGTCAATATCGCAGCGCTGGCGCTCAGACGCGCCGAAGAACTCAAGGCGCTCAACGACAACCTGGAGCAAACCGGAAGCCCCGGCAAGGGCAGTTTGAGTGAGGTCAATGAGCGGCTGAAGAACAACTTCGTCGTTTCACTGAAGATTTTCTCCAGTCTGATCGAAATCCGTCGAACCCGTATGGCAGGTCACTCGCGTCGGGTGGCCGATCTGGCACGCAAAATTGCAACCCGGCTGGGACTCGAACCCGCGCTGGTGCAGGAGGTTTTCGTCGCCGGTTTGTTGCACGAGGTGGGCAAACTGGGGTTTTCGGAGGAATTGCTCGACACGCCGGTTGCCAATATGAAACCCTGGCAATTGCAGGAGTATCGTGCCCACCCCACGCGCGCTGAGCAATTGCTGATGCCGCTCCAGGATCTTCGAGGTGCGGCCGGCAGCATTGGCTCCCAGCTGGAGCGCTTCGACGGTGGCGGACATCCCAATCATCTGCGGGGTCGCGCCATTCTGGTCGGCGCAAGAATTCTGGCAGTATGCGCCGACTACGACAATCTTCAGATCGGTGTACTCGCGCCGCGCAGTCTCAAGCAACGGGAGGCGCAGGCGGTGATCGAGACTTCCAGCGGAAAACGCTACGACCCTTGGGTGGTTGAGGCATTTGTCGCTGTCGTCACCGGGGCCCCCGATAAATCAGTTGCGGCGGCGGCCACTTCGGCGGTGAAGCCGAAAAACACCGAGCTGATACTTTGTGGCTCCGACCTGGAGGAAGGCATGATCTTGACGAGAGACCTGATCTCGCCGAGCGGGCTCATAATGCTTCCGTCGGGCAATGCGTTCGACGCGCGTCTCATTGAAAAAGTACTCAATTTCGAGAAGGGTGCCGGCATTCCTTTGACGGTCTACGTCCAGGGCCCAGAGACTGCCTGACCACGACGAGGCAGCCGGCTTGGGAGTCGTTGGCCTCCTGGGCGCGGCGCATCAACGCAGGTTGCCAGTATGGCCGAGCGAATATCGGCCCGGTTGCGGCCACACCGTCAGCCCGTGCGGCTCGCGCCCCACCTTGATCTTGTCGACCGCTCCACTTGCGGTATCGATGCGATAAACCATATTGTCATAACGACCTGACAACCACAGGTGCTGGCCGTCGGCGCTGACATTGCCCATGTCCGGGCTGCCGCCACCGGGTATCGGCCACTGCTGCACCACCTTGCGGCTGGCAAAGTCGATCACCGACACACTGCCCCTGCCAAGCGGCTTGCCCCGGATCTGATTGCCACCGCGGTTGGCCACGTACAGGCTCTTGCCGTCCCGGCTGGGGTACAGGCCATGGGTGCCGACCCCTGTGGGAATGAAGCCGATCTGACGGAAACTGTCGCCATCAACCACATGCACGCCGTCGGCCATCATGTCGGCCACAAAGAATATTTTGCCGTCGGGCGAAACCCGCACGTCCTGCGGCATGCCAGGTGTGGTGCAAATTTCGTTGCCTGGCTGGCCTGGGTCCGGGATCATGCGCGGCTTCTTGCCGGGCTTGGCGATCAGGGCCAGTGCATCCGGACGGTCAAAATACGCACTGAGCTTGATGGTGGCCAGCACCTTGCGGTTGACCAAATCGATCTTGGTGATGCTGCCATTGAACTCGCAGGTGAACAGCGCATACCGCCCATCGATCGAGAAGTCGGCATGGTTGATGCCCGCGCACCCGGGCGTCTGGATCGCATACTGCACCTGCATGGTGGCCACGTCGCGAAAGTCGAGCCGTTTGTAGGCCTCTGCGACGACGATGGCGTATTTGCCGTCGGGTGTCCAGTACATGTTGTAGGGGTCGTCCACAGCAATCGTCTTGCCGGGTTTGCCGGTCTGCGGGTCGATCGGCGTCAGGCTGCCGTCAGTGCGCCCTTCGGCATTGTTCGCCACCCACAAGGTGCGCAGGTCCCAGGACGGCACGACATGCTGCGGATGCACGCCCACCTTGAAGGTGTCGACCACCTTGAGCGTGGCGGGGTCAATGACCGAGACGGTGTTGGCCGCCCGATTGGGAACGTAGACCCGCGCCAGCGCGTTGTTGACAGCCGGGCTGAACTGATTGGCACCGGTCTCCCGGTACAGGTTCGCCGGATCGACCACCGGCGGCATGCCGGGAACGACATCGACCGTGGTATGGGCCGGTACCGCACCCGGACTCGCCGGGGTCAGAGCGCCCGACTGGGCCAGCGCGACCCAGGCCGAGGCCAGGCCAGCGATCAGCGTCAACCCTGAACCCAGTGCCATTCGATGCTTGTTCATGTTGAAACAGGAGGAAAAAAGGATGGGAAACGCCGTGCCGGCCCGAAGTGGCCGCGGCCAACCTTCCCATAACGCGCGAGTTCAGCGCGGCGATGACACGGCTTTGCGAATCGCAGCGACGGAATCGCGCACCACAGCGTCCACACCCGCCTGTCCCAGCGCCGCGTTCGCGGACCGGGGGTCGCCGGCGGTGCCTCCCTTGGCCCCATCGCGCGCCGCCTGCTCGAAAAACTCAGGGAACACGGATGCCGGAGCCACCGCCATCTGAAGCGCGGTATCGGCACTGCCGGCGTGACTTCCGATCTGCTGCGCACTCAGACCCTGTGCCTTGAGACTGTCGACATAGGTGGTTTGCGTGGCGCGGTAGTAGGCCCCGATGAAAAACACCCGGTTGCCGCTTTTGGCGCCAGAGGCCGTGAGGCGGCTGGCCAGGGCCTGCAAGGCATCCTGGTAACCGCCATGGTCGCCTACCAGCACCACATTGCGAAAACCATGCTGCCAGAAACTGCGCGTCGCACCTTCGAGCACGGCGGCAAATGCCGATTCGGAGATCGAGATCGTGCCGGCAAAACGCATGTGTTCGGTCGGTGGATCGACCCTGCCCTCGGGCACGTAGGCCAGCACCGGCGCTACCAGGGTGTCGCCCAGTTGCTGCGCCACCTTGCCCGCCAGCACCCGCACCCGGATATTGTGTTTGCCCAGCGTCAGATGGGGTCCGCTTTGCTCGGTCCCCCCCACCGGAATGATGATGGTCCTGGAGCCCTGCTGCAACGCCGCGGCCACCTGCTGGGTTGTCAAGTCTTCCAAAAAGACGCTGGCGGGCGCAGCCCCTGCATAACCGAAACTCAGCACCAGGCAGATGGCCGCCGCAAGACGATGGGGGTTCATGGCCGGCAAGTGTAGTCAGTCTTGGCCGGTCATCCGGCGCCTGAGGCAAAACTCAGGCTGGCGGATAGCCCGCCTCCGTCAGCGCTGCGGCAATAGCGGCGCGGTCTGCGGCGGACTCGACCGCCACCTTCTTTTGCGCCAGGTCGATGTCGACCCTGGCTGCTGAATCGAGGGATTGCACGGTCTTGGTGATGACGCTGGCGCAGTGACCGCAACTCATGTCGTTGATGGTGAATTCAATCATGGGGACCTCCGATGGATTGTGGAATCATGGCACTATGAACCTTGCCACAATGTTAAGGTCAATATCCGTCATGGCATGACCATGGGCCTGACATGGATATGGATGGCAAGCGCTTGACCCTTCCATGATGGGAAGGTTCACACTGATGCACCGACACACTTGTGATCAGCGCCACTACGGAAAACACCATGAATACGACCATCGCTGCCGACCCGCCTCTTGTGCCAGACAGCATCGCCTGGACGCTGCCCATCGAAGGCATGACCTGCGCATCCTGTGTATCGCGGGTGGAGAAGGCCTTGCGCAAGGTCCCAGGCGTGCTGACGGCCGAAGTGAATCTGGCCACGGAAAAGGCGCAGGTCACCGTGGCCGATTGCCAGACGCCGGTCGAGAGCCTGATTGCGGCAGTCGAAAAAGCCGGTTTTCTGGCCCACGCGGCCACCGAGCCCGGTGCGCAAACGGCTGAACCCGCGCACCCGCACGACAACACCTGGTGGCCGATCGCGGTTGCGGCCGTGTTGTCGTTTCCCCTGGTATTGCCGATGCTGGTCATGCCATGGGGCCTGGACTGGTCGCTGCCCGGCTGGATCCAGATGGCGCTGGCCACGCCGGTGCAGTTCTGGCTGGGAGCGCGTTTTTACCGTGCCGGTTGGGCCGCCTTGCGCGCCGGCTCCGGCAACATGGACCTGCTGGTGGCGCTGGGCACCTCGGCCGGATACGGCCTGAGCGTTTATCTGCTGTTCAAGCACGCTGATCACGGCACACCCCATCTGTATTTCGAGGCATCTGCGGTTGTCATCACGCTGGTCATGCTCGGCAAGTGGCTGGAAGCGCGCGCCAAGCGCCAGACCACCGCGGCGATACGGGCGCTCAATGCCCTGCGCCCGGAGACCGCGCGGGTGCGCCGCGGCGGCCAGGATCAGGAGGTCCCGATCAAGCAGGTCCGCCTGGGTGACCTGGTCGTGGTGCGCCCGGGCGAGCGCCTGCCGGTCGATGGTGTGGTGGTCGAAGGCGCCAGCGAAGTCGATGAATCACTGGTCACCGGCGAGAGCCTGCCGGTGGCCAAACATGTCGGCGACAAGGTCACGGGCGGCGCCGTCAACGCCGAAGGCCTGCTGGTCGTCAAGACCAGCGCCATCGGCGCCGAGTCGACTTTGGCGCGTATCGTGCGCATGGTGGAATCGGCCCAGGCCAAAAAGGCGCCGATCCAGCGCCTGGTCGACCAGGTCAGCGCGGTTTTTGTACCGGTGGTGATCGCCATCGGCCTGGTCACGCTGCTGGCCTGGGGCCTTGGTACCGGGAACTGGGAGAACGCGATCCTGAACGCGGTGGCGGTACTGGTGATTGCCTGTCCCTGTGCGCTGGGCCTGGCCACACCTACGGCCATCATGGCCGGCACTGGCGTGGCGGCGCGCCACGGTATTTTGATCAAGGACGCGCAGGCACTCGAGATCGCGCACAAGGTCCGGGTCATCGGCTTTGACAAGACCGGCACATTGACCGAAGGCAAACCACAGCTGGTGCAGGCCGAGGCGGTGGATGGCGATCGCACCGCCTTGATCGGGCTGGGTGCCTCGATCCAGTCTGGCAGCGAGCATCCGCTGGCGCGGGCCGTGCAGAACGCGGCGCAACAGGCTGGCGCCACCGCGGCGGCCGCATCGCAACTGCGCGCTATTGCCGGTCGTGGCATGGCGGCAAAGGTTGGTGAGCGCGACCTGCGCCTGGGCAGCACGCGCCTGATGGAAGAGCTGCAGGTCGATCTGTCCATCCTGGCAGCGCAGGCCGATGCGCTGCGCGCCCAGGGCCGTACCGTATCCTGGCTTGCCGATGTCACCGGGCCGCCGGCGCTGCTGGGCCTTTTCGCGTTTGGAGACACCATCAAGGCCAGCGCCAAGGCCGCGATTGCGCAGCTGCAGCAGCAAGGTATCCGTACGGTGCTGGTGACAGGCGACAACCGCGGCAGCGCGGAGCTGGTGGGCCGGCAACTCGGTATCGACGAAATCCGTGCCGACGTATTGCCCGAAGACAAGGCCCGCATCGTCGGCGAACTGCGCGCCGGCAACGCCACGGTGGCGATGGTCGGCGACGGCATCAACGACGCGCCGGCCCTGGCGGCTGCCGATGTCGGCATCGCCATGTCGACCGGCACCGACGTTGCCATGCATGCGGCGGGCATCACGCTGATGCGCGGCGACCCGGCGCTGGTGTCCGACGCGATCGACATCTCGCGCAAGACCTACGCCAAGATCCGGCAGAACCTGTTCTGGGCCTTTGTCTACAACGCCGTGGGTGTGCCTTTGGCCGCCTTCGGCCTGCTCAACCCGATGATTGCAGGCGCGGCAATGGCGCTGAGCAGTGTCAGCGTCGTGACCAATGCGCTCACGCTACGCCGTTGGAAGGGCCATACCCGATGACAACCCCCCTCCCCTTGGCCCATATTCAGATCGGGCTGGCCGCCGAACGGGCCCAGGTGTCGACCAAGATGGTGCGGCACTATGAGTCGCTCGGGCTGCTGCCCGCGGTGGCACGCACCGAATCGGGCTATCGGCAATATTCCGACAAGGACGTACATGTGCTGCGCTTCATCAAGCGCGCACGGACGCTGGGGTTCAGCATGCCGGAGATCTCCGAGTTGCTCACCTTGTGGCAGAACAAGCGCCGCTCGAGTGCCAGCGTCAAGCGCATTGCCGCATCGCATGTAGCCGATCTGGATCGGCGCATCGACGAGCTGAGCACGATGAAACGCAGCCTGCAGACACTGGTCGAATGCTGCCACGGCGACCATCGGCCCGACTGCCCCATCCTCGATGAACTCGGGCAGGACCATGACTGAGCGGCCAACCGGGTCGGAGGGCACCCCGGTGCCGCCTGGCAGTGCGGATATCGCACCGCACTCGATGCTGCGTCGTAGTTGGTTCGCGCTGGCCCTGGTGACAGGCCTGTTCGGCGCCGCCGGGCTGTGGCGTTGGGCCCGCGAAACGCTGGATGCGGGAGAGGTTGCGGTGCAGTTGCATGCGCGCCCACGCCCGCTGGTCAATTTTCGATTCACCGATGGGAACGGCCAGCCGACCGACCTGGCAGCGTTTCGCGGCCGTGTCGTGCTGCTCAACATCTGGGCCACCTGGTGCGCACCGTGCCGCGAGGAGTTGCCGACGCTCGACGCCTTGCAGGAGCAGTTGGGCGGCCCCGGCTTCGCGATCATCGCCTTGTCGATCGACAAGGGCGGCCTGCCGGAGGCACAGCCCTTTCTGGAGCGCATTGGCGTGACCCGGCTGCGCGCCTATGCCGACACCTTCGGTGAAGCGACCGAACGGTATTCCGCCACGGGCGTGCCACTGGTACTGGTGATCGACCCGCAGGGTCGCGAGATCGGCCGCCGGCTGGGACGCGCCACCTGGGACAACCCGGCCACGGTGAGTCTGTTGCGCAGCCTGATCCCCGGCACTGGCACCGGATCTTGATCGCCGTGCGGCATCGGTCGCGATCCGCGGCGATCAGCGCTGCTTGGCTACTGCCTGGTTCATGCCGTCGTGCTTGGCCCGGATGTGGGGCGGCCACTGCGCCTTGATCCATGACAGGGCGGCGACGATCTCCTCGTCGCTGAGCACACCGTCATAAATCGGCATCGCGCTCTGATAGGACTTCAGGCCTGCGCTGCTGGCCACACCGTACTTGGTGATGCGGATCAGCACCTCGTCCGGATGGTGCCAGGTATGGCCGGTGGCGTCATGGGGTGGCGCCGGCAACAGGCCTTGCGCGTCGCGTTGTTGCCAGTTCGGCTGGCCCTGCAACTGCGCGCCATGGCAGGCGGCGCAGTTGCGGGTATAAACCTGCTCGCCCAACGCCAGCAGCCGGGCGTCATCCGGTCGCAAGCTGCCCGTGGGAGCAGCGGCAAACGGGTTACCGACAAACGTGGCCAATAGCGCAGTCACCAGTGCCAGTACCAAAGCGCACACAACACCGATCCAGACAATAGACTTCATCTTCACTCCACGGTATGGCGGATTAGATGGCACCACGGAACCGCGTGCCATCGATCCGATCGATCACGGCAACAGACTTCGACTGTGTCCGCTCACTTTTTCGCTGGCTCGAGCGTCAACACCGTCATCGCGCCATTCGCGTTCTCCACAGTGAATTGCACCTTGTCACCGGCCTTGACCTTTTCAAGCATGGCCACGTCCTTGACCTGGAACACCATGGTCATCGGCGGCATGTCCAGGTTCTTGATCTCGCCATGTTTGATGGTGATCTTTTTGGCGCTGAGATCGATCTTGCGCACTTCGCCGTCGACCATGGGCATGGCCGCCATCGCGGTGGCGGAGATGGTCAGGAGCAAGGTGGCGAGGAGTTGTGTGGATTTCATGATATTTCCTTTGGGTGAATCTTAGAAAAGGGGATTGCGGGCGGGAAATGCCGGGCGGCTGCCCGCATTGGATTTACTTGGCGGCGACCGTGATCTTGCCGATCATGCCGGCCTGGTAGTGGCCGGCGATCAGGCAGGCGAAATCGAAGCTGCCGGCCTTGTTGAAGGTCCAGATGATGGTGCCGGTCTTGCCGGGTGCAACGTGGGCCATGTAGGGCTCGTCATGCTCCATGGTTGGAAACTTGACCATCAGCGCGGCGTGCTCGTCCAGGTCCTTCTTGGTGCCGATGACAAACTCGTGCAACTGCTTGCCGTCGTTCTTGAGCACGAATTTCAATGTGTCGCCCTGCTTGACGTCGATCTTCTCGGGCGAGAAACGCATGGTGTCGGTCATCGATACCGAAATGGTGCGGGTCACGGCCTTGGCGGTGCCGCCAACGCCCCAGGGCTTCTGCTCCATCTTCATCATGGGCATCTCCTTCTTCTCGTGCGCCGCATCGCCATGCGCGAACACCAGGCTGGTGGTGCCGGCGAGGATGACGCAGGCGAGTAGTGTGGTCAGCTTTTTCATGTAATTCCTTGGTTCAATGGGGTGTCTGGATATCGGTGGTGAAGAGTCGGGGGGCAGCCATTCATGTCGCCATCGGTGCCGCCTTCAGTGGCCTTTGTGCATGCCGGCGCCCGGTTTGCGCACCGTCAATGTGGTGGTGGGGGTGGCAGCTGCCGCTACCGTGGCGCCTTGCAAGCCTGGAACCTTGCCGTCGCTCGAGGCCATCTCCGACTTGAAGCGTGCCGGCTCGGGCAGGCTGCCCGTCCACTCGAACGACTGGGTGCCCGCGGGCTGCTTGTACCAACCCGGGTCGCTGTAATCGCCCGGCTTCTGGGCTTTGCGCACCTTCACCATGCTGAACATGCCGCCCATCTCGATCGAACCATAAGGCCCGGTGCCGGTCATCATAGGCAGCGTCTGATCCGGAATCGGCATCTGCATCTCGCCCATGTCAGCCATACCGCGCTCGCCCATGACCATGTAGTCGGGCACCAGCTTCTGGATCTTGGCCACCAGGCCGCGGTGGTCGATGCCGATCATGTTGGGCACGTCGTGGCCCATCGGGTTCATCGTGTGGTGGCTCTTGTGACAGTGAAACGCCCAGTCGCCCTCCTCGTCGGCCAGGAAGTCGATCTGGCGCATCTGTCCCACCGCGATATCCGTCGTGACCTCGGGCCAGCGCGAGCCGACCGGTGTCGGCCCACCGTCGGTGCCGCTGACGACAAACTCGTGCCCGTGCAGATGGATCGGATGATTCGTCATCGTCAGGTTGCCGATGCGAATACGCACCTGATCGCCCAGGCGCACGTTGAGCGAGTCGATGCCGGGAAAGGCGCGGCTGTTCCAGGTCCACAGGTTGAAGTCCGTCATCGTGTTGACTATCGGCGTGGTACTGCCCGGGTCGACGTCATAGGCGTTGAGCAGAAAACAGAAGTCGCGCTGCACTTCCTGGATCAGCGGGTGTGTCTCCTTGGGGTGCGTAACCCAGAAGCCCATCATGCCCATGGCCATCTGCGTCATCTCGTCCGCGTGCGGGTGGTACATGAAGGTGCCGGGCCGGCGCGCAATGAATTCGTAGACAAAGGTCTTGCCGACCGGAATCTGCTTCTGGTTCAGGCCGCCCACGCCGTCCATGCCATTGGGCAAGCGCTGGCCGTGCCAGTGGATGGTGGTGTGCTCGGGCAGCTTGTTGGTCACAAAGATGCGCACCCGGTCGCCTTCGACCACTTCGATCGTCGGGCCGGGGCTCTGGCCGTTGTAACCCCACAAGGTGGCGTTCATGCCGGGCGCGATTTCGCGCACCACGGGTTCCGCCACCAGGTGGAACTCCTTGACGTTCTGGTTCATGCGCCAGGGCAAGGTCCAGCCGTTCAGGGTCACGACCGGGTTGTAGGGCCGACCAGTGGTGGGCACCAGCGGCGGAGCAGTATCGGGCTTGCCCATCATCATGGGTTCGGGCAAGGCGGCCATCGCCACCCGGCTGACCGATGCGACGGCGACCGCAGTCATTGCAGCGCCGCCAAAAAAATTGCGTCGATTCATGTGTGTGTTCTCTTGTTGGGTTGCGGGGGTGCGCATGTGTGGAGCGGGCTCAATGGCCGGCTGCTGCATCACCACCGCCGCTTGCGGCGCTCGCTGGCGCGCCGCTGAGCCCACCGGGCGAAGTGCCGGTGAGCGCGGTCTGCATGTCGGTCTCGGCGAGCCAGAAATCACGCTGCGCCTCGATCGTGCTGTTCACCGCCATGACCTGGGCGCGGCTGTCGGCCAGCAGGTCCCAGGCACTGGCGAGCATGCCGTTGAAGCGCAGCACCATCTCGTCGCCGATGAACTTGCGCAGTGGAACTACCTCGTCGCGGTAGTGGCGCGCCAGATCATAGGCGGTGCGGTAGCCGAAATACGCCTCCCTGGCCTCCGAGCGCGCATTGACGGCCACGCTCTGCACCCGGGCGGCGGACTGCATGTACATTGCCCTGGACCTTGCGTTGCGCGCGCCACCCCAGTCGAAGATGGGCAAAGGCAGTTCGAGTTCGACCCCGCGCTGGGACTCCTTGGTCTGCGCCGCGTTGTCGAACACGCTGGTGCGCGTCGCGCTCAGTGTCAAGCCGTCCAGGTAACCCGTCACCTTGTTGAAGCCCAGCTGGCCGGCCACATAGGACGACTCGGCCATGGCGGAGCGCACGTCGAGCCGCTCGCGCAGCGCACGCGCCTCGACGTCGGCGATCTGTTCGACATCCTTGGGTAGATCCGGCAGGCGTTCAGCCAGACGGTAGTTCGTCTGTGTGCCCCACAAGCCCATCAACCGGTTCAGCTTCTCGCGTGCGGAAAACGCGGCCTGCTGCGAGCGCGCAAGCTGCGCTGTCGCATCATTGAGCGTCACCTGTTCGCGCGCCTGGCGCAACCGGCTCCAATTGCCGACCCGCGCCATGCGCCGCGCCAGTTCGCCGCCGGCCTCGGCGGCTTCCTTGACGTCTTGCATATAGCTTGCACTTTGCGCGGCAGCAACCGCCATGATCCAGGCCTTGCGGGTGTCTGCCGCCAGCCGGATCACGTCCTGTGCCGCCTGCAGCTTGGCCAACTCGTGCTGCTGGTTCTGCCATTGGGCTTTCCAGGGCAGGGTCAACAGGCCGATCAAGTTGAAACTGAGCAGCCGCTCGATCTCGACTTCGTCGCCCATGCGAAAGCGGCCAATCGAAAAATGGGGATTGGGCAAGCGACCGGCCTGCACGCGCAGTGCATCGCTCACGCCCAGCGTGGCGAGCGAGCCCTGCATTCCCGGGTTGTTGAGCAATGCGATGCGAACCGCCGACTCAGCTGTCACGGGTTGCTTGAGCAAGTCGGCCACCACCGCCGGCGCATCCTTGGACTTGTCACCCGTTGACAGCCGGGCGTCGACCGGGCCGGTCTTGCCGGCCACCAGACCTTGCACATCGGACAGGCCACCGTCTGGTGACAAGGACGCACATCCGCCCAACACGACAACGGCAACTGCGGCAAACGCGATGTGCAGGCGGCGCGACGTGGCGCCATGTAGATGTTTCTGGGACTTCATGGCTTTGCGGCTCCCGGGTTGGATACCGAACCGGCAGGCGCTACATTCTTCTCGGCCTGCGCCTTAGCCTGGGCGGCCTCCCATTTAAGAATGTCCATATGACCGCGGAGGTTTTTGCCCACCTCCGTGTTGGCAGCCTTCCAATCCAGGCTTTCGGTTTCAACGCCTCTGGGGGTGTCGGTAAACACCGACCGATACAACACGGCCGGCACGGAGGCCGCCGAATCGGTGGCGTTTGTCTGCGCCATGGCGACAAGGGGCAGGCACAGCAGCGCTGTGCCTGGATAAAAAAGTTTCTTCAAGTGGGACTCCAAAACAGCAAGACAGTGATCGAAAGACCACACATATGCGGCCCGCGCCCCGATTTCGGGACACTGCGGACGCACCTAGGCTGGGGAGTCAGTAAATTGGTGGCTTCAGCAGCAGCGCACGATCGGCGCTGGCAAATACGTGCATGGTCGCCGGTGGCGACGTCGGGCTGACCTGGGCAGCTGCCATCAATTCCGGCAACAGCAGCACGGCAAGGGCGTGGCAGCTCTGGCACATGGCGCAGGCTCCACAGTGAGCCGCACCCATGGAATCACCGGTGTCCTGCGCACCTGTGTGGCCGCCACAATCGTCCGCGGCCGCCAACGCGATAGCGCTCAAATGCGTGCGCGCTGGCTCTGAATCACTGTCAGCATGCAGCATCACGCCACTGGCCGGAGCGTGCTGGCCCGGCGACGCCATCTGCATGGCCATGGCGTCGCCTACCCATCCGCGCAGGGGCAGCAGCAATATCAGCAGCACATAAAACCAACGGCGCATTGACTAATGATAACTGTGCTTCAGAAAAGTTCCGTCGGATTGATCATCATCAAGCTTGAGCGGCAGTTCCCGCCTGCAGGACCAGCATCTTCGGTCATTCCCGTTAGACATGCCGATGCCCACGCACCGTCGGCGCATCGCGGCTGAGGCGGTCGGCGCGTTCATGCAGGGCCTCGATGATGCGGCATTTCGGACCGGAGCCGTCACAACGATCGCGCAGTTCGACCAGATCGCGCTGCAACACGCGCAACTCGCGCAGTCGCTCCTGCACATGGGCAATATGCGCCTGCAGCGCTTCGTTGGCCACGGCGCAATCGGACTTGCGCGACAGGTCCAGGTTCAGCAAGGTGCGCACCTCGTCAAGCGACATGTCCATGGCGCGGCACAAGCGGATGAAACGCAATTGGTGTATGTCGCGGTCGTTGTAACTGCGATAGCCGTTGTCACTGCGCGTGCCGGCTGACAACAGGCCGGCCTTCTCGTAAAAGCGCATGTTCGCTGCCGACACGCCGCTGCGTGTGGCGGCTTGCCCGATCCGGTAGCAGGGACTGTCTGCCGTCATGGCTTGACCTTCAAGTGAGTTCAGGGTTTTCCATATTCCCACATATGCGGACCCCTGACCGGCAAGCTCAGCCACGAAATCACCCGTTTGTGGCTGATGGTGCTCGCAAGCGACATAGTGACACCGCTGCCGGCAGATGGCCCGCGGCGACCCGCATATGGATAATCGCTCGGACCATGACCCCTGCTACGCCCTCTTCCGCCTTTGCACACCCCCTGGCCAGCCCCTGGTGGGCCGGTACGGACGCCATCACCGATGTCGCCGGCATTGAAGTCGGTCAGTTCACCGACGACCGGCGACCCACCGGATGCAGCGTCGTGCTCGCGCGCGCTGGCGCGGTGGCTGGCGTTGACGTGCGCGGTGCCGCACCCGGCACCCGAGAGACCGATCTGCTGCACCCATCCAACCTGGTCGACACGGTGCACGCCATCCTGTTGGCCGGCGGCAGCGCCTGGGGTCTGGATGCCGCGACCGGCGTGATGCGCTGGCTGGAGGAAAACGGCATCGGCCTGCCGGTGCATTACGGCCTGGTGCCGATCGTGCCGGCCGCCGTGCTGTTCGACCTGCCGGTCGGCGACGCCCGTATCCGACCGGACGCGATGGCCGGCTACCAGGCCTGCCAGCAGGCCAGCGCGCGAACGCCCGAGGCAGGCAATGTCGGCGCCGGCGCCGGCGCGCTGGTCGGCAAATTGTTCGGCATTGCCGGGGCCATGAAAGGAGGCATCGGCAGCGCCTCGCTGACCGTTGACGGCATCACGGTCGGGGCGCTGGTGGCCTGCAATGCGCTGGGCGATGTGGTCGACCCGGCCAGCGGACAGGTGCTGGCCGGCGCGCGCAGCGACGATGGCCTGTCGCTGCGCGACATACGGCGCGCCATCCTGGCCGGCGAAAAGCCCCGTCCTCTGCTGGCCGGCACCAACACGACGCTGGGCGTCGTCGCCACCGACGCGATCCTGACCAAGGCCCAGGCACATCGCCTGGCCCAGGTTGCGCACGATGGCCTGGCGCGTGCCATCAATCCGGTGCATACGATGTCCGACGGCGACACGGTATTTGCCATGGGAACCGGCTCCTCGGGACAACCGGCAGCGATGATGCAATTGGCCACGCTGGCCGCCGAGGTGACCGCACGCGCCGTCGTGCGCGCGGTGCTGGCGGCCCGCGGCATCACCATCGGCACGCAGCACTGGCCCGCTGCGCGCGACCTCGCAGCGGCGACCATGTCGCCCGTTTGATGCCATGCCGCGGACGATTCGCTATACCTTGTTGTCGCTGCGTGAACTGATCGTCTCGGCAGGGCCTTTCATTCTGCTGGCGGTTTGTCTTCTCGCGCTGGCGTACTGGTGGCTGGACCCGATTCCGCCCAAGCGGGTACGCCTGGCTACCGGCCCGGCGCAAAGCGCGTACGCCGAATTCGGCACGCGTTACCAGAAAGCCCTGGCGGCCAGCGGTATCGAGGTGGTGCTGCTACCCAGCGAGGGCTCGTCCGACAACCTGCGCATGGTGCAGGATGGGCAAGCCGACCTCGGGTTCGTCCAGGGCGGTAGCCGCAAGCCGTCGGAGGACGACGACACAGCGCCGGTCTCGCTGGGCGATCTGTTCGTCGAGCCGGTGTGGTTGTTCTACCGCGAAGACGCGGCGCGCAAGCGCAATGCGTCCGCCACGCTATCGAGTCTGGGCGAGGCGCGCGGCCTGCGCATCAATGTCGGAACCTCCGGCAGCGGCGTGCCGCAGCTGATGACCTCGCTGTTCGAGCTCAACAAGATGGAGACGGGCAGCGTGCACTTGTCGCAGCTCGGTCAGACCGATGCCACGGTCGCATTTCTCGAGGGCAGCATCGACGCCCTGGTGTTCGCGTCGGCGCCCGAATCACTGATGGTGCAGATGCTGTTGCAGACGCCCGGCGTGAAACTGATGGACTTTGCGCAGAACGAGGCCTATTCGCGCCGGTTGCCGTTTCTGGCGCCGGTGACACTGCCGCGCGGCGTGGTCGACCTGGCGGCCGATGTGCCGCCGGCCGATGTGCACCTGGTCGCCACCACGACCACGCTGCTGGCCGCCCCCGCCCTGCACCCGGCTGTGCTGCAATTGTTCTCGCAAGCCTCGCTGCCTATGCATGGCAGCGCCGGCTGGTTCAGCCGCTCGCGCGAATACCCACTGGCTGTGAATGCCGAGTTCGCGTTGGCCAAAGAGGCCGAACGCACGATCCGCAGCGGTGTGCCCCTGCTGCAGCGCTACCTGCCCTTTCAGCTGGCCAATCTGCTCGAGCGCATGTGGTTGTCGCTGGGCATCATCCTGGCACTGCTGCTGCCGCTGTCGCGCATCATTCCCCCGCTGTACGAGTTCCGCATCCGCTCGCGCGTGTTCCGCTGGTACGCACAGTTGCGCGACATCGAGGACCGGGTCACCGAGCACGCCGATACGACGCCCGACCTGCTGCTGGAACTCGATCAGCTCGAGTCGCGCGTGGGCAAGGTGGTGATCCCGTTGTCGCATGTCGACGAGCTTTACGCACTGCGCAACCACATCAACTTGATCCGCCAGAAACTGTCGCGCTGAGGCGCGCCAGCCAGGCGCCGGCATCAGAACCGGATGTCCACGCTGTTGCGCAAGGCGGTACGCGCCACGGCGTCAAGCGCGTCTTCCACCGGATCGCTCGAGATGAGGCGCAGCTGGCCTTGGGCATGCAGTTGCTCGCAGGCGCGTCGCGACAAGGACTGGATGAATCCGAGCGCGTCGACGAACAGCAGCAGGCTGCCGTTGGCGCTGGTCCAGGCCAGCCGCGTCCGGGCCCAGCTGCCTTCGTGCATCAGCGCCACCCAACTGCCCACGACCAGCTGATCCGACAAGGCGGCGTCCGGCCCGGTGGCCGCGTCGAACGGCAGGTCGATGAAACCCGAGGCCAGGGCCTCGGAGGGTACAAGCCTGGCTCTGTCGGAGTCCTGCCAGCGGGACTGCTGGGGTGCACTGCGTGGCGCCGTGTCGCTGATCTCGGTGTCGGCGAATGAGGGCTGATCCAGAGCGCGCGGATGCAAGGGCGCGAGCTGCGCGAAAAATGCCTGAGTCTCCTGCTCCGGGCATTCGATCGATGCCAAGCCCTGTGCAAGGCTTTGCTGCAACGGAGCCAGCATGCGCTGCAAGGCCGGCATATCTTGGCGGGTCAACGCCGGCTGGGCACTCCACATCAGGTCGTCAATCAGGCCGGCATAGCCACCGGGGTCGTCTGCTCCGCTGCGCTCGCTCATGCGCGCGTGCGCCACCACCTGCGCCCAGGGCCCGCACAGGAAATCGAGCACACCCGAGGGCACCAGCACGGCATCGGGCCGCCCCAGAACCTCGCGCACGATGGTCGCGGCCAGAGCCGCGCGTTGTTCGGCCTGCAGCAGCGCGTGCACGGCGCGGGCGATCTGGCGCTGCTCCCGAGCGGCCGGCTCGTCCCAGATCGCGACCAGTCGCGCCAGCGCCTGGTCGAACGGGTCGGCATTGTCAATGGCACCGTCGGCCAGTGGCCCGACCGCCTCGTGCAAGGGTTCCATGAAACCGCTGAAGCCACGCGAATCCACCGATTCAAAAGCGATCGAGCGGTGCGTAATCTCATGCAGCAAACGCCGCGCGGGATGCAGCTTGTGGCTGAAGAAACGCGGATCAACCAGCGCCAGACGCAACAAGGCTGGTTCGAGCCTGGCCACCAGGTCCTGTACCGGCCCGAGCAAGCGGTCGTCATGGCGGATGTTGTCCACCATCAGCGCCACCACTTCGAGCGCCAGGCTCTGATCCAGGCCGTGCGCTGCGCGCCGCAACTGCTCGCGTCCGGCGTCTGCTCGCAGACCGACGTCAGCGTCCGGCCGCAGCGTTTCGATGCGGCGCGCCAGTTTGTCGACACGCGGCATGTCGCGCACCGCGTCCAATGCGGCCGGAACCGTGGGCCCGAACACCGACGGGACGGCAGCGTCCGCGGCGTCACGACCGTCCCGATCAGCATTGCCAGGTGGCGGCTCGTGCAACGTGTCCTTGATCGCGGGATGAAATTGCCGTGCAATGTCGGCCTACACATCGGCCGGACCATGCGCCAGCAACTGGCGCAGGCGCTCGAAGGTCAGCGCACGGGTGTCCGGACCGGCCTGCGGCTCGGCCCTGGCGTCGGCTCCGACACCGCGTTCGTGCAGATCGCTGCACAGCTGGCGGTAATAAATGTCAAGTTCCTGCCCCAACGCGCCCGACATCAGCGACAACCAACCCTGGCGCACCACCGCCGGCACCGGCAACTGACCCAGCGCGGTGGCCAGTGCATCCACATACACGGCCGGGCGCAAGGGATTGCGCTCGAGCTGCATCTGCTCCAGGCCCAGCATCGTGCACATCAGCTGACTGAGAGCGTGAGATCTTCACACCATCGCTGTGAAATTTATCTAGCAAGTTGTTGTAAAAGCGCGGCTCAAGCTTGAGCGCACGCACGATGCTGGTGACGCCCAACAGATCGGTGCGCACCGTAAAACCAGCGACCACCGTGGCAAACCACATGAAGCTGCGCAGACGCGAGAACGCAGGACGCAGCAACCACATCGCATTCCACCAGGCGGTCCAAAGCGGGGCTTACTACCAGCTCAGCTATACGCGGGCCATGAGAAGCCGAACCGAGTACATCGCACGTGACGCTGTGCCTGAAATTCGTCGCCAGGTCGCCAACTACAAGCGTTTCAAGGAATTGAGCGACGCATGGGTTGATCTGGGCATCGAGCACAGTCGCCTGAAGATCAAAGCAGGGCGCGAAACGTAGCGAGGCGGTGATATTCTTGGCGCATGGAAAAACGCCATGAGAAGCATCCTCTTGAAGACAAACCATTCGTCGACGATTTTGTGGACTGGATGGGTTCGCACGAGGGGCAACTCTCCAGCGAAGTGTCCGACGTTGTCTGGATGGTGTTGAAAGAAGCTGATGTTGACGCCAAGCATCGCAAGATCATTTGGCAGGATGCACAGAGGCTTTCGATTGCCGAGTCGGTCAAGCGCATCCATGCCAACTACCCGGACTTTGCAATTGACTTGATCGAGGAACATCTGATCGGATGGCTCGAAATGGGATTCGCACCGCCGAGCTACTCGCAGGAGCAATTAGACGAGTTGGATCAACTCACCGAGATGTGGGTCGAGGATCATCGGCGGTAGGCATCTGCCAAGTAAAGCGGCGGAGAACTCGGCACTCTCAAGGTTTGAAGTAAGGAGAGAAATATGTTTGATTACCCCGTGACCCTGACCCCAGACGACGGCACAGTGCTGGTGACTTTTGCAGATGTGCCGGAGGCTATCACCTTCGGCATGGATGAAGACGAAGCCTTGCTGAACGCGATTGACGCGCTGGAAACCGGCTTGTCGTTCTACGTGGATGCGCGCAAGGCACTGCCAGTCGCCAGCCAGCCAGCCACCGGACAAAAAACTGTGCGCCCATCGGCGCTGGAATGCGCCAAGTTGGGTGTGTATAAGGCGATGACCGATCAGGGAATCAAAAAGGCGGAACTCGCCCGCCGCCTGGGGTGGCACATGCCGCAGGTTGATCGCCTGTTTGACCTGCGCCACGCCTCCAGGCTGGATCAGATCGAGGCCGCCGCTAACGTGCTCGGCAAGCACGTCCACGTCCAAGTGGGCTGATCTGGGAAGAAGTAGACAAATTAGGGTCAGGCTCGAATGACTCAGTTACTGCGTTCCCCCCGGCTGACAAAGTGCAAGACCCGGGAAAAATCCCCAAATACGTGATGATTGACGAGGCTCCATGAGTACCCTGAAAACAACTTCCGAACTACGCCAGGCGGTGATGTCGCTGCGGCCTTACTTTGTGCGGGCCACCTGGTTCAGCGTGCTTTCATGCCTGCTGATTCTCGCCCCTGGTCAGCGGTGACGGCGCGGGATGGGTCGGCCTTCAACGCATCGTAGGCTGGGTCTACCTGGTCGCGCAGCCAACTTTCGACCGCTCGATCACGCGCAATAAGAGCCAGCAGAGTCTGGTATCGGCTTGCCCTGGTGCAGCAAAGGCTGACCCAGACCACCTACACCTGGGCGCGGTCGCCTTCATCCACCGGTTTGGCTCCAGCCTGAACACGCATGTGCACTTTCATGTCTGCGTGGTTGATGGGGTGTTTGAGGCGCTGGCGGATGCCGGTGCGGTCAACGCACAGTCGATCAAGTTTCACCCAGCCCAGATCGACGATGCCGCCATTGCTCAGATGCAGGCCCAAGTGCAAGCCAAGGTGCGCAAGCGCCTGCTGCGCGCCTTTGTGGCACGCGGTCATCTGGAGTCGCATGATGCCAAAGACATGAACGAGCGTGCCGCTTCCAGCCAGCACGGTGGCGGCTTCTCGGTGGACGC